>Ga0307507_10011694_pt1 | contig 11008 bp, 7 predicted proteins | sample 7_EM_MG_FD_207223 | JGI IMG/M metagenome (GOLD analysis project Ga0307507, IMG submission 207223) | Populus trichocarpa ectomycorrhiza microbial communities from riparian zone in the Pacific Northwest, United States - 7_EM | ecosystem: Host-associated > Plants > Roots > Unclassified | place... | reverse complement strand
TGTTATATTGAAATTTATTTTACAATAAATACATATGATATAATTTAGTTATCACATGAGATTGGATTTCCACACAAAAAAAGAAAAAAGAAAAAAAGGAAACAAAAGGAAAAACAACTACGCAAAAACTTCAAGAAACATTCAATAAGGCTTTTCTCCTATGTAATTCCCAGGAGGATCATAGTTGCAGGTCATGAAAACACCTCGTCCACCAAAACAATTCACTCTAGCACACCCAATTCTTCTTGTATTCCTCCACACAACTTGAGTATAATGTCCACATTCTTCGCCCTGGGCACAAGAATTAGACCTGTAATCATAACATTTACGCTCTGAGACCCACGCCACGGCCGCCTGAGCTGGAGTCCAGTCACTGCCACTACCCCAAAAGATGTTCTCACCGTAAGGTCCATTAGAATGCTTTAACGCACAGTCAGAGCGCCTCTGGTTGGCATACCATTGTGCGTAACGTTCCAATTTTGCATCCCACACTAATGGTCGGATCCTCAATGAGGCTCGGACAGCATTTTGAGGAGCCAAGAATCGGTTTGCCGTGCTAAGGTAGGGATTTGGTCGTTTGGTGATGACAGCATGAGAGCTAGAAACGAGAAGGATAAAAATGGCGATGGAAGCATGCCAAGAATGCATTTGCAGAACAAATAATTTAACCTTTCATTCGGGAATTTTAGAAGGGGTCATTATATACTTATATATTTACGAGGATTTGGTAGAAACATCAGAAGGGGTATTTAAGTCAACTAAGGGTGGCACCCATGTTCGATAATGATTGCCACATTTGTTTTCGTGGAGGACATAAGTTTTTCTTTCTACAATTTCATAATTTCGGGGGAGCCCCCCTGTTTCTCTTTCAAGTGCACCTCCACACCCCTCATTTTGACAAGACGACACAGAGAAACACAAGTTTAGGGTGGAAGGAAAAAGATAAAAAAAACAAAAAAAAAAAAGAGGTTCTATTTAGATTTTATTTGTTAAAGTGTTTTTAAAATTTTATTTTAACTGAAAAAAACATAAATTCATGTTTTTTTAAATGTTTTTCAATGATTTTAATATATTAAAAATATAAAAAAATTATTTTAATATATTTTCAATTAAAAATACCTCAAACAATTCAAGATATTAAATTTGAATGTTTTTAATGAGATAAATTGAAATCTCATCGTTTATCTTCTGTTGAGACAATATGTTCATGGCCCGATTCGGTATTATCGAAGAAAATTAAGTATTAATCATCTATTTTAGATTGTAAGTAATTATACTTTAGAAATACAACAATATCAAATAAATATAATATTTAACTAATCTTTTTCGCAAAGATATTTTTCGTTTTTTTTTTATATTATATAAATAGAAAAGGTATAATATTGGTTATCAAATGCAGCTAATCCAGCTAAATAAACAAGTATATACTCCGGATTCTATCTAATGTACAGATTATAGACTTGTTCAAGTGAAAGCTGTCATATTTGAGGGTCTTAATTTTATATTTAAGCAAGATCTGATTAATTAAACATATCCAGCTTTGCCGAAGCCCAATAAGAACACAACACGTTAAACATTTTTCAATGTTGGGGAAGATTTTCTTGTATAATTAATGCTGGGAAACTGGAAATACTCTAACATCTTTGCTCTGCCGAAAAAACAGAAGAAGAAGAAGACAATGACATGATTGGGAAGACTTTTGATGAGCTAACGTTATTATGTGGTCATCACTTTTGTTGGCCAAAGATGCCCATTGTTCTTCACAAATGTCAATGATAAGAGTTGTCGTGGAAATATTTATATGCTCAAATCCTCAATGCTGCCCCAATCAACGGAGAGATTGAAGCACTTGAATTAATGTAGCCGAAAAATCAACGAATAGGTTTCGACTGATTTCGAGTGTTCCGATTCATTTTTATTTAATTTTTCTCTTGGCTGTTGTTCAAAGGAATATATATTAATTATTTCTGTGTTCTTTAAATGTATTATTGGTTGAAAAGTATCTATGATTTTCTTACCAAATCCAACCAGACTCCTGACCTTTCAGTTCTTTTTTTTTCTTTTATTATTATTATTATTTAGGCTCCTCGGTCATAGTTTTGAAATCTAGTCCGGCCTGACAGATTGATCCGAGATTCAGGGCAGGAACTGGGTTGGATTTAAAAAAAAATAAGAAAAGTCAAAACCCGGGGTGACCCGGCAAGATCGGATAAAAAATCTTATTGTAATCCGTTAACTTTTTTTTATTATTATTAAAACGATGTCATTTTAATTTTCTTAAAAAAATCTAAATTAACCCGGACAACCCGATAACCTGGTCAAAACCTAGTGAACCGGTTAAAACCTGGAACCCGGGTTTTGAATTGGACCGGCCACCAGGCCGGGTTTTAAAACTCTGCCCTCGGTAGTGTTTTCTTAGGCTTCTGTCAATTAATCCTCGTCAATTAGCACGTGATGTATACGTGTGTGACCGACCACTTCCTCCTAATTTTCATTGATGAAAAGCCTGAGAACGGAGGACCCGGCCCGAGATGGTGTTTTACTTTGACATGATAGTTCGAGGGGAGGTTATGGATGTAGTTGGATTGGGTCGTAAGTTTAAGGCTCTCTTGACCAATTAGCTTTGTTCCTAATTTCTTTATAATTTGAGTTTATTTATTCCAACTTCTTACTACTACTACACCACTTGATATTGTCGTCGTCTTTTTTTCTTTTAGTTCAAAACCCAGAAAATATCCGGATGCTCCCCAGATATAAGAAGGGTAACTTTCTAGAGAGAAGCATTACTTCTGTAGTGGTTAGGCTTTCCATGGGTGCCTTGAATGCAAAGGTCATCTTGAAATATGATTTTGCATCACGTGAGATTCTTTGCTGAGATTTCATTTCTGGCTTGAGATGGCTTTGCTTTCATGTACCAATTTTAATAGCAAACTGTCAGCACTAAGGTTACTCAATCATAAACTATGAAGAAATCACTCCATCATATAGATTATTAACAGTTTAACTCATTATAAATTACAGATGAGTTACCTGATCATGGGTTATGAGAAGGTTACAAAATCACAATTCACGGGCAGATCACTTGATCACATATCATATATAGATCACTCAATCACCGACCATACATGAAAAAATTCTAAATATTTTTCACACAACAGTCATCTTACTTGAATAACAACACTATTGTCAAAAATAAAGAAAAAATCCTTGATTTTCAAAATAATTGATTTTTGAAACATCTAAAGGATAATTATCTCTTGATTTGTTAATATCAAAATTTTTCAATGGATTTTTCTCCCAACCAGGGAATGTTTTTACACTCCTTTTTTCTTTACAAATTTATTTTTTAAAGTTCCTTACAAGACTTTATATCATAAATATTATAAAGAGAAAGACAACTATCATAATCTAATTTTAGGTCCTCAAAATTATTTTATGTAAAACAATATATTTTTTAAAATATTCTAAAATCTAAAAATTATTTCTAGACTTTTTGATACCTTCATCTTTGCATCAATCAAGATCATAGGTACCCAGAATAATGGTCATGATGTTACTATCCAATTCATGAAAAAATCATAACAAACTCACACCCCAACTGTTGAAATTCCCCGGATGATATAAGTAATCATCTTGACAACCGTAAAACATGACAAATATTTTTACTTAGATGCAATCAATGGTCATAGTTCCTTCTTTAACATGAAGGACTGAGATTCCACCAGCTCATAAACCTTGAAACCTCCTTATTTCTTCTAAAAAAATCCTACAAAACCCTAACCCAAGCAATCCCAGGAGGACACTACCATTTATTCGAATCCTAAAAGTCATCCCTTCATTATTCATACATCGTTTCTCAACATCGAAAAATTCATCCCTTCATATCTCTCATTTATGTTAAACATTAACAGTGGAAACCCCCATCATACAAACACCAAAAAGAATGATGGGGTTTTTCTCATACTACTGTTTCCTTCGTACAAATCTAAATATCAAGTTTTCTTTTTATGCAAAGAATGATGATCATGGATTATTTGAGTTGATCTTGCTATTATTGTAGTTCATATTGTTTTCTTTTATGAGAAAATCTCTTAAAGGAAAGTATTCTGAACTAGTTAGACATATAAATGGTTAGTGAAACTGTTACTCGGTGGATGTCGGCCAGGACTCCTTGTGATTGGTGAGGAGAAATATATATCGTGAAAAATTATGAGTGGTCACGTAGTAATTAAAAGAAACTAGCAATTCTAAAATATACACCGGTTCCAGAAATTCAGGTAAATTGTTAGTTATGCTTAAGGAAAAAACGATGTCGACATTACAACATCTTTTCTTACGAAAGTTTACCTTTACTATGTGTTTTCTCTTAAATTTGTCTTTTTGATTGCCTTTATTTATTATTTTTTAGCTAATCATTTTTTTTACTTAATTTCAAATCATTTTATGAAAAATTTGATGTTGATCCCTAAAAATAAGAAACTCGTTGATTTGGTTATTTGTAAAAATTGAGTTCCTTTTAATTAATATTTTTTTATATTTTCAGATCATTTTAATGTGTTGATGTCAAAAATTTTTATTTTAGATGTTTTTGCTAAAAAAATATATTTATCAGATGTAAAACAAATGTGAGAAACCAAAAATAGTCTTTGCAAAAAAAAAAAAATCAAAATTACAAGGATAAAAATATGCAAAAATAGCTTTTAAGAGTGACTTGGCCGCGATGCTCAATATATACTAACATAAATTTGATTTTTTTATTATATGTATTTTTATCCTTTTTTTTTCCTTGAACATTTGTATACTTAACCCAAACCCACTAAACCTATGGATACAACCCAAAGAATTTAGCCCAAATTAATGAAACAACATTCATCAAAGAAAATCCAAGCTCACGGACCGTGCTAAACAAATCTAAGCACTTTAAAGCCAGCCCAAACTTCCTTTTTAAACAACAAACACAAGACTTGTGTCTTTAACCCATGAATTAAAAAAAAAAAAAACAAAATTTGAGACTGTGAAGATTAAACCAAATTCTGTAGCTGGGAACACAAAGATAAAGAGAAATGGAAAAGGAGCAGTCATGGCAAATATGGATTAACAACACGAAGCATGGCTGTCAAAGTGATTTCTCATGATGCTGAGACCCAACAAAGACCGATGGTCGATCGAAATCTTGCAAGTATATCATGTTTCCTACGTATTCAGACAAGGATCGGACAAAGACTTCAAGGAATTCATTCCAAAAGACAGGCATTAATTAAAACCAGGCCAAAAACATATAAATCGACGGGCAGAAAATATAAAAACAAAGCAGTTTACCTTCAGTTTCTTGATGGAAGCAAACCAAGAGCAACAGTAAATTAATCCTCCTTGACTGATCTGGAGAATACCTTCGTTGGCTGCAAGCTGCACCAAGAAATTCAACTGACAAATCACCAACTGCTCCCCCGTGTCTCAATGCCTTCTTCTTTTTTTTCCTTTTTTTTCTGTCTTTTTTCCGAAGGTGGCCTTATATAAGAGAGAATCTCATCTCCAGTCTTCCTCTATAATCACTACCAATCTTTTGTGATTTCCAGCCTTTTTTTTTTTTTTTTTTTCTATAAACACGTCCTAGCAATTTTGTTTTTTTAAAAACCTTATTTTTTTCAGTGTAATTTTCCAAACACATCCTAGTTTAATTTTAATTATTTATCAGATTTTTGAAGGACTATTTTGTAATTAATTTTGTATTTTTCATTTTATTTTTTCATCCTTTTAAATTTAATATTTTAAATTATGAATTTATATATAAGATATTTTTCCGGTATTAAATAAACTAATTTTTGTTTTTTAAAAATATAAAAACAAAAATTTCTTTTTTTAAAAAAAATGCATTTATGTTTTAAATTTGTATGGCCAAGTTTCTCTAAAAAAATCATGATTATATTTTTAATAAAAAAGAAAAAAATATATATTACATGGTTTAACATTTCTTGAAATCACCAAAACTTTTTTAATTTAAATAGTTTTTATATTTTGAATATATCTTGGATTTAATAAATTTTTTATTAAATCTATGGGTACTTGTGTATTAATTTTTGACACTTGTGTATTAATATTTTTATTCATAATTTTTAAAGAGTTATCTCAACTTAAAATATTAAATTTTTGAGTTGAATTGATTTTTTAATATGGTATCAGAATCCTGATAACCAAGCTGTCACGAGTTCAAATCTCACTATCCTTATTTATTTGATAAAAATGAGATGTGTTAGAGAATAATATAAATTATATCTTGAGATCTCATCTAAAAATTTAAACTTTTAGGTTGAAATGATTCTTTAATAATGACACAATCCTAACTTGCACGAACTATAGGGGCATTAAAAAAAGTCATATGATTTAAGATGAACATTTTGAAACTTTTTCATTTAAAAGGATATTTATTTCTTCAAGGTTTTATAATTTAGTCAATGTATAAATAAATTAGTTCTACAAGATTGAAAAATTGTATAATATTTATGGTATAATTATCAATATTTATAACATTAAAAGAAATATAAACATTAAAAAAAGATAAAATACAATTTTGATTTAAATAATATATTAGTTATAAATTCAATTGTCCCATAACATCATATAATTAAGCACAACACAGCATAAAAAAAAAAATACTTAGATAACATGGCAAGATTCAAACATAGTAAAAAATAGATAACTGTAAATAATGTATTTATATGTTGGATCTTACATGATATAAATTATAAAGCATCCTATTTTAGTTCATAAGATAAAACGCACCTCTTCATGGTTAAATTATTTTTTAAAAAATAATCTTATTTTGGGTAAAAAGGTGGTTAAACTTTGTTGAGCAGAAAAATTAAGGCCAGGCCATTTACCAAACTATTTCTGTCCTCGTCCATATCCACCTTTCACTTGTTGCAAACTCTTAGGTGCGCACGTTAACACCTCCCCACTAAAGATAGTCACATACACACAATCAACCTTCCCCTTCAATCCGCCATCAACCTAGCTCCAGATCTTCATTAATTTCTCCTCTGTAACAACTACTCCATCAAATGTTCACCCATATCTGAAGCACATTGTGCATGAAAGCACAGGGCATAAACCTAAATAGTATCCAGTAGAATAACAAGCTAAATCACCATGTCAGAAGCAAAAAACGACTTGAAACACATTGCTGTGCTAGCATTCCCGTTTGCCACCCATGCTGCTCCCCTCTTTTCCCTCATTAGGAGGCTATCCACGATGGCTCCGCAAGCGAAGTTTTCATTCTTTAGCACAAAAGAATCCAATAGCAAAATTTTCTCAAATCAAGGGCGGATGGAAAGCATAAAACCCTACAATGTAAACGATGGTTTACCTGAGGATTACATGATTTCATTTGCAAATCCCCATGAGCCGGTTGAGTACTTTTTGAAGGCGGTCCCCGGGAATTTTAAGCAAGCCATGGAGGTGGCCGTGCAGGTTATTGGGAGGGAAATTACTTGCATCATCAGTGATGCATTCTTTTGGTTTGGGGCGGATATTGCACGCGAATTACACGTACCATGGGTGCCACTTTGGACTGCTGGACCTCGTCCCCTCCTTTTGCATCTTGAAACCGATCTAGTCCGCCAGAAAATGGGAGGCGATGGTAAGGTTTTTGATGGTATGATCATAAAGTATATGTTCGAATTTGCATGATTTCAAGCCTTGTTTCTTATTTTAAAGGTTTATATTCATTCATATAGTCGTTATGCATTCAATTGCCATCCACATGGATATCACATCGATCAAAGTAAAAATAAATCAATTGTGAAAAGAAATAAAAGGCACAATTTTGATTTTCAGGAAAAGAATCCGGCCCCATATTAGGGTTTGGATCCGCATAAAGAAAAAGTGCGTAAGCAAAATTTGCTGACACTGATCCAATAAGATATCTTGAAGTTCTCTTCTCCACTAATTTTGAGACAGAAATAACATTATTTGCAGAATAAATTATAGTTGTTTTTTGGGTCAATTTTATATTAAAGATGGTATGAATGGCTTGGTAAGTGGAACATACTTACTAATAAGTTTACTTTGAAATAACAAATTATCAATAAATTCTGTTATAATCTTTTAAGATCAATAAATTTATTTTCAAAAAAAAAAAATTCATGTTTAATTGTGCTGTCTGTATTGCCCTCTTCATATATTCTAAGAAAGTATCATTTAAATGGTTTGAATTTATTTTCTTCACGTTTAGTTTTTGTAAAAATACTTTTCAAAATAAGTTTTTTGAACTTCTTAGTTTTCTCTCTTGTAAAAGAATTTATAATTGTAATATACCTTTTCTTATGTTACCATTATAGTAAATCATGATTAAATTCAAATAAAATTATGATTATTAAAGTAGAAAATATTATTCTTCATATATGCAAATCAAAATTTTAATTATGAAATCTTAATGTTCATTAGCTTAATGAGGTGCTCTAAACCTTTTTCAAGAATTTTATCTATTAACAAGAATAAAACCATATGATAATAACTCACAGCTTATTAATGTGCATAGATACTAACATTTTAACACATGTTTGGAAATTTTTGAATTAAATTTAATTAAGAAATTTTAATGAAATCTCATGTTTGAAATTTTTTTAAGTGTTAAGAATTGAATTCAATCGCTAAAAATACTATAAAAATAAATCATAGATTAACCATTCTAATTTACAATTAAACAAATTTGATATTAAAACTAACTTTTCTAAAATGCTCTATTTTTTTAAAAAATCTTTTTAAAAAATGAATATAATAAGAGTAATATAAGAAATAAAATGAATTGAATTTTATCTTATTGTGAATTCAATTTATTTATCAATTAAATTTAAGTAAAACAATATAATTTAATTTAATTTAAGTCGAGAATTATTCCAAATAAATTGTAAAGAAAGTCGATTCATTAATGAACACACTAAATTAAGGGTAAGAAATTAGAACCTAGACGTGGGCCTAAATTGTAAAGAAAGTTGATTTATTAATGAACACACTAAATTTAGGGTAAGAAATTAGAACCTAGACTTGGGCCTTGCCAAAACTAGGCATGGCCTTAGCCACTTAAGTGAAGGATATTTGAACAAAACATGTAGCCGTCTTAAAGGCCTGAAACGCAAATAATGGTAATGATTTTAGATCAAGGGGATACTCCTCTGTAGCATTTGATATGAGACAGTAAAGTTAAGCATGAAGGATTACTTTTTCCATGGCTGACAAGTGAATTCAAGAGCGTTTCAAAGATGCAAAATCTCTGCAGTGAACAATGTGACCCTTTTATTTCCTTATTAATTTTTATGATCCAATTTAGCTCAAATACTTGAGTGAAAATGGCCTAAACCATAGAATTGTAAGTTTAAATGAAATGTATTTCTTTCATTCTCTGCTTAGCTTACTTTCTACGTCCTTCTTGCTAATCTGTTAACTATTTAATTTCATGTTTCATTTTTGAAGGAGTACCGGAAGATAGAACCATGGACTTTCTTCCAGGTTTTTCTGAAATACGAGCTGCTGATATACCTAAAGAACTGCTCTATGAAGACGAAAAACCAGGAATCCCAGCAATATTGTATAAAATGGGAAAAATGTTACCACGAGCAGCTGCTGGTGTATTAAGCTCGTGGGAGAAATTAGACCCTGATGTGGTGAATCAGCTCCAGTCAAGACTTCATAATTTTCTTGAAGTTGGTCCCTTAGTGTTGACATCTCCAGATCCTGTTATGTCCGATCCACAATGTTGCCTAGAGTGGCTGGACAAGCAGAAACGAGGCTCAGTCTTGTACGTTTGTTTTGGAAGTATGATAATGCCACCACCTCATGAGTTAGCAGAGTTAGCAGAAGCACTAGAGGAATGCGATTCGCCATTTCTTTGGTCATTTAGAGACAATCCTGAGGCAAAATTGCCTGAAGGGTTCTTAGAAAGGACTAAGGAGAAGGGAAAAGTAGTCTCATGGACTCCACAGTTAAAAGTCTTGCAACACAATGCAACTGGAGTGTTTCTTACACATGCTGGATGGAATTCGATTTCAGAGAGTATTGTTGGATGCGTGCCCATGATTTGTAGGCCTTTCTTCGGGGATCAAGCCTTGAACACAAGGACTGTAGAGGCTATATGGAAAATTGGTGTTGGGATTGAAGGAGGGACGATAACTAAAGATGGAGTAACCAAAGCTATAAAACTTATTTTGTCAACCGAAGAAGGAGAAAAAATGCGGAAGAACGTTGAACACCTCCAACATCTTGCTTTGGATGCAGTGTCAAATGGCAGCTCTTCGAAAAACTTCGAAGCACTGCTAGTGGTTGTCACCAAGTAATGTGAGATGAAAATTCCAAGAAATTGTTTTTCCGAGGGTAATATCATGGAGTATAAAATCATTTGTTTTTCGAATTTACGATTAACTAGTAATTTGGATTTTGAATTTTATGTTATGGAAGCCTTCGCTTTGTAATCAAAACCAAAATCTGGCAGCAATTTTTAGCTTATTACACGGGCGATTGACGATCGCTGCAAAGTTTCTATCCTGACACGTTCCTAATTTATTGCAAAGTTTCTATACTCAATCAGCTCTTTTTATTATTTCCTGTTCCATTTTTTTTTTATAAAAATCGAAATTTATTGATTAACAGAAGCAGTCATTAAGATGGTGGCTGGAAACTGCCATCAAGCAAAACAAATTACATCCAGTTTATGAGCTCATAATCTCGGCTTAAAGCCTCTTATTTTTTTTGGACTCATCTGCAACTTCATTGGACTCTAAATACATGTCTAAACAGGAGCAGAGCTAGAAAATAAAATTAAAGGGGCAAGATTTCAGTTGTTTTATTATTTAGACTAAAACTATAAATATTATAAAGCAATTATTTTTTAGCATGCTGGGTTTTTTTCTTAATAATTCCATGAATACAACATTGTGCGTGAAGAAACAAAAAAAAAAAAAAAGATCTAGCCCTACGCGAAGGACTTCAGCCATTGGTGAAACTGCTTTCACAAGTT
>Ga0307507_10011693_pt1 | contig 11008 bp, 12 predicted proteins | sample 7_EM_MG_FD_207223 | JGI IMG/M metagenome (GOLD analysis project Ga0307507, IMG submission 207223) | Populus trichocarpa ectomycorrhiza microbial communities from riparian zone in the Pacific Northwest, United States - 7_EM | ecosystem: Host-associated > Plants > Roots > Unclassified | place... | reverse complement strand
GAGTAAGAAGTAGAGCGACCAGCCTCTGCACCTCCATCCCAAAAACGAGACGCTTGTAGCAGCAGGAACGGACGGTAGAGAGCCAACTTGGTGTCTTCAGATGCCGCTCAATGAAAGTCGGCGAAGCTGGGAGCCATGGAGGTTTGGAAGGATGAAGGCGAATCCGAGAGGAGAGGGAAATGTAACAAGTTACAAAACGTCGAACAGGAAGTCGAAGTAGCACCCTAACAACCTCCAACACCTCCATTCCCCAAAATGAGACGCTTATAGCAGCAGAAACGAACGATAGAGGACCAACTCGGTGCCTTCGGATGCTGTTCAACAAACGGAGGCGAAGCTGTGAGTTTTTGAGGTTTTGAAGTGGAAAGCGAGTCCGGGAGGGGAAGGTAACGGAACGTCAAAGAGGAGGTCGGGGTAGAACCACTAACGCTCGAACTGCCTCCCACACTTCCATCCCCAGAACAAGATGCTTGTAGCAGCAGGAACGGATGTCCGTTAAACAGCATAGAGCCAACTTGGTGTCTTCATCAGATGCTCTCAACGAGGAGACGGCTAAGATGGGAGTTTTGGGGTTATAATGGCACTTAAAAGGTTTGGAAGGATGAAAGCGAGGGGTTGCAACGAAACATCAAGGAGGAAGTCGAAGTTGACTTATCACCACGAACAACCTCTCCTACACCCATCTCCAGAAACGGCACTTTTAGCAGTAAGAGAGGATGTCCGTAGGATAGCAAAAGTCGTGTCGGTGCTCTCAAATCCTGCTCAAAGAGGAGATCGTGAAACTGGGTTGACTGAGGGCCTGGTGGCATTGAAAGAGTAAAAGCAATTCCGAAAAGAGACGCTAGTTGCGCATGCTGCTCTGTTTCCGACTACGACAGTATCTGAGGGCTGCTGGAAATCGACACCACGCGGGCAAATAAGTCTATCTTGACTGGATCCTAGAAAATTGTCGCCGAAGGGATCTGCGAGCGACAGGGTACAATCCACACCTCCCCTTCATCGAAGTTCTTCAAACGCCCGCCACTGTAGGCGGAAGAGGTGTTTCAGATCCCAACCCCACCCCCAGCACAATCCGCATCTTCGGCCGCAGATGGCTAGGTATCACAACCAAGGAATGACAACCAGTCGCGCAGACTATGAGGTAGCATATCACCATTCTGGACGATGTGAGTACAGCACAGTTGAGTCGCTACATGCCGCTTCTTACACATCCCCAGCCCCTTCCTTAGTTCTGCCATCTCAGCTGCCAACAGAGAGAGCTCCAATGACGGTGTTTTGATCGCAGGATTGGAGAGTGAGGTGGAGGGGTTGGGTAACGACGCAGCTATCCTGCAGCGACAACGTTCATGCCATGCGGAGGACAACGGTGTCGAAGGAGTAGGTTACCCGCAGGGATGGATGCTTAGAAACGGTACATGAACATGTAGTTATTTTGGAGGTACCGTCGAAGAGGCCAGGGGTAGGGAGGTTCCATTGTTCAGTTTTTGCTGGGGCATGCCCCGTGACTTGCCGACTTATTCCGTAGAGTAGACGGGTTTAATCTCATCCTGGAATATGCGTGCGTATATCTAGATAAAGTAACCGAAAAGATGAATGGCGGGAGGCTAAGGAGACAACACAAAACATACCTTCTACGGCGTTCGCAATGCAAGTCATCCAATCCTGTCCGAGTCATTGGTTGTTGGCTACCACACGCCCTACCTACGGAGCAGCTGGAAAAAGAGTGAGACAGGAAACCCGTCCAAGAGTCAAGGAGGCGTACCAACTCGGTGCTTTCAGGTCCTGCTCAACGGCGAAGCTGGGGGGTTTCGGAGGTATAATAGTACTGTAAGGTTTGGAAAGATGAGAGCGAGTGGTATGTAACGAAACGTCGAAGAGGAAGTCAAAGTTGACGCTCGAACAGCTTCCAACGCCCGCATCCCTATAAACGAGATCCTTGTGGCAACAGAAAGAGGCGTCCGCAGGGCGGCAGAGAACCAACTCGGCGCTTTCATGTGCTGTTTAACAAACGGACGGCAAAGCTGGGAATTTTGGAAGTTTGGAAGGAAGAAAGGGAATACGAGAGGAGAGGGATATGTAACGAAACGTCGAAGAAGGGGTAGAAGTAGTGCCACCAGCACTCAAACAACACCTCCATCCTCAAGGACGAGACGCTTATAGCAGCAAGAAGGCCATGTCCGAAGGACAATAGAAGCCCAACTTGGTGTCCTTAGATCCTGCTCGACGAAGATAGGGCGAAGCTGGGAGTTTTGGAGGCGTAATGATGCCGGAAGGTTTCAACGAATGAAAGCGAGTCCAGGGCGGATCCGTAACGAAACGTGGAAGAGCATGAAGTAGAGCCACCAGCGTTTGAACAGCTTGCACCTCCGTAGCAGCAGACACGGAAGGTAGAGAGCCAACTCAGTGCTCTCAGAGCCTGCTCAACGAAGAGCCGGTGAAGGTAGAGTTAGACTGAGGTGTGTGATGGCGTTCAAAGACTTGGACTTGGATGAAAGCAGGAAAGGTGATGGATTGCGCCTCTAACGATGGGAGTATCTGAAAGCTGGTACGGAACTCGACACCTCATCGGCCGATGAATCCGTCTTGACTGGCACTAGAAGTTTGTCGACCAAGGAATCTGCAACCAGAGGCTCCCCTTTGTCCGAGTTCTCCTCCAAGTGCCCACCGCTATAGGGGGAAGAGATGTTTCAAATCCCAACCTCCCGCATCTCGAGATGTCACAGCCGAGGCACAAGAACCGGTCGCGCAGGACGGTGATAGCACATTGGCCTCCTGGGTCTACGTCCCCAAGCGAACGTGTTCATGCTGGGGAGGTCGAGGCGTTTTAGAAGTCGTCGAGGAGCCGAGCTTGTTTGTGTGGCGAAAGGCCATAATCCCATGGTCTTCCAATGATGGGAACGAGAAGGACGAGTGGAAAGAGGAGAAGGGAGTGCATTAGCCAGACAACGGGAGGAAAGCATAGTTGTGTCGCTCTATAGCCAACCTTTTTCTTGCGCATTTTCAACCCCTTCTTCGTCGTTTCCGAACGCCAACGAAGAGAGACGATATTTCGGTCGTAGGGACCGGATAGCAAGGTTGTGGGTATGAACGGCGGGTTGTCCAAGCTTCTGTAGAAGATACGCCAGTGGAGGACAACACCATAAAAGGAGTGAGATATCGTCAGGAATGGGTGCGGTTGATGAGCATTTAGTTAACTTCAAGGCACCGTTGAAGAGGCTGGGGCAAGCAGGGAGAAGGGAAGGTATGTCCCGCTGCCTACCGATTTTGTAGGAACCTAGACGGGCTTCATGATTTCGTCTCGGAATATGCGTCCATATGCCTAGTCACCGGAAAGATGAATGGCGGGCGGCTAAGAAGACAACATAAAACGTACCCTCTACGCCGTTCCTACACTCTGTTCGGGTTGTAAATCATCGGTCCTACTCGTTGGTTGTGGGCCACGACATTGATTTCTACGGAGCAGCTGGCGAATCAGTGAGAGGGAAACGCGAGCAAAGGTCAATGAGGCGTACCAAACTTTTCTTGCTGGGCTTACTGCGCTTTCCATATAAGTAGTGTTGCCGCAAAGTATGTAGAGGCTCATCGAGCGAGACGAGTGGCTGCTTTTAGGAGCCTGGACCGATGCTAGTCGGAGGTTGCAGATGCAGACCGTGATAGAGCTCTAAGCTGGGGGAGTCGTGAATTGTCACGCTCACCCATTCGAACGTCCTTCTCATAGAATTACTTGTCTGGTAGGCTCAAATTTCTCTGTACTGTTTAAAATAAGTACCTTTGTTAAGAAAAAGTTTGCGACTCTCCACCCAGTTTTGATTATTCCAAGGGGCTGCGACGGGAAGATCCCGAGACATCCCACTCCCCCAACCATGTACCATCAGCAACCCAAATGGGTCAAGTCCACATTTAGTAAATCGGCTATGTACCGTCTAAATCAGGAAGGTGGATGGGAACAATGCGAGCATCGAGTTGAAGAAAATTAGATTACAGCGTCCTTGCAATTTCCGATACATGAAATAAAAGTAGATATGTAACTTTAAATCCCGTGGTGACTCCTCTTTGTGGGTGATCCATATCTAAACAGAGTCTGGACAACGTTGCTATCTGGGACCTTGTTGGAAACTCTCCACTTGTCGGTCTTGAAAGGAGTTATGCCCATCCTAAATTCTTCCCACTTGCTGATGTGTGTCATTGCCCAGAGGTCAAGGGGGATGTTGATATGCATTACTAGCACCCACGCCGTCCTGAAAGGTATTTATGCCTGACTACAAGTTCTTTTCCTGCTTCAGCAGATAGCTGGAAGGGTACTGTCTGGGAGGTGGGAATGGCATTATAAATTTTAGAAGCATGAGGCATATTTCTGAAGGGTTTGTTGAAGGTAGATCCTTGCACTGAAATGTTATGAGGTATGATATTGTGTGCACTGTGATTGATCCATGACTATTTATACGGAATTTTTAAGTATGAGAAGGTTCTACAAGATGGGACAATGTTATGCTTAGTGAGAACATACTTACTAACCCATGGATGGATGAGCAAAGGTCGGTGAAGCTGAGAAACCTTGTCCAAGAGCTTGCAAGAGGATATCTGAGCGAGCGCTGTCTGCCTAATTCAGGCGGTACCTGGCGGATATACTAAATGCGGATTTGACCCATTTGGGTTGCTGCTGGTACATGGTCGGGGGAGTGGGATGTCTGCGGGATCTGCCGGTCGCAGCCCCTTGGATTATTCTATGCAGGCAACATGCTGTCAAAGCACCAAATTTCACTATATTTAGCTCCTGAGCTTGTTTCCTGACAGATTTTTCTCAAATAAAAATATAGTATTCATACTAGTCTTGTTGCTTTACATTCTCTCAAATATTTTCAGAGGCTCCTTCCTTCCTGCTGAGGTGTTAGACAGTGATTTGCAACACTAGGGTCGTGATGGAACTGGAATAATTTGCTTATTTCGGGTGCGGGCTGCCCAAGGGCTGCCATTCTTCCAGACGTCAATCACTTCGATATCGTCATTTATAAAAGGCGCCTGCCAGGTGGTTGGTATCCTTATTCGCTCCAGGACCATTCTTACCCCCCAATTGTTGCCCCGTAACATTGACTTCTCTGTATCTTGAAGCGTGTTCTCTGCAACGGGAATGACCATGCCTCCACCTCCTCTACAATCGCTAACGCCTGAACTGAAGCTCACACTGCAGGAGCGGATGGAAAATGTGCTCATCCGACTCACGCAAATGAACTCACGGACTATCTTCTTCCGGGAAGCTCCTTTGTTCTCAGCGTTTCGCGATCGTCTCGGCTACAATCGCAGTTCAAACGTAAAAGCAGGCGACCCAAGCCCTTTGGAACCCGGTCGAGACTTCGTTCAGTGCTTTCGCGAGACTATTCCTTTGACTTTATACGATGCATATGAGCCCTTTGTCTCCCGTTTCTTCGAAAACTCACCTCGCTCTTCCTCCGTTCGCGATCTGCTCTCCCCCGGCTTCCCTGATTTTATTGCTCAAACATCTGGAACGTCAGGGTCAACTGTCAAGTCGTTCCCAAGATATCCTGTGACAGAGAACTGGAACAGCTACTATATCCCCAAGGACATTCGGTTCTGTGGATTCAGTAGTTTGCGCGTCTCTGGCGCCGTGAAAATTGTGAATGAGGAAGGAGACTTGAAGGAGCTCCCTGTTACTAACGTCGGAAGCGGGATCATGAGGAGGCGTATGGGTGTTGAATTGAAAGACGACGACAAAGTGATGTCCGAGACACGTTCGTTTTTTTTTGAAGCTGCAAAATCGATCACTGAGGATGCGCATTTGCTTACCCACAGCCCCCTTTTCTTCAATCCCCTTTGCAGTTTGGTACATCCAGACATTTATGGGAAACCTCTTCATGACCATGTTCTTTGCCGTTCTGGATCCGGCACTTGTTTTCATGCGTGCAACTTACACATCTGTTTTCTACGACGCTGTTTTGATTTTAGAGGAACACTGGGACACTGTCATCGATGCTGTCGAGATCGGAACGATTCCCGACGTATATGATCTTGACTATTGCAGGCCATATTTAGAGGTCGGTGAAGTCTTCCCCGTCGCCTTCTGATGCTCAACAAAACCTTCAGGCACAAGTCAAGCCAAATCCACGCCGGGCAGCAGAGCTCCGTTTAATAAAGAAGGGGAAGGAGGGATGGTTGGGGGAAATATGGCCGTTGCTCAAGGTTGTCAGAGCCTCCAATGGGGGGGGCTGCGCCGCCTTTGCGGCTAAGGTTCATTTTTCACCAAGACCGTTATATGTCAAACTCACATCCCCCACTAGATTCGACATCACGTTGGGCCTGCCGTCAACATTGAAAGCTACAGCTATGGTGCAACTGAGTGTATGATTGGGTATGGATATAATTCCGCAAATGATCACAATCTTTATTGCCTCTCTGGTGATTCGTATTTCGAGTTCCTTGATGCCGCTGAAGTCGAGTCAAGGACATCACTTCGTCAAGCAGTAAGTCATTGTTTATTACAAAGGGAAAACCAAGGTCATTTTTCATTTCTCTTTAGTGGGAGGTCCAGATTGGGGAACGTTATGAACTCGTGGTTACCACAAGACATGGTCTCTGGCGATACCAAATGAGGGACGTTGTCGAGATTGGCGGCTTTCATCCGAGTGACGGGCAGCCTCTCATCCGGTTCGTTGAACGGCGAGGGTAGGTCGCTCCCGCATCGCATTATTACACTGACTCATTCATCCTGCAGTGTTGGATTCCGCATTCAGGGTGAGATGGTAACAGATAGACTGCTACAAGATGCCATTTATTCGGTGCACGACACGCTTGGGCGCGTGTTGGAGTTCGTCGCGGAGCTGGATGACCGACAATTTCCCAGGAATTACGGTTATTTTGTTGAACTCGAAGGAGAGCTGGGTGCGTGCCATATCCCTGCCTGGCAAGCTTCTCAAAATCACCCCCACTCTCAGGACCCGATCCCGACTCTGCTCCACGCAAAGTGCAAGAGGTCCTTCTCACAAATCCAGGGTACAAGAAATTCACCGACTACGGGAGGATTGGAATGCCCACCATTCGAATTGTCGCACCGCGTACATTTAGAGCCTATCGTGAGTGGAGACTTGAGCTGACGGGACACCCTATGGGACAAATTAAGGTCCCAACTACGACGGTTGACGTCGCAACGAAAGAGTGGTTGGCGAAGAGAGTGATATTAGAGGTCGGCTTGCCATCTGTACCCTCTTCGACTTAGTAGTTCATATGCACACACTGTCTGATTGTAATAAGTTCATTGATGTTCGCATTGCATCCCTTGGCGTTGTTTGTGGATTTGTTTCGGGGGTTAGACCAGGCTCGAGTACGTAGTGCCTTTTTTGCTGAATCGATGCGGAGTCAATTTACTAACTGGCTAAGGCTGGTTTAATGTAGTGGCAGCTATTACAGGAGTAGCAACTTCTCTGGCATCACATCGTAACTGTGAGTCCTACGCTTGGGCAAGATGACCATTAGCGAAAGACCCCTTCTCACGGCGTTTAGAATACCGGGCGAGGGTGGCACCAAGATATCCACGGCACACAGAAACTTGTTCACCGTATATGTAATGATTGAGGCCAAGTGGATGCTAGCGCAGAATAAAGTTCGCAAACCTCATCAATATCGTCGAAGGACTGCAGTCGTCTTCCAAGGCGGGAACGTAGTAAATGAAAGGTGGGATAGAGCCGAGCCTGGATCCGAGGCGTAAAGTGAAGTCGACCGTCAGAAGGGGGGTCGAACCGTGAAGGTTGCTCACGCACATCGATGAGAAGCACGAAATGAATCACAGAATGCATAGGCCTAACTGCTGCGACAACGACGGATAGGTGTGCAACGAAACGTTGAGGAGGAAGTTAAAGCGGAGTCGCCAGCGCTCGAACAATCTCTCCTACACCCGTCCCCAGAAACGGCACATGTACCAGCAGAAGCGGATGTCCGTAGAACAGCAGAAGCTATCTCATTGCCCCCAGACCCTGCTAAACCAGATTGTGAAACTAGGGTTAGACTGAGGTGCGTGATGGTGTTCAAAGGCTTTTGAATGAAAAAGCGGAAAGGTGGTAGGTTGCGCCTCCGATGGTGGCAGTACATGAAGGCTGGTGCTGGAACTCGACAACTCGTAGGCCGATGAATCTGTCTAGACTGGTACCTAGAAGATTGTCGACCAAGGGACATACGACCAGAGGCTCCCCTTCGTCCGAGTTCTCCCGAGATGCCCACCGCTGTAGGGGGGATTTTTCAGATCCCAACCTTCCCCCAGCCTATGCCTCATCTTCAGATACCACAACCGGTCGAGCAGGATGGTGATAGTATCTTTCCCAAATCCAAGCGAAGGTGTTCATGTTGGCGAGGTCGAGAGCGAAACCCAAGGGCGCGTAACCCATCAAGGGGCTCAGCCTGTCTTTGTAGTGAAAAGGGGTGGTCCCATGGTCAATCGTGGTGAAACGACAAAGTCGAGGGGAAAGAGAGTGAGTGCACCGGCGAGAAAACTGGAGGAAAGCATGGTTGGGTCACTCCATGCCGCTTTTTCCGCATCCCCAACCACTTCCTGTGCTCTACCTTCTCGGATACTAACAGCGAGGGAGCCACAATGACGATGTTTCGATCGCAGGATTGGAGAGTGAGGTGGAGGTGTTGGGTAACGGCGCAGCTATTGTGCAGCGAAAACGCTCATTCCATGCGGATGACGACGGCGAAGAAGAGGAGTAAAGGCAGGTCGACCATCATAAGTGGGGTTGAGCCTCTTGGTTCTGCAGCATCGCAAAGGCCATTCAAGCCCTCCGGTGATAAGCATGAAATGAATCTCGGAGCGCAGAAGACCGGTTGCCGACAAGAGACAAATCTCTGACCACCCCAGCGGTACGCCGTCGTTTTGATAGCAAGGAAGTAAATGTTGAGTTTCTTTGCAATTTGACGAAATGTGGTTGGCCACCCTTTTCCAAGGTCCAGCAGGCCTCCCCAATGGACGTCGATCACGAGCCCCATCCATCCCAACAATGCCCCAACTCCACGAAGCCACGTCGCTTGCCTTCCTGTGTGCGCTCCTTCAAAGCTATCTTCACCAACGAAACACCGGAAAGGAAGAGCCATCAGCGCTCAAACAACCTCTCCTTTACATCCCCAAAAGAGACACTTGGAGTAGCAGAAACGGACGGTAGAGAGCCAACCCGGTGTCTTCAGATACTGCTCAATGAAAGCCAGCGAAGCTGGGAGTCATGGAAGGATGAAGAGAGGAGAGGGATATGCAACAAAACGTCGAACAGGAAGTTGAAGTCGAGCCACTAACAACCTCCGAGACCTCCATTCCCCAAAATGAGACACTCATAGCAGCAGAAACGAACCAATAGAGGGCCAACTCGGTGCCTTCAGATACTACTCAACAAACAGACCCCGAAGCTGGGAGTTTTGGAGGTTTTGAAGAGGAAAGCGAGTCCGGGAGGGGAATGTAACGGAACGACGAAGAGGAGGTCGAAGTAGAACCACTAACGCTCGAACTGCCTCCCACACTTCCATCCCCAGAACAAGACGCTTGTAGCAGCAGGAACGGATGTCCGTAAGACAATAGAGCCAACCTGGCGTCTTCATCAGATGCTGCTCAACGAGGAGACGGCCAAGCTGGGAGTTTTGGAGGTATAATGGTTTGGAAGGATGAAAGTGAGGGCGTGCAACGAAACGTCGAGGAGGAAGTCGAAGTAGAGTCATCAGCGCTCGAACAACCTCTCCTACACCCATCCCCAGAAACAGGACTTGTAGCAGTAAAAGATATCCATAGGGTAGCAAAAGCCGCCTCGAATCCTGCTCAAAGAGGAGATCGTGAAACTGGGTTGGCTGGGGGGTGTGGTGGCATTGAAAGGATTGGAAGGGTGAAAGTGAATCCGAGAAGAGAGCCAAGCTGCGCATGCCGCTCCGGTTCCGACAACGTCGATATTTGAGGACTGCTGAGAGTCCACACCACGCGGGCAAATAAGTCTATATTGGCTGGAACCTAGAAGATTGTCGCCCAAGGGATCTGCGAGCGACAAGGTACAATCCCCACCTCCCCTTCATATCGAAGTTCTTCAAACGCCCGCCGCTTTGGGTGGAAGAGATGTTTCGGATCCCAACCCACCCCCAGCACAATCCGCATCTTCGGCCGCAGGTGACTAGGCATCACAACCAAGGAACGACAACCAAGGGCGCAAACTATGAGGTAGCACATCGCCCAGCGAACTTATTGATGCTGGCGAAGTCAAGTGCGAGGCGCAGTTTGTTTGTGCGGCGAGGGACAAAAATGCCGTGGTCATCTGGTGATGGGAACGACAAAGACGAGGGGGAAGAGGGGGGAGAGCATCAGCTAGACGATGTGAGTAAAGCATAGTTGGGTGGCTTCATGCCGCTTCTCCCACATCCCCAGCCCCTTGCTTAGTTCTGTCTTCTCAGCTGCCAATAGAGAGAGCCACAATGACGACGTTTCGATCGTAGAATTGGAGAGCGAGGTGGAGGTGTTGGGTAACAACGGTTGATTGTCGCAGCCATCGTGGAACAATGGCTCTTCATGTCATGCGAAGGACAGCGGCATGGAGTAAGATATCTTCGGAGGAGGGTGCAGTCAATGAGCACACGGTAGTTACAGCGCTTTTAGGCTCGTGACCCTCAGTAAAAATGAAAAGTCCTGTGAAGTCTAGTGCTTGCCTTGTGAAAGTCAAGCTATCGTCTTTTGGTCCTGTAATAGTCCGGGAGATCTGGAGATGCGATGGGATATTGATCGAATTTCAGGGTTCCTCAATTTCTTCTCAAGCCCGTACGTTACTCGCTTCCTGAAATCAAGAGATTCAAAATGAAAGCAAGAAGTCCTTTTCGCCTCCCCTAAATTCCACGTGCATCAGGTTGAAGTTGAATCGTTCCTTCCTTTCTCTCTTAACTTTATTCCATCACGTTCCCTCCCACCCCATTGCTCAGGCTGGTTCAATGGTTATTTTATGGTACGTGCCGCTCATGCTCTATTGGCAAGCTTGTCTGACGC
>Ga0307507_10011692_pt1 | contig 11009 bp, 8 predicted proteins | sample 7_EM_MG_FD_207223 | JGI IMG/M metagenome (GOLD analysis project Ga0307507, IMG submission 207223) | Populus trichocarpa ectomycorrhiza microbial communities from riparian zone in the Pacific Northwest, United States - 7_EM | ecosystem: Host-associated > Plants > Roots > Unclassified | place... | reverse complement strand
CTGGGCCGGGCCTGAGCCAGCCTGAAGCCTTGCAAAAAGCTCAGGCTTGAATATAGACAAGCCTGAGCCGCCCAAAGCCGGGCCATAGCCGTGGCTTTCAGGCCAAGCCGGGCCTGCACATCACTACTCTGAACAGTGAACTCCCCAACATGACCAGTTGCGAAAAAGCATGTAGTTAAACATGCAAAGGCTGAGGCTCCAAGGGGCATGCTCAGGTCCATGTTGTTCCGAATAGCCAGCATGAAATCGATCGTGTACGGGCACCACTTCTTTTTCCTGGAAGACAAGGGTGTCAGCTTTTCGGCCGCTTTTAGAAGTGCCTCCAACTCAGGTTTGTTGATCTTCCATGGCACACTGTGTAGTAGGTGCCAAGCCTGAACTCCATAGACATAGTTACTTATGGCTGACCCCGAGTAGGTGGCAGCTAGGGTGGAAATGAAAGACATGATTAGTATCTGGCTGGCTGGGGCCCTGTCCTTCTGTGGGATGTTCTTCTGGTCACAGAAGACCATGAAGTTGAGGAGCCCTGAGGCATATGTGGCGTGTGTGTCCAACTCCCATGCATGGGCCATGATGTCCTGGATGTGTTTGAGGTCTTCGTCAGGCAGCTGTGTGGAGCACTGGTTGCATGGCACTAGTGGGCGCCATAGGTGCAACCTCTGGTTAGCTGGGCAGTGTGGTCTGAGGGGTGATGGAAGAGGGACGAGGTTCTTGCGATATGGTGCAGGCCGTTGGCGCTTTTCCGATGATAAAGCTGGAAGTGGTGTGTTCCACAAGCGACACTCCTGGCTAACTGTGGGAGGAACAGGAGAGAAACTCCTCCCCCCAATGGTCAAGCTCAGCGTTGATTGAGGCGTGTTTGCTGTCTGAAAGTGCATGGCAGGGTTTGGGTAGGGAGCGTGGTGGGAGGTATTGTCAATTGATCAACGCCTGGAGAGGGGAGCTCAGAGTTGAAGTCTGTGATGAGGCTGCATAGTTCTGGGGGGATGGGTATGTTGGGCAAGAGATGTGCAAGAGGCGGATAGACCCCCCTGGATGGATCGTCAGCTGGGTTGTCCTGGCTGGGGACATACCTTGTGTGGATGGTGCATTGTCGAGTGTTGAGGATGGCATGAATATGCCAGAAGACGAGGTTTGTTTGCTTGTTCCAACTACACCCTTTCCACCATCCTTCGACGACCCCTTTGTTGTCCCCGTAAACTTTGAAGTAAGCGCTACCGCTGCTGGATGACAGGATGAAAAGACTGAGGAGCTCGAATCCGACGGCTTCAGCCCAGCCAATGTCTCACCCATCAGATTTCCAACCTGGGAGTAAATGCGGCAATGCCAGGTGCACCATTTGTTTCCGATTGTGATACCGATGCCGAAACCTGAGCTGGCATCAGAGAAGGCATTGAGGTCCATAAGAGGTACTGGGCCAGGGATGCTTCTGGAGAGGGTTGGGAATTGGAGACGATCTGCCCACCATTTGAGGTCGTTAGAAGTATCGTGGGGTGGGGTGTGTGGCACAAAAGGACTGTTATTGAAACCTGAAAGCATGGCTTCCAAGTTTGTAAGGTACGCACGTCCAGCAGTAACAACCAGGGAGGCATGTAGTAGCTTACTGTATAGCTTTTGTACCTCTGCCAAGGCATGCATCGGCTTCTTCTCCCATTCTTTGATTGCATTGAGGTATTTGAGCTTCTTCTCCACTGGAACGGCCACTGTGCATGTGTCGAGGTCCCAAACAAAGCCGAGGTATGGGACAATGGCTCCAAATGGGATAGTTTTGGAGGTCTCCCACGGGATGCCCAGCTCATCTGAAAGAAGGTCAATATCCTTATCAGCATATGCAAATATGGCATCATGTGGGGAACGTGCGGAGGTGTGGGAGAGATCACATAAGGGGGTGGCCATATCTTCATCAATTCTTCTGGGCGTCCATCAGGCATTGTGTCACCTTTGTACCATATACAGCTGCCCTCATGTATTCGCCCTCCATTTGATGCAACCAGTTGGCACCAGGAACAATGCTGACTATTGTATGTGTCAAGGTGGCAGCGAGGAATCCTAAAAAATATATGATCATCAACCCATTTTGATAGTGGGCCAATTCTGTTTGCTTGGAAAATGTCAGTACCGGCATCTGCAAGGAGGCCGTGGGTCCCTCCTGCCGAGGTGAGCCCAAAGTTGTTGCAAATGTTTGCTGCAAAGCTGTTGTCTTCTCGGAGATGCATGACCAAACCTGGCCACTGGCTGTGATGGGCTGGGATGGTCCTGTATGCTTCTGCAACATCTCGAATGGAAGCTTGGGATCTGGGTGGCAATCGAAAAATGATAAGGGATATTGTTGAAAAGGTTCCCCATGTGCAGGGAAAATCATGTGGGTTGATGGCTGAATTAATAGATGAGACCAGATTTGTGGATGGCTGACGAGGGTGGGAGAAGTCATGTACCCCACAGAATTTTCCTGGCTTTCCTGGTTTAGGAACAAGGGAGAGGGGAGATGACTGGAAAGGTCCAATGATAGATTCCAGTTCTGCTCGCGAGAAAGGACCGAGGTATCTCCCTTTATGGAACTCTTTCTCCACAATTTCTTCATATTCTGCAGGTAACTTATTAATGGAAGGGCTATTAGGGGGAACATATGATTGAGGTATGCTAGGAATTCCGAGATTAAAACCATGCATAAGGCTATGGTATAAAGTTGGGTATTTCTCGAGGAGGCCATGTCGGTCGAGCCGACTGCACCACACACTTGGCTTGTAAGGGGTGAGCGGATTAGCTCTTCTGTGCCTGAGCACACTGCTGGGCGCTGTGTCCTGATTTCCTGCATCCTGAACATATGTGTCGTGAGGGGTGGGCTGAGTCTGAACACCCTCCCATGGTTTGGAAATTGAAACAAACTGGGAGACCATCGAGGAAGACGAGTCAGCCTTGCTCGTTTCTTCGCACACAGATCTTTCCTCCGTTCCAGAGCTTGGTTGCGGAACATTTGGCGTACTTGTGTTTGTGGCGCCCCAGACATACGGCACAAGCAGAGGTGCCATGCCCTGCTGTGCCCCCTTGAAAAAACGAGTTTCTGCTTTTGCCTTTGCTGCCAGCAGTATGGCGGCTGCGCCTCCTTTGCATGTTAGAGTCTCCAGAGGGCCGTTCTGGGGAGACATAGCGACGTCGACGGTGGCGGGGAGGGGAGTGCAAACGTGAGCGTGAGGAGGAGTGGGCATGAGATCGCTTGGTTGGCGAAGACGATCCGGATGTCCTTGCTCACCCCTTTTCCCAGTCCAGCGCTAGGAAGAGCACTATGGCATCCAGCTACAAAGGGAAAGGCAACAGTATGCATGAGGTTGGCGTGGGCATCGTATCATGATGGCATGGCATGTGTGGCAGGTATGACATGGCATGGCAGTCGGTATTTGAAAAGGCATGGCGAGGCATTGGCCGTTATGTGGTCAGCATTTAGCAGAGGGTATGGCAGGTCATAGACCATTACAGGATGGCGAAGCATGGTAGGATGGCGAAGTGTGGCAGGATGGCGAAGCATGGCATGATGGCGTGGCATGGTGATAAAAAAAGGTATCGAGCATGAAAGGCAAAGCAGGGAGTGGAGACCTTTAGAAAAGAGTTGGGGAATTCAGGGGAAGCACTGACCTTCTTAATTGCATCTGATTTAATCGTATCCCATACTTCCTCAGCAACCGTGCTGAGGAGTTTCTGGTTTATTGGTGTGATGTTGAAGCCCAGACCTCTTGACAGGTCATCATGCCACTGTCGCCTGACTCTGGCCTGGTACGCAATGAGAATCTTCTCACCGTTGGGGCGTGACCACATTGGCTCGAGCTTGATGTTGAAATAGAAATGGGCAAGGGATTGTACGTGCTTCTGTGGCCAGTCGCAGAGGTCCATGAAACGTAGCATGGTGTTTTTTCCAACATTCATTTGTCGCCATGTGAGGTCGGCGTCTGGGATGACATTGCGGGATGCCTTGAACAAGGTGACTGGCTTGAGCACAACGAGGTCATCGACTTTGGTGAGGCCATATGCATCGTCCAATTGGGTTCTGCTGGAGACCTGTGCCTCAGCACATCCTTCATCAGTAAAGTACCACAGTTCGACAAAACTGAAAGACTTCAGCTTTCCGATAGCGAACTGGGAGGGCCGGGGCATTACATGGTCTGCCACCATCCTGTTCTCATCGAAATCGTTCATCTTTGGCCGCTTCTTCTCTTGTTCTTTCCTTTCTTCCTCTTTCTCGCGTTCGTCTTCAGCTTGGCGTCTTGCTTCTTCCTCCTCTGCTAGCCTTGTGAGTTCTTCCTGCTCCGCTATGTTTGCTTGGATTTGTTGATTCCAGGCATCGACGTCTTGCACATGTGTTTGGTTCCACGCTGCTGTCAGCTGCTCGACAGCTTGGTCGTTGGTGATATGCCCGTTGTTTGACATGACTTGTCTGACAGCGGCATAGCCTGCTCCTGCGAAGTCCGGGCATGGGACGTTGGTGGGGTCCTGGTCGATTCGCGGCATGAGGATGACGGATAGGTGATACTGGTGTCTAAGTGTCTAAAGTAGTTTTAAGGAGTGTGGTGGATGACTGAAAAGCAGGAAGGAGCTAATGAACTCCTTCTGCGTAACGAACGAGGTAGAAAAACGGCACGTGCCACACCACCTGTTCGCTCAAAGACTCTATTCCACGATACACTCGTACCTCACTTCTCTAGAGAATTTCAATCTTCCTAGTTTTCATCCATCTCAACATGTCGTCCAGTAGTAAAGAACTTTTGCCCCCTCAGTACATGGGTATCCGCCCACCTGCAGACACGGCAGAGCGTGACCGCAGAGAGGTCGTCTATGGCTTTCCACTTTCAAACGAGTGGTTCCAACATCGCTATCACCACGAAATTGAGCTCAAGGCTTCTGAAGGATCTCCACTCAAGCAAACTGCCTATCTGTCCAAGTTGACATGGTATCTATCAGGCATGTGCTAACAGATACATCGAGTGAAGTGCACGACCGCGATAGTGGCGACCAGCGGATATGGCAATGGAGAGACTATGTTCCTCGTCGTTGGCTATCCAGGACGTAAACCACCTCCTGAGACGCTCGAGACACTCATCAACAAACTCAAAGACTATGGTATTATCGAGCGTCCGGGATGGTACCCAAGGACTTATTAAACTGCGGAGGTGTGTTAGTGACATTCAGTCGTGTTCAACTCTTTGATTGACTGGACTCAGCAAGGCTACTCTTGTGCTTGAACCTCAACCGATAGCCCTCCATCTGACATAGTGTTGACAGGTGCGTCACCTGCAGAATTCTGGCTGTATTCAATTCCTACATTAACTAGATTCGGCAGGTCTGCTCTACTCGCTTGAACCTCCGTCAAATCCCTGTGTCGCCGACTTTTCACGTTTTTATTCATGTAACTTCTCAATAAAACAACCTTTCCCCCTTGAACCTTACAAATGTTCCTCCTTATGAGCTGCTTACACAGGGGATAAAAAGCGTCAATCATCCTGCTTGCATACGAATCCTGGTGTGCGGCACATTTGATCGCGGTATGACCTTGTAGGGTTGTCTAAACCATGACGTTTCACAAAGCCCACCAAGAAGCAAACCTACGGAAACTACAGGGTAATTGCAGAGCCACGCCAACCAGTCCCAAAACTCTCCCATGCTGATGACTCCACAAAGCCATACGACTTAGTTTTGGCATTATCTCACCGTCCTTTTGGTACGCATTTGCAATCCTCCCCCACCCCCATCCCCACATGTCACCCAGCCTCCCTGCCGTCATCTTCCACCAACTTGATTACCAAATTTTCAGAGTCGTTCAATCGCCGTCCAGATATCCCTACCCGATTCTCACTTACCACTTGACAGACTAACCTTCGCCGCCAAGCTCGACGACACGCCTACCTAGCACGAACGAAAGATCCAACACGGGACAACGTAATCAACGTTCTACGGGTTGGCTATGCCTTGGACAGATACGTTCTTTCTTTTCTCAACGCCATCTGACTGTTTCTTTTTTTTTAGCAGCGAGCGAAAATGAAGCTGTTCCGTCCTTCCAAGAGGCCTGCGGCCCCACTGCCCGCATCGGTGAACACGTCGTCGCAGGTGAGGTGGAGGAAGGATGATGCTGTGATCCTGAAAGGTTTGAATCGGGCTGAGATGAATGGGAAAAGGGGGACAGTGGTGTCGGTGGATAACCTGTTGGGTAAGGTGCAGGTTAGGATCGAGGATATGGACAAGTCGTTTAAGGTCAAGTTCGAGAATCTCCAAATGGCCATCGACGAGGAGGAGGATGAAGAACTCGACTGATTCTGGTGGAGTTATTTCGTTGGGGATCGATGGTAGTAGTTTTGAACGATAGTACGATGAGGTTTCCAACAACTTTCCTGCGTGCACACCTCATGGATTTTTCCCGTCAATATCCCTCCCCCCATCTGGTCCACTTTAGCGATTCTAATACCATTTCCCCCCAATAGACTCAAGCCGGACAGCCTCATGGATCAATTGGATCGATATCAAAGCTGTTTTCTGTCTCTGACACTTGGAGGCAACATTAAGGAGCTATTTGTGTTGCGTTGAAGATGGATGCAAAATAGATGCGCAATTTTACGGCGGAAAATGGATCTCTTGACAAGCTAATAATTCTTTAGCCCATCATATTCGTGAACTTACGGTTCTAATTCGTCAACCGTCCCACCCATTTTGGTTCACCAACTGTGCCACCTACACAGAACCCTGTGGATAAACCTCCTTATTCCCCTTTATCAAAACATATGCCAGTCTCCAACTCCCTTGTAGCCAACATCTACTTCACAGGTGGTTGGGTCTGTGGGTTTTGGGGTGATGGTTCGATTGTGCCGCTTTGCCCTCTCCTTTCTGGGTGCAGGTCTATCGTTTGACGGTTTGACGTCGTCGCGGCAGCCTCGAGTTCGCCCTGCTATTGCATCACCTACACCCCTTCATGGACAGGGGACGCTGCTGCACTTATCAGTGCGCCGTTTGCTACAATGGTGTTGTCCTTCGAATGCCGAACGCAGGGCGAGTTTTTCGCGGATTGCCATACTTTTGTCGTGGTTGGATCCATCCTAGAGCGGATGTCGGGATCTATGACAATGAATAGATATTTTCGGGTTGATTTCCGCGCTTTGTTCCTCGCGTCGTGTTCGAGTTGGATCGGGAGTTGGTCATTTATAGTGTTATTTCAACTTGTCAGGATTCATCGGTTGTGGGGAACACTTGGCCTTTAAATGGCCGTCTGTGGCCACCTGTCTCCTCACCTGAACCTCTACCGTCTCAACGGCGTGCTTCATCGCCCGTGTCCTCCTCTTTGTCTCTTGTGCGCCTTTCTCTCTCCATCCTTTTTCTTGGAGTTTCGCATGGTCATGATGCTGCGTATCCTTCGTGCTCCGCCCTATTTACTCTCCGTGGAGTCTCTTCGAAGCTCACCCGCTATCCTTCTGAATGTTTGGGGCGGAGTCGGAGAAACTTGTTAGAGTTTTTGTCCTGGGTGAGGGGGCGTCCGCAGAACGGTGCGACGGCACCCGGACACCCGAAACCGAGGAGCTGGTGGAGTCTTTATCGTTTGGCCGGGCTTCAGATTGAGCAACCACCATCGCCTGTTAGAAAGAATTTATGACTTGGTTGGAACTTGTATTGGCTCATAATTCGAAGCATACAGCACTATTCAACGGTTCGACTGGGCCAGTTTATCGGCCGACATGACACAAAATATGCGATGACGCATAGGGATAGCTTCGAGCGAATTGTAATATGAGGTATGTCAGGATCTTCCCCGAAACGTCGACGGAAGCCGGACTGACCCCAGATGTCTCTGCTACCTCCGTACATGCTGCATGTGCAATACAGTCGAGGTTTAGACAGTGAGCGAACTACTCGGTTACTTTGGACAACTGCTGATACAAATCCCTGTAGGTTCCCGTTCATATACGCCACATCAAAAGGCCCGCAATGACTTGAAATGAGTGGAGGGTCTCGACTCCAAGGTACGCCATCAAGTGATAGACGACTTACGTTGTAGTTGAACAATGGTGAACAAGTCCTTAGTTGGGAGAGGTCCTCGCACGGGCAAGGTGCGTTTCACATACCTGTGAGCGGGGTGTGCAGATCGTGGCTCACTGAATCATATTTTCATGCGAAGGCAAGTCTAATGGTGATTCAATGTGTCGGGGCTAGGTACCCCCCCTTGACATATTTCATAAGATGACAGTTCTGGAACCTGTATCAACCCAGTACTTCGGCAGCGGACCTTAACTGTTTCCCATTGAGATCTGGAAATCTTTCAAGTTGGCCTTCACTATAAAGTAAGGTTTATCTGGGGACACATGGGAAATAAGCGCTGATTCGTCCGGATGCGTTTGAAAGGTTACTCGGTGATTAACACGATGCTGAGGTGAACGTCGAACATTGAACCTTGAAAACGTGCAACATTCAAATTCAACACTCAACGTTGACCCTTGGACCACTTTCCCTACTTATGTATCGCCCTTCACCACCCCACATTCACAAGCCATATCCCGCTGATTTCACTCATCTCAGTGTTTTTTTATAGAGGCCAAAATGGCTACACTGTCCAGCCTCTCCTTGAACATAACCGATTGTGGTGTAACCGCCTCCGTTGCTGACGATGATATCGCTCGTCTCATGTACTACCTTCAATGCGTCACTGTGGGTGTCGGCTTAGACGTCTTACAAGACGATCTCGTCCGTCATACAAACTACCGCTCGCTTTCCCCCACGCGCATTGCCCAGGTTATCGAGACTGCTGCCGAGCTTTCGCCCGATCTATTCATAGACAAGCTCATCTTCTGCGACGACGATTGCGAAGTCCTCGAAAGGGGCTATGGGAACAAGTTCGTCCGTATCTCCACTGCATGCAACATCGTCTCGCTGCAGAGTGATATTTTCATTATGGGCAAGGTCAGGAATGCGACGCAGGTGATGTTTTTCAAGTCGTCATGGCTCGACAAGCATTATACACAGCCCATCCAGCGTATCGCCCGCACACTCCTTGGGACAAAGCACTGCAGCCATTGCGAAGGCGCAGATGGCCTCTGTACGTGTACGAGGTGCCCGCGCACCACCGAAAGCAAATGTAGTAACTTTCTTGATGCCTTCCTTGACGTTTTCAATGCCATCACCCCCCCATCGTCATTGAACGCCAATCGTAGGCCATCCACCCCTCAGCAGCCGCCCGTTGAGACACCGAGTCCTGGACAGCACCAGTGTAACTGCGATGGATGTGGGCGGCGTTTATTCACAGGTGCCAGGTATAAGTGTACGACCTGCTATGACTACGACCTTTGCGAACAGTGCTATAAGTCCAATAAGCACTACATGGGACACCCCTTCAATCAATATCGCACCCCTGGTGCGAGACCGACCCTTCTCGCTGCCCGAGCAAGCTCAAAGCCATCTATACCCCGCACAAAAACTGACACTGCTACCAATCACCCTGCACCACGTTACTCTGGAAAACCCACCACCAGACCATCCCCCTCCTCATTCTTCTACGACACCATGTCCGTCTCAGAGCTCAGACACTTCCTCAGTGACCACGGAGCCACTTTTGATGACATCCTGGACAAGGAGACCTTGTGCAGACGTGTTTGGGACACGTATTGTGAGTCAATGGGCATCGTCGAGCTCAACAAGTTCCTTTCTGAGAACTCGATCTCGACGGCGGATTGTAGGGACGTCCAAAGCCGGCGGCGGAAGGCGAAGGGCATGTTCCCTCCTCCCAAGAGGCCTGCAGCCCCACCCACATCGGCGAACACGTCGCAGGTGAGGTGGAGGAAGGATGATACTGTGGTCCTGAAAGGTTTGAACCGGGCTGAGATGAATGGGAAAAGGGGGACAGTGGTGTCGGTGGATAATGTGTTGGGTAAGGTGCAGGTTAGGATCGAGGATATGGACAAGTCGTTTAAGGTCAAGTTCGAGAATCTCCAAATGGCCATCGACGAGGAGGATGAAGAACTCGACTGATTCTGTTCCTTAACCCAAGTGACGTTCTACCTATGCAAGGATTGCCCAACGGACAATTATTGATAAACAACTGACTGTTCTTGGACATGTATCAGCAGAGTACTATCATTAGGAATTTCATTAAGGCTCACTGTGCACCCCAGGACGGATTAAATTTACTCTGTGACCGGGTATTTTTAATTTTTCGTTCCATGGTTTTTTTTATACTGTGGACTGGGTTTTAGTACACAACCTTAAATTACCTGGCTACCGAGTTGAAATCACACTATTTCTTGCCTTTATCTGAATAGGAAAAATAATCTGCTATGTTGGTTATTATGAATAGGCATTTTTACATGTCAAACGGTTTATTATAATGCTGGCAGCAGATTTCGAGTGACGGGTGATTCAGACAAAAAACATGTTATATTAACCTGTTTGTAACCCGGTTTGAGGAACTCGGTGAATGGGTGATGCAACCAGTAGCCTGGTTGTTCATGCTCACATATCGGTTTATTTTGACGTCTTTACCCAGTTGACGACCCAGTGATTTTAATCCGTGCTGGGGTGCATAGTGGGCTGTACATAGAGGAAGTTCTTGGCTCGGACCCTACATTGGCTATTTGAACCTTCAGCATCTGGAAGACAGCCAGTGAGGTGGAAAGCGGTGAACTCAGGCAGCCCCAGTTGCCGTTATGAAAAGGCGTCCGCAGCCGTATATTGCAAGCGAATACGTAGGAAACCCAATAAGTAAACGAAAAAAAAGGGAGTTCGATGTCCAATACATATACGTACGGGGTGGGCTAAGCATGGATGGGAATGATTGATTCAGTAGCATCGTATACTCTTCTCTACAAGCGGGAGAGACAAAGGGACTAGTTGAGCGGGACTTCAGTGATCGCGGGACTTCCTAGTACAATCACGTCAGTCTCATGTCTGATCAAGATACAGAGGCAAGTGAAGCTGGTATCACAATGAACAAAGAAAAAGGATTGCTCACCTGTATTCGCCCTCAGCTGCTACGCTGAGTTCCTCAATTT
>Ga0307507_10011691_pt1 | contig 11010 bp, 11 predicted proteins | sample 7_EM_MG_FD_207223 | JGI IMG/M metagenome (GOLD analysis project Ga0307507, IMG submission 207223) | Populus trichocarpa ectomycorrhiza microbial communities from riparian zone in the Pacific Northwest, United States - 7_EM | ecosystem: Host-associated > Plants > Roots > Unclassified | place... | reverse complement strand
TTGATTTTTTTTTTAATTAACGCTACCAGTCTAGGTATCCCGGTGAGGACGTGAGAAATATTTTAAAAATTATGAATAATTTATTCACGAGTCACCTTCAAGTTATAAAAACAAAACAGAGTTGACTAACAGCCTCCACCACGCGGGCAAGCTTTTGCAACGTGATGTTTGCTCAGAAAATTGCCATAAATGTTGCATCCTTCCATGTTCTCATTCCGCTGATCTAGCTAGGCCACCACTTTTACAACCCTTATGGCCAAAATGTCTGCCTATTCTTGTTCACAAATCCTTTCCAAGAGTACTGGTGGGCAAATTAGATGCAACCTTGTTTTGTTGGACTTTTTTCTGCGCAAATATATATATATATATATATATATATATATTCATTAAACAAATCGATCTAACAACTTTGTAGGTTAACCCGAGAACTTGTTGATCCAAAACTTGACATGAATATCTAACCGATCTAACTTTATAGGTCAACTCGAGAATTTGTTTACCCAAAACTTGACATGGGTTGGAGTTGTCATTGAACTGGATTGATAATTAACCTATGTAAACTCAAAATGATCTGATAAGGATTAGATTAATACAATCAAACCAGATTCAAATCTGGTCGAAACCCAGTTAATTACTTATTTTATTTTTTATTTTTTTTATATTTAAAATAATATAATCATTTTAAGATGTAATTAGATTGATTCACCTATTTTCTAAATTGAAAAGACGTACGTCAATATCAAAGCAATATTCAGTACAAAACACAAATTTGTATTAGCATATTGTTTATTGAGCTTTGCGCGCACACATATTTTATCTCCGAGCAGGCTAGAAGGCAAGGTGGCTTTAATAACAGGAGGTGCGAGTGGCATTGGCAAGACCGCAGCCCACGAATTCATCAAGCATGGAGCACAAGTCATAATCGCTGACATGGATTCACAAATTGGTCCACAAGCTGCCAAAGAGCTGGGTCCTGCAGCCCACTTTGTCCAGTGCGACGTCACAGTGGAGGCTCAGCTGGAAAAGGCAGTGATGATTGCCATGACAGACTATGGGAAACTTGACATAATGTACAACAACGCAGGGGTAGCAGGGCCATCTTTTCCACCGGGCATTGCAGACCTTGATCTAGATGAATTTGACAAGGTCATGCAAGTCAATGTCAGAGGCACGGTGGCGGGGATAAAGCACGCCGCACGAGCGATGATGCCTGCAGGCTCAGGGTGTATTCTCTGCACATCTAGTATCAGTGGACTCATTGGCGGGGCTGGCTCGCATTCCTACTCAGTGTCAAAATCTACAGTCCCTGGGATTGTCAAGTCTGTGGCCAGCGAGCTATGCAGGAATGGGATTAGGATCAACTGCATTTCACCGGGTCCGATTCCGACCCCACTCTCCTTGGCTCAGATAGGCCTGATTTATCCACGCGCCACCCAAGAACAGTTGGTTGAGATCGTGAATGGGCTCGGGCAGCTGAAGGGGGCTAAGTGTGAAGAAGCAGATGTGGCCGAAGCTGCACTGTATTTGGCATCAGATGAAGCAAAGTACGTAACTGGGCATAACCTTGTTGTGGATGGAGGGTTCACCTGCTTTAAAGATCTTCCATTCCCTTCTCCTCATGAGATTCTGTAACTGATATTTTCCATTTTCACACCTTTTGGCTTGATCATCAATCACTTTGAGGTGTTTTTTTTTTTTTTTAAATATGAGTGTTTGAATTAATTTATATAAACTTTGATTAATTTTCCAGACTCTAAAATTAACCAATATATAAACCTTCAAAATTTATATTACTCGAACTTATTTCTTGTGAACCTTAAAAAACAACTGCATGAAAACCCATAAAGGCCATAATATAATATAAATTTATAGGGAGTGCGGTGAGATTTGCTATTTAAAATGTTTTAAATTTAAAAATATATTAAAATAATATTTATTTTTATTTTTTAAAAATTATTTATAACATCACTTAATTAAAAAAAAATATTTTAAACAAAAAAAAATAGATTTTTTTATCCTAAATACTGCTATTGGTAGCATACCAAAAACCATTCATACTAAAAGTTCAAACCATTAATTATCATGACATTCCAGGACATCGTTATATATTACTAGCTTACAAGTGTTAAATTTCGTTTTCTTGGCATTTTCTTAATGATATAGAGAGATCCATAGAATCAGAAAATATTGGTAGTTTGGTATTATATTGTTGTAGGAGTTAGTTTTTCAAATTATTATTTGTTTTAAAATATATTAAAATAATATTTTTTATTTTTAAAATTTATTTTTAATATCAATACATTTAAACAATTTAAAAATATATATATTTTTTAATTTTTAAAAAGAACAGCAAAAACAAATGGTTTAATCTCTAGAGTAGGGGTGATCATTTTTGGTTTGGTTCGGTTTTTATAAAAAAAAACCAAACCGAATTTTTTTTTTAAAAAACCAAAACCGGTTCAAACAGACCGGTTTCAGTTTGGTTTTTTAGTACAAAAATCGGTTCAAACTGGTTTGGCTCAGTTTTGGCTAGGTTTTTTCCGGTTTGGCTCGGTTTTGACTCGGTTTGGCTCGGTTTTTTCAGTTTGGATTCGATTTGATTCAGTTTTTTTGGTTTCAGGCTTCTAAAACCGAACCGGTTGATTTTTTTAAAATTTTAATCGGTTTTTTTTTACAGTTAGGTTTTTTCAGTTTTTTTTTTAGTTTTCTCAGTTTTTTGGTTTTTTTGCTCACACTCGTGTGTGAGTGGAACTCATGATTTTAAAAACTACCTGAAAAAAAAAAAGGGTTTTTTTTATAAATTATACTTACTTATCCTTACATCATCAAACATACAAAATTGATTTAATTATCAGGCTATCCTTTGTTTCATGAGAAATTTGTTTTGCAAAATCATCGAAGACTCATATTTTATTAGTTAGAAAAATTCATTTTTGTTTGAAGTTTTCCACGACTTCATATTATATACATATAATTTATTAAATAATATAATAAATCACGATATATATTATATACAACCAAACATTATATTATAAATTTAATAAAGTCCAAAGCATAACCCATTGGCTATTCGAAGAGCTTTTCCTTGTTTGCAAGAGAGGAATTGTCGGCCTTGGTAGCCTTGACCGACATCGAGGTCCACGTGGGAAATATTTTATTCAACCCCTTGGACTTTGAAAAGCAACCAGGACGCTCTAAACAAACTCTATTGACACAGTTGATTTTCATGACAGGATCTTTCTCTACCGTTTGATTTATCCTACAGGATCTAACGTGAGGAATTTATTAACACGGTCTACAATCCCCGCCATCGGATTCAGCTGAAACCACGGGAGGGTTCTAAAATTAATAGAGTAAATTACTCTTTCAGTCCTTCAGTTTTTGACTCGGTTACAACTCAGTTCTTCTTACTTGAAAACATGTAACCCAATCCCCTAGACTCACTCTTGATTATTTTTTTATCTTTTTTTTTTGAAATCTCAATTTCACAATTTAAATGAAAAAAATTATTATCCACCTGGTCTCTTCACACATACATAACCTATTCTTATGGAACTTATTTGGGATTATGGTAATGTTTGCGGTTCAAAATATTTTTCGCTTAGAAATATATTAAAATGATATTTTTTTTATTTTTTAAAAATTATTTTTGAAATTACCACATCAAAATAATTCAAAAATATAAAAACAAAATTTAAAATTTAAAAAAACATAATTTGCACCACATTTCTAAACGAGAAATAACAAAACAACCCACTAGGTTTTGTTATTGCTTCTTGCTAGCAGCAACTTCTCTTTCTTTTTTTTAATTTTAGATTAAAGTATTTTTTATTCTCCGTGTCATTAAAAAATAATTATTAAAAAAAATAATTTTGTCAAAGTTTTAACTATTTACTGTAATTATTTGTTGTGGTTTTGTTTACTTGTTATTTTTTTATCTTTTTTTTAATATATTGACTTTTTTAAATGATTAAATGAGATTGACATAAATCATAATATTATAATTCATTTATTTAAATAGTTAAATTATTTAGTATCCGTTTATTTATGCTGGCAATCATTGTTGGCCGCAAAAACAGACAAGCACTTTAGTCCAAGGTTTAGAGAAAATTGAAAATGAGTAAAAAGGACTAATTTATAACTTTTCAAATATGAAGCATTGAATTTAATACTATATTAATTAAAAATGAAAAAAAGGTAAAGACCAGACCGAGATTGAGGGAAAGAAAGAAGGAAAGGCGCCGCCGTGCTGGTTTTCGTTTAAATTTTTCGAATCGCATTTTGCTTCCTCTGGCGCCGCCTTCGTGCTGGTTTTCGTTTTCGATTTGTCTCTTTCTGCCTCTGGCGTTCCTGCGCAGCTCGAAAGTTTTCAACCTTTCGCTTTCATTTCTTCTCTAGATCTCTCTAGAGCAATCCATCCATCGGCTTTCTCTTTCATTTCTAGCATTGCTACCACGTTTCTCTCTCGAAGGTACTTGTTTCTCTGCTCGTATTGTTATCGATCTTGTCGTCCTTTTGATCATCAATCTGTCCTGCTAGATTTTTCCCCGAAATGATCGATTGACTCGGTAAATAATTCGTTCTTTTTGCTTGCTAGATAGATACCGTTGCTCCACAGGAAAATTCTCTTATTTGTCGACTCGAAACTGCAACGATAACACACTATAATGGCAAACGCATTGCAATTTTCGGCGACTGTACAAGCTGCCTCCCCTGTTTTCTCCAAGAGGATGCATTGCCAATCTTTACGGCACAGGCCGTCGCCGCCGCTTAATTATAATTTAGCGGCTACAAGTTTGGTACTGTCAAAAAGAAGTCGTAGAGCCTTGAAAGTGAGCTGTGAGGCAGCCAGTGTTGATCTACTTGAAACGAACAAAATCGATAATGAAGCCGAGAAGAAAATAACATGCGTAATGAAGTTCGGTGGTTCTTCGGTGGCGTCTGCCGAGAGAATGAGAGAAGTGGCTGAACTTATACTTAGCTTTCCAAATGAGAGCCCTGTCATTGTACTTTCTGCCATGGGAAAGACCACTAACAAACTTTTGCTGGTATGCCTGCCTGCCTGCCTGCCTGTACTTTGATTTTCTGTTGTTTTATTTATTTTTCGAGGGGAAATTTTTTTTAATATGGTCAACTTAATTATAGGCTGGAGAGAAGGCTGTTAGTTGCGGTGTTACTAATGTAGATAGTATTGAAGAGCTGAGTTTCATAAAGGAATTGCATAACCGGTGAGGATTTTGATTTTTGCTTCTTTTTTACTTTTATTATTGTTCCACGAACCATATAATTCAATTGATATTATTCTATCATATCAGGACCGTAAAGGAACTGGAAGTAGACGAGTCGGTTATTGCAAGTGAGTATCTGTTGGCACTCATTTGTTTTTAATGCTTGAATTGGTCTGCAGCCGAAAAGTATTATGAAGTTCTTCTACTTTTTAGATAGATAGTATTGTAGCTGTAATTTATAAACTATTATAGAGGCAGGGAGGGGGAATCGTAGAATCAAGTTGTTCTTGTAATTACAAAGCCAGCGATGCTAGGACTCATACTATTTCCTTTATCAATTCTTTAGCCTCATGGACAAGTGGAAACCTCTCATGCTGCTCCTTTTGCAGAACACTTGGAGGAATTAGAGCAGCTGTTGAAGGGAATTGCTATGATGAAAGAGTTGACTCCACGCACTAGAGATTACCTTGTTTCTTTTGGGGAGTGCATGTCCACAAGGATTTTTGCTGCATATATGAATAAAATTGGTGCTAAAGCTCGCCAAGTACGCAGTTCTCTTCTTCTCTCCCCTTTTCCTTTTTTAAACCATCTTAATCTGAATGATTGTTGTCATTGCTTGTAAAGATTTCTTGCTAAGCTGCTTATTGAATCCACATGCCTACAACGACAACTAGATATTTTAAATCAAACATCTGTTGATCTCCATTTTCTGTAATTGCTTATACAGTAATCATTCAACCACGCTGAAAAACAGCAGCAGAACAATTTGTTTGGAGTCTACTCATACTTGGTTCCACTTTCTTTCAATTATAAATGTAGTGTAAGGTTTCGGATAGAGAACTTGGAGAGAGAAGAGGGAGACAGACAGACAGCTTGATAGGAATTTTATATGTTTTATGGATCAAATGGATGGTATTATCTATCATAAACTAAGGGGGTGCATGGGCAGCTAATTTTAAATATAAGATTTTCTCAGATTGTGTCATTTGACTATATGATTGGAAAGGCTTTAACAATCATGTGTTTAATGTGAATTCTTAATCCAGTATAATAAATTACCAATCATGGTAGCCTCATATTTCAACACAAATAAAAAGATGTAAAATCAATAACAATTAAAAGTTTCAAGGGTTTGCCATGTAATATGTTTATACTCTTCAGTGATTAAATTTTAATAGAATGAAATAAACCTTATATCTTTTGTTTCTTATTGGAACAATTGTACGTAGCAGTAATCAAGATAAAGAATCACCTGGACTATGGTAACTAGTTTTGGAAGAGGAGTGCAGCTATTGCTCAAAGCTGCTTAAAAACTTTTCTGATCTACTCAGATTTGTGGTATTATTATGCCACGAAAAATATCCAAATTGTTAATATATGATACTAAAGATGGATCAAAGATGACAGTAGACCTATAGTTTCCTCTCATGAAGATTTGGTGTATTTTAGATGGAGAAAAGTGAAGATAAAAGTGCATTGCAGTACTGCAGTCATTTTATAAATAACAAGACGCCCATGGTGTTACTATTTTGGGATTTTACTGTGACATGAACACTATCCTGATGACAGCACTATAATATGTTGTATTTTCCCCTTCTGTTTTGCAGTATGATGCTTTCGAAATTGGTTTTATCACCACAGATGACTTCACAAATGCAGACATTCTTGAAGCAACTTATCCGGCTGTTGCAAAGAGTTTGCATGGAGACTGGATCAGTGATCCTGCAATTCCTATTGTTACCGGCTTCCTTGGAAAGGTCTTTCCCCTAGCTAATTGCTCAGCAGGACACCTTGTTTGTGAAATTAATGAACTCAGTTTTAGTGAGAGTTTCTGGATAGCTCATCATAGTGTTTTTTTATATTTCTAATTGCAGGGATGGAGATCCTGTGCTATTACTACATTAGGTCGTGGTGGTAGTGATTTGACAGCCACAACCATTGGAAAAGCATTAGGTTTGAGTGAGATTCAGGTAATTGCAGACACTGGAAGTTTGCAGTACATAGTGCAGCTCCAAGGAATTTTTCCATAACTTCCCCTCCCAAATACAACAAATCGCATCAATATTAAGTCCTCCATTTGTTTATTTAGTCAGAGTTTATTAATTAATATAAAAAGCTAAAGAGAAAGCTGACCATTAAAAACACAAGATCCAGTAACCTGAACAACATCACAAGACTGTTCATCTAGGAGACAAGTGATGGCTGAACTCACTAAAGCACCATTACCTCAAGCACCACAGGAAAGAAAGCCCAAAACCCAAGAATAAACTCTGGTGTCTGCCACAAGAAATCATAGCAAGAAGCAAGATCATCCCCCCCCCCCCCACTCCAGCTGCTGTCATTATCCTCTTTTGTCACTCAGCCTTAATTCCCGCAGCTCTAGTTTTCTTAAAATGCCAATACAACTATCCATCCAAACCACCAACACTACCATCTCCTTTGGCACCAACATCAGCACTACCTCAATACTGCAGCCTAATCTACCAGCGAACACAAACACCAATACACCCACACCACTTTGCAGGTAGTCAATACCACCACCTAAGTCCTCATAGCCTAGCCCTCCAAAACCATAAAACCACCAATCTAAACAACACCACCACTCCCAAACCACCAGCACCACCACTCAATCCTCAATGACTGCTGCCCATCATATTCAGCAACACAAGAAATCACACCACCTTCTCCACAACCCGAGACCATTGACTCCACCAGCCTTACTGCCACCTCACTACCAGTCAAAATACCAAAGCACTAACACCTCCAGTGAAACCCAAATGTAAAGCATAAAATGCCATAGATGGTTTTAATTTCAAGCAAGAGAGGGAAGAAAAGGAGGACAGGAAACCTAGATCCAAGAACAAGGATAGGAAACTCAGATCTGAAGACTATCAAAATTATGAAAAAAGTGAGAGAAGAGAATAGAGACAGAAGGAGAGGAACCAACTAGAACTAATATTCACTGTTTTTCCATAATCCATACAGATATTGGGAAAATATGGCCGTGTCTCCACTGCATGCACATGCTTGACATTATTCCTGTTTCTTATATTTTCTGTGACTATCTTTCTTCATTCATGAGTGCATTTACAAATGAAATGTAAGCATGCAAGAGAATGCTTTTTCTGGAAAATATAGAACTGTGCTGAATTTGATGGAAGCCTCTTGAATCTATTTCTGTAGAAATTACATTTTTTTTTTTATTGAAATCAGATTAATACTTTTATCTATTATAGGTGTGGAAGGATGTTGATGGTGTTTTGACATGTGATCCTAATATATATCCACATGCTGAACCTGTGCCATACTTGACATTTGATGAGGCAGCAGAACTAGCATATTTTGGCGCGCAGGTATCATAATTTAAATGTCCTATCCAACCATACATGAGGACTTTAAATTTCCCTTTTTTTGGCTTTGGGGGGGGGGGGGGTGGATGAGCAAATTCTAGCGGAAGTAGAAACAGACAGCCTAAGCAAGCATGTCTTCTCTAACCTTTTTGTTTGTACATTTCTGCAGGTCTTGCATCCGCAATCCATGAGGCCTGCCAGGGAGGCTGATATTCCTGTTAGGGTTAAAAATTCTTACAATCCGAATGCTCCTGGAACTCTTATCACCAGAGCACGAGATATGAGTAAGGTTTGTATTTGATGATTTTAAATGATTGTAATGTGAAGAACTTAGAATAAAATTAATCTTTCTTTGTCCTAATTTCAGGCAGTACTAACTAGCATTGTTTTGAAACGGAATGTTACTATGTTGGATATTGCTAGCACCCGCATGCTTGGCCAATTTGGTTTTCTTGCTAAGGTTAGCAGCTAAAATTGGATTCTGATCCCTCTTTCCCTCAAATATGCCAGCTGTTGGTTTATGCTTCTCATTGCTATAAATTTTATCCTTTCAGGTGTTTTCAACCTTTGAAGATTTGGGAATATCAGTGGATGTTGTAGCTACCAGCGAAGTCAGTATCTCCTTGACACTCGATCCATCAAAGCTTTGGAGTAGAGAGCTGATTCAGCAGGCAAGCGTATGGTGTCTTTATTTTAGTTATGATTTATATATTGGTATTATTCTCCAGCATGATATATTATTCGTGTCTACTCTTGGCATTCAATCTCATCTGTTGTTGTATTCCTTAAACAGGAACTCGACCATGTTGTTGAGGAGCTTGAGAAAATTGCTGTAGTCAATCTCCTGCAGCATAGATCAATAATCTCTCTCATTGGGAATGTCCAGAGGTCCTCTCTGATATTAGAGAAGGTGCTCCATTGCACTTTTCTTTTTGGTTTTTGATGAGATGTGTCTTTTGAAAACTTGTTTCTGCTTTGGGTGAAAAAAGGATTTTTTTTTTTTCCTCCTGTCCTCTAACTACAAATCTATTCAAGTATCATCTAGATTGCTTTTGTTCGGTGATGAGAATCCTGTCTCTTCTTTTGGATCTTTTAGTTTTTGTCCCCCTCATTCTCTTGAAGTCTAACATGTTGGGTTAGTGAATCATGGTAAATGCTTTGTTAAAATTGATAAAACCGAACCAGCAGCAACTTCAAAATGATGACCTTGTGGGATAGATAGATTTTAAAAAAAAATGCTTTTCAGTCATTTTTTTTTTATAAAAAAAATCATAGCTCAGCATAAATCTTACATGACCTGGAAGGAAGTTTCAAAGGACACATGGTTGTTATATTGAAGCATAGTCTTATGCTACAACTTTTTTCTTAATATATTTTACAGCAGTGTTTGGAATGCTGTGGTGAAGGGTTTGAACCTCATCTTTCTATTTATTTGCCTCTTCATTTCTGTTAATTATTGGATTGATGTCATGGCAGGCCTTCCATGTTCTTCGTACTCTTGGAGTCAATGTTCAGATGATATCACAGGGTGCTTCGAAGGTATCACATCTCGACTATGATTTCCTTTGCATGTCTTTTTTAGTATGTAATGCACATTTTACAGCTTTAGAACCCAAGAATAGGCTTGTGAGCACCTCTCATGCACATTATATTCCTTCAAAGGATCCAGGAGCCGCCTTAAATGGGGGCATCCGGCTCATTAAGCGTGGAGCTCGAATGCTTCTAAGCGATTTGATGATTGTCGTGATCAAGTAACTCGCCATTTTGGTTTTTTCTTACCAGGTTAATATCTCATTAATTGTGAATGACGATGAAGCAGAGCAGTGTGTCAAGAGTCTCCACAAAGCTTTTTTTGAAACTGACATCTCTGAATTAGAGTGGGAGTGTGTATCTGGTAATGGTTCTGCCTCAACATGATGAAGTCGTCATTGATTCTTTTTTCTATTAGATTTCTTAATTACAATGAGAATGTGTTGGCAATGTCTGTCTCAACATGATTATGATCATTGATTTTCCTGTTTTAATCCTTTTGACCTAGATATTCATTCAATATCTGATTTTACATAGATCAGGGAATTGTTTCCCTCCTAAGATTAAGATGTAGCCAATTTTGTACGTTGAATCCCTCCAGGGTTGATCTAGCCAAGTTTGGACTGATCGAGTGGATCAATTAGACTTGATTTGATTAATATTTTTTTTGGATCAAATTAAAACTCGGACTGGATCGAACTCTAAATTATGAATTTTTTGGGTCACTTTACTGGTCCGGACCGAGTTTAATAACTATTTCAAAATATATAAAATATCTGCAAGAACGGCATTCTGGATTTTATTTGCTTTTGTGATAGCCATCTAGTTGTTCTAGAATAGAAGGAAATTTTTTTTAAGATGTTTTAATTATTTCAATAGTTTATTTTGTTATTTTTAATTAA
>Ga0307507_10011689_pt1 | contig 11010 bp, 4 predicted proteins | sample 7_EM_MG_FD_207223 | JGI IMG/M metagenome (GOLD analysis project Ga0307507, IMG submission 207223) | Populus trichocarpa ectomycorrhiza microbial communities from riparian zone in the Pacific Northwest, United States - 7_EM | ecosystem: Host-associated > Plants > Roots > Unclassified | place... | reverse complement strand
GAATTTTAATGTTCCAAACCGTTATAACCCTATTACGTACGTTATACTTAATTGGGAATACAGTAAGCCTAATTAGGCAGGCGGTGGGGCCCCACCGTTATAACTATGCCGACCGTCATAACCCTATTACCTACGTTATACTATATATATTACTCTTAATACTAAAAATAAAGACATGGGGTATTTATTTTTAGATATCCAGCTATACGTAGTTAAGGAACTAGAGATTCTATAGGAATATATAAACTTAAAGGATGTTTCTAATAAAGAGGCTGTATAAACCTTATCTAATCTTATATTAGTTAAGTATAAGATAGATATAGGGGATAAGCAACTTCCTTTTAGACCACTATATAAGCTATTAAAAAATAAGCTAGCAGTATTATATTAATATATAGTGGATAATCTTTAGAAAAAATAGATTTAGCCTTCTATAAGCCTAGTAGGGGTATTAATTATATTTATACCTAAGAAGGATAGAACCCTATGTCTGTAACGGAACCTTATAGCAGTAACTACGGTGGGTCCTGTCAATGGGCTAAGTATATAGGTATGAACAATAAGTCAACAACGTAATAATAACTGGTGGAGTGGTTGCCCAACAGATTAACTCCAATTGTATTCTGAGATTCACTACAAGAAGAGAACTATCTAAGGTAGGGACTAAGGTCCTTTAAATACACAACCATACTCCTAAGAAACCCTCTTTTGTACGTGAGGTACGTCTGATATGTAAGGTATATAAGTTCCTCCCGTCCCTCTCGTTTTACGTGTAGCACATTACATAACCTTGGCTACCATTCCTCGTCACATAGTTCCATCGGTTCCACCCTAGACCGTGCCTATATTAACCAACTAGCTTCTTCTAACTCTTCTCCAAGTAGTTATAATATTGTACTTAAGCTGTCCGTAACACTATCTCCCTTCTTTTTATCTTCGTCCTTAAAGATTCCTAACATCTCTAAGTCGTCTACTAGAGGTATAATATCCGTTTAATTATTCTAGTTAATATTATTGCTTATTATACCTAAAGCTTCTTCTTCTTCTTTATACGCGCAACATTGCGCTTGTACTATTGCTGCCATACTGTCTCTTAGTGAGAGAATGCCGTCTCCATATTCTTATTGCTCGAAAGAGGGGTTGGTTTGTGTTACGCTAGTAAGCCCTTTATTTTAATAACTATTTTTTTATTTAGAGTGCACTAAAGCAAATATTTAATTATCCTATAACGTTCGCTCTACCTCTAACGCTAAGTATACACGTCCTATAACTCTTAACGGTCTTTAAGTTCCCTAAGTAACTTGTTATAGGGTCTCGTGTTTAATCTACCGCTATAAAGCTTAACGATAACCTAGCGCAGGCTCTTGCTAAGCTTAAGCGTTCCCATAACGCTAAACAGAAGGCCCTAAATGCTCGCATTACAGCGTCCGCCTGGTTGCTTCGTCTTAAGAAGGTTTATAAGAAGGTTTGTTCTAAGGAGTGGAAACTTATAGAACAGGGTTTGGCTAAGCTAGATAATTAGAGAGTAACGTCTCCTAAAAAGGAAACAACTCCAAGTAACTTAGTAGTTGCTCCTCCTAAGTCCCCCTTAGGTAGTTTATCCTTTAGTAATCCCTTTTTAATACTCCCTAACCTGCTTTCTTCTAGTACTTCTTTACCTTTCCTATAGCGTTCTCTAGGTTACTTAGTGGTTTTGTTACGGCGCTGGTGGAAAACGGTAGATCTTGGCAGACGTGGATTATAGTAGACGCGAGTTATGTGACTTGAGGACCGCATAAATATCGAGCGGCGCTGCTATTCTTCTCCTTCCTTTCTCTAGCTTTGGATCCTCGTTTATAGACAATCCAATTGTACAGGCTTGCGCGACCTTCTTGCCGTGCTCGTGCCTCGATTGACCGAGTCGCTAATATTATCCAAAGCTCGTCACTACTCTTCTTTCCTAAGAAGGAACTCAAATATATCTACAAGGCCACGAACAGGACAAGGACACAGAATAGGACCCTAAGGACATCACCAGGACCATAAGGACAGGACAGACCCCCAAGAACTAAAAGAACACGAACAGAACGCGAAACCTAAGAATAGGACACGCACGGACCAGACCCCCTAGGAAATAAATAAACACCGGAAATTACCCAATACCCCTACCACCATGCTAAGAAATACAGCAGTTGGCAAAGCCGCTGCAGGACCCACAAATACCTCCGATAGTAAAACAGTCGCCGTCTTGACCCCCTAGGAAGAACTTGCAGCAGCTAATACCAAAATTGAATGGCTTTAAGAGCTGCTTAAAACTAGAGACACCCCTATACCTAGCAAGGAGTTATTAGACACCTATAGACTTGCTATAGTCCTTAAGGCCCTAGCCTAACGTATAGTATTAGCATCGTTGCGGTCCGCGAAGGTTGCGGACCCCCTATTGCTTACAGACGGAACTGACCCTATATTTAACAATTAGAAGCTTTAACTGCAAGACAAGCTTAAAGTTAATACGGACTACTTCCCTACTACTTAAGCTAAAATAGCCTACGTCTTTAGCCGTACCGGTGGGGACGCACAGACGCATCTATGTCCATAATATACCCAGGACTTAGCAGACCCCTTCCTCTCTAGAGAAGAGATGATTAACTACCTATCTTCTATTTATAAGGACCCCTTTAAGATACAGAACGCCCGCCTTAATTATAAAGCCCTTAATATAAAAATAATAGAGACCTTTTTGGCCTTTTAGACCCGCTTTCTGCACCTAGCCGGCTAAGCCTAAATTCCCTATAAAGACCTAATGCTAGACCTCTTTGATAAGCTTACCCTAGACCTACAGCGCGCCGTACTGCCAGTTTTTACTACTGTATAGACGCTAAAGGTACTTACGGACCACTGCCTGGCTATTAATTAAGGCCTCTGTTGAATTAAGGCATAAGCTAAGCGGTATAAAGCCAAAAACTCTTTAAACTAGACTATAAGCGCTACGAGAACGGCCCGTAGTGCCCTAGCATAATTAGCAACTCCTATAGCACCAGCTGTACAGCCCGCCGTTAATTCAGCAGCTAGCCGCGCAGCTAGCCCTACCGCGGGTCCAGCGTATGCTTAGCCTACGTACAGCGACCCCTGTAGACAGGCCCTTAATAATTAAGGGGCTTGCTTCTTATGCGGCTAGAAGGACTACTTCGCCAAGGACTACCCAATAAAGGCAAAAACGGACGAGGTTCTGTTAATACAGAAGGATAGCGCGGAGTTAGAAAAAGAGGAACCCTAAAGGAAGACTCCTCTCTAGGGTTAAAAGGGATTAATATGTTATATATTAATCTGGGTTGGCTAGTTAGTGGAAGAAGCTACACTATCCCTTATACTTTATTTTGTAATAGATATCAAGTTTTAACCTCTACTTTAGCTGACTCTGGAGCAAATGCCTTTGCCTTAATAGATATTTAGTGCGCCATAAAGCTGGCCGAATTTTTAAATACGCCCCTTAAGGAACTGCCTAAACCAGTTCCTATTCGCGGGTATAACGGAAGAATAGGGCTACCTATTACAACTATCTTACAAATCCACCTCCGTGTTAATGGATAAAGGTAGTATAACATTCCCTTTCTTATTACGGACCTGGGAAGCCATAATATAATCTTAGGAAGAAAATGGCTAGCCTATTTAGGCTTATAGCTCGACGTACGGAATAGACAGCTCCTCTGGCCCAAATCCCTACCCCTAACCCCTTCCTTTATAAAAGAAATCAGTATTATAATGGAGAACCTTATACGGCCCTAGATTAATACCATCTACCAAGCTAATGCTATGCGTAGAGACCAGGCCTTTGAGAAGGACGTACAGCTTAATCCGCAATGGATTTATATACTACGCCGCCCCTAGACTACCTATGTTACGCCACCCGCACTAGAGACCTAGGAAATTAGTAATAACCTAGCTAAGTCCCCCATGGAGAACTTAGGCCCTATATAGCTACGAAGGAAGGCTAGGAATACTGGACGCCATACTAAACTAATAGACTGGAAGGACAACTTACGGAAAATGGGACGTGAGCTAAGGAAGACTATAAACCCTATACTGTAAAATACGGCCCGATAAAAGTCTATAAAGAAACCTACGGACCTTCCCCTAGTTGATATCTGCTATATCGGCGCTATAGGATTCTATCGGAACTTGGTCTAACCTAATACCGTTGCCTTTACTACTAGCTTATATAAAATTGATTGAATAATTAAGGAAAAGGAAAGCGAGCTTATAGATAAGGAGCTGGTAGAATAGAAACTACCCCATTAATACCGGAAATTCAAGGACGTATTCTTAAAGGCAGTATCCAATATGCTTCCGCCTTACTGACTATACGACCACAAGATCGAGATTAAGCTAGATAAGGAAAATACCCTTAGCTATAGCCCCCTTCGTTAGCAATCTACTGCTGAATTATAGGCTATAAAGTAATATCTTATTAAGAACCTGGATAAGGGTTTTATTAAGCCTAGCAGTTAAGTCCCTTTCGCCTTACCAATTCTCTTTATTAAAAAGCCAAACGGAGGACTTTGTTTTTGTATCGACTATTATAAGCTAAATAATATAACCCGCAAGGACCGCTATCCACTACCCCTACTTAATAAGACACTGGCCCGAATAAGTAGAGCTAAGGTTTTTACAAAGCTTGATATCTGCTAGGCCTTTTACCGAATTAGAATAGACCCCGGATCTATAGATCTTACTATATTTCGGACCTGTTACGGAACGTATAAATATAAGGTACTCCCTTTTAGACTAACTAACGGACTAGCTATGTACCAGCGGTATATAAACAATATACTCTTTGACTACCTTAATAACTTCTATACGGCCTACCTAGATAATATTATAATTTACTTTAAGAATAAGCTGGAATACAAGGAGCATGTCTATAAAGTCCTATAATGGCTCCGCGAGGCTAGTCTCTAGGCCGATATTAAGAAGTTGGAATTTAGTGTTAAGCGTACAAAGTACCTAGGGTTTATTGTTAGTATAGACGGAATTAAGGCCGACCTAGAGAAAACGGCCGCAATTAACTAGTAGACACCCCCACGGACCGTAAAGGGGGTATAATTATTTTTAGGTTTCTGTAACTTCTACTAACGTTTTATTAAGAACTATAGTAGAATCGCCTGGCCTCTTAACCGCCTTACTAGGAAAGACCAGCCCTTTTACTTTGACGCCATATATATGCAGGCCTTTAATGAGCTTAAAAAACGGCTAGTATTAGCTCCTCTACTCGCCCACTTTAACCTAGAACGGCCCTTGATGCTAAAAATGGATGCCTTAGACGGCGTAATAGCTGGTGTTTTTTCCTAAAAGCAACTGGACGGAGAATGGCACCCCATTGTATACTATTTGAAGACTATAATAGATGCCGAGCTAAACTACTACATCTATAATAAAGAAATGCTGGCTATTATCTATAGCTTTTAGCACTGGCGTGCGCAGCTAGAGGGGACCCCTAAGCCTATTAAGGTAGTTTCAGATTATAAGGCCCTAAAATACTTTATAATAACTAAAGCTCTTACGGCCCAACAGGCACGCTGGGCGGATATCCTATCTTAGTTTAACTTCTTAATTATATACAGACCAGGCGCTACGAACCGTGCGGATGCTCTTATAAGGCGTAAACAGGACCTAGGTAACTAGACGGCTATAAAGATCTCATTATAAACCTAGATATTACTACAACCAGAGCACCTCGACCCCCAGATACAGGCAGAACTAAGTATAGACTCCTTGGGCGCCGAGATATATCCTATTAACCCCTTAGGATTTGACCTTATTGACGAATTACTGTAGACAAACCGTACAGCCTCTTCTCTATAGGAGTATTATAAGAAGGCAAAGAACGTTACCAGCCCCTAGTCCCTTGAAAACGGATTACTTAAGTATTAGAAACGGCTAGTAGTAGTAAAGGAATAGAACTTACGGACTTAGCTTATTACTGAAGCACATGCTTAGGTCTCTACGGCCTACCCTAGAAAGAATAAGACCCGTAAAATTATTAGTGACCGATATTACTGGCCCGGAATAGTTACGGACATTGACCGCTATGTACGGAACTGCAACGACTGCCGTAGGTCTATAATTCCGCGAGATAAGACCCTAGGACTATTAAAGCCACTCCTGATACTAGAACGCCCCTAGTAGTATATCTCTATGGACTTTTACAAGCTGCCTATAGACCGTGACGGATATAATATGGTAATAATCCTAGTTAACTGTTTTAGTAAGCGCCCGTTCTTAATCCCCTGTTATAAGGATATTAATGCTAAGGAGGTAGCCTAACTATATATCTATTATGTCTACCGAATTTACGGACTACTAGATACTATTATATCTAACTATAGGCCGCAGTTTATATCGGCCTTCTAGAATGAGTTTACTTGGATTCTTAATATTAAGCTAAAGCTTTCTACAGTATACCACCCCCAGATAGATAGTTAGACGGAGATTATAAATTAATACCTGGACTAGAGACTCCGGCCCTTTGTTAACTACTTTTAGGATAATTAGGGCAAACTACTACCCCTAATAGACTACGCCTAGGCAACCCTACCCTATAACTCTATGGGGTTTGCACCTATCCAGCTAGAAATAGGATATTTACCCTATATTAGCTTTGACTGGAATAGACTAGAAGGCCCATAGACCGTACGTGAAAAACTATCTTATAAGGAAGCCTAGCAATACGCCAAATGCCTAGAAGAAGCCTGGATGGTAGCCTATAAGAACCTAGAAAAGGCCTAGAAATCAATAAAATAGCAGGCAAATAAGTATAGGCGCGAGCCTGACTTTACCATAGATAATAGGGTCTGGGTTATAATAAAGAACTAGAAGACAGAACGGCCTAGCCATAAGCTAGACTATAAGATGGCAGGACTATATAAGATCCTTAATAAAGAAGGTAACTCGTATAAGGTTAAGCTCCCAGACTTAATTAAGGTTTACCCTATCTTTTTACTAGATAAGCTATGGAAGGCTATAAATAACCTACTACCTAGACAAAAGAATAAGCCTCCCCTACCAATTTAAGTTAATGGCGATAACGAATGGGAAGTTAATAAAATACTAGCCTATAAACTAGTATAAGGAACGCTACGATACTGTGTCTAATGGAAAGGCTATAATTTAGACCTAACCTGGTACCCCGCCTAGAACTTTATAGGCTGCCCCTAGAAGCTTAAAGAATTCTATAACTAATACCCTAACGAACCCGGACCCCCGAAGTACCTTAACGAGTGGATGGAGTGCTAGTATAGCAAAGACGATAGGCTGCCTATTGAGCATAAAGACAAGAATACCCTACGGATATAATACGGACATACAAAGCCTAAGGGCAGGCTTTTTTGGAGGGGGGGGTAATGTTACGGCGCTGGTAGAAAACGGTGGATCTTGGCAGACGTGGATTATAGTAGACGTGAGTCACGTGACTTAAGGACCGCATAAATATCGAGCGGCGCTGCTATTCTTCTCCTTCCTTTCTCTAGCTTTGGATCCTCGTTTATAGACAATCCAATTGTATAGGCTTGCGCGACCTTCTTGCCGTGCTTGTACCTTAATTGACTAAGTCGCTAATAGGTTTCTAGGTAGTCTTATTATAGCCTATCTACTTTACTTTATACCATATTTTATTATCTACATCCTTATAGCTAATAATCTTTAAAACTTACTATTTATCTTCTTCCTACCCTCTATACGTATCTACCTTGTAGACTAGTGGCTTAATATTCCTATATACTGGCTCTAGTATTGCGATGTGCTATATAGGGTAGATTTTCATTTTAGCTGGTAACTTTAACTTAAATATAACCAATAAAATTCTCTTTATAATTTTAAAAGGTCCTAGTCTAATATAGTCTAACTTCTTACTTAGTTGTTAACTCTTAAAATTTTTATATAGTAGCTATAGTTTATCTCCCTCCTTAAGATCTGGTCCCTTAGATCTCTTAGCATTATAGTACCTTTTTATTCTCTGTTGTACTAGTTTAGCTATTTCTTTAAGGTCTGCATAAAGATTTACTAGCGTCTCTATTCTTTCTTTAGCTGTGCTACTTGTTTTCTTTACTTAATATAGCAATAATAACGTTCTTGGCTTATATCCGTAATTCGCCTTAAATAGTAATGTTCCCATTCCTTCTTATAGTGTTATATTATATATAAACTATATAACTGGTAGTAATAATACCTAATTATTCTGTATATAATTAATATAATACCTTAGATACTGTTCTAGTGTCTAGCTTAATCTTTCCGTTTATCCATCTGTCTGCGGATAATACGCTATTAAGGTTGCTGCGTAAACTCCTTATTCCGCCAAAAATACCTTTTAGAATGCTGCTATAAATCTTAGATCTCTATCCAATATAACCTTTAATAGTACTCCGTGTCTTATAAACACTTCTTTAATATAGATTCTAGCGACATCTTCTGCTAATATTTCATCTGTATATGCTATAAAGTATCCCCACTTTATAAGCTTATCCACTATTACTAAAATTGCGTTATAATCTTGTCCTAAAATAGGATCTCTTGACTTTGGTAACTTAATAACAAAGTCCTATAATATAACCTCCCATAGTCTTTCTGGTATTTCAATAGGTTATAGCCCTCTATACAGCCTATGCCTTATTAGTTTATTTCTTTAGCAATCTTGTTACGGACAGCTTAAGTACAGTATTACGACTACTTGGAGAAGAGTCGGAGGAAGCTAGTTAGTTAATATAGGCACGGTCTAGGATAGATCTGGTAGAACTATATAACGAGGAATGGTAACCAAGGTTACGTGATATAATCTATGTAATCTATATAATCTATAAGATCTATAATAGAGCAAATAGAGCAAACAGAGCAGACAGAGCGAAGGGATTTCTTAGGCATATAGTTGTGTATTTAAAGGACCACAGTCCCTACCCAGATAGTTCTCTCTTTGTAGTAAATCTTAGAATACAATTAGAGTTAATCTATTGGGCAACCACTCTACTAGTTATTATTATATTGTTAACTTATTTGTTTATACCTATATACCTAGCCTATTAACAGGACCTACCATAGTTACTGCTACAAGGTTCCGTTATATATTCACTACTAAGGTTACAGTATTAGAATATAAGAGAAGTCGAATAATATACCACTAAAAGCACCAGTTATAACCACGGCGGCAACTACCTCGGGATTAAGAGACACTAGTATGGCAGATATGGACTTATAGGTGGTCATAAGAGGTTAGTTATAGGAAATGGTTAACCGTTTATTAGATAATAATAGGATACTTAAAGAATGCATTAATGGAATTAGAGTAGTAAAGGTTAAGTTACCATTAATTAAGCGGTTTTTAGGAGAAAGGTTAAAACTTAAAGGGTTTCTTACGCAAATGTACTTTAAGGTTATATAAGAAGGAGCGAAACTAGCAATAGTAATGGACTAAGTAGTATATGCAGGGCTGTTCTTAACAGGAAGAGCACTTAAGTAGTTTAAACCTTACCTTACCGAAATATAAGTAAATGGTATAGCAATTACTAACCAAGATATACGGTTTGTGTTTACTAGTTAGAACGGGTTTACGGAAAAACTAATATAGATATTTAGAGACCCAGAAGCATTAATAATAGCGGAATAAAAACTTCAGAACTTAGTACAACATTCTTTAGTAATAGAGTATATAACATAGTTTCAGACACTTATAACATAGGTTAAGTGAAATAATAAGGCGCTTATAGCATAGTATAAATAGGGACTTAAGGCTAAAGTCTAAGACGCAATTATTCTAATAGAAGATGCGGAAAGTTTAAAAGACTTAATAGATTAATTAATAAAGATTAATAATAGGATCTATTAAAGGGAACAAGCTAAAAAAGGGTAAGACAGAGTTCTATAGTTATATAAGGCACAGAGTACGCAATAATAGATATAGAGTTAAAAACTATAAAATGGCGCAGAGCTAATAGACCTAAGCGGTACTAAAGAATCTAAGAGATAGATAAAGAAACTATAAAAACCTAAAGGTTAAGGATTAAGTAATTATAGGACTAAGGAGTAGAGGCTAAACTAGAAATCTTAGCAGCAAAAGACATTTAGGCGGACTCTATAGTAAGAATAATAGTTCAAATCAGGAGCTTATATAAATTGTAGAAAATAGGGTTATTTCGCTAGAGACTATAAAGGTAGTTAGAGTAACCACGCGGTAAAGGGCACTAGGTTGTTAAAGTATAATAATATAAGTATAAGTGTATTACGCGGGACTAAGGAGTGTTTAATTAAGCACTTTGCGTTTTATTATAATAACGCATACTAAATTTATAAGGACGCTAAGTATGGCGCAAGCTATTAGCTATAAGAGCCAGAGTTAAAAGGACTTAAAAAAACTAAAAAGTTAGATAAAGAATAAGATTAACTCTATAAGCTAGATTAAGATATTACAGCAATATATAGACAAAGATTAGTAACAATAATAATAGAGTTAGAGTACTTATTAATTAATAGCAATAAGGGTAAATAGGAGGCTAACTAGAAGCACTTAAACCTTAATAATATAATAGAAGTAGAGACTAAAACCACATCGGGAAAATATTCGCAGGATGAGATTTAAGTAGACTTTAATTTTCGCGTTTCGCGTAATTGATATGCAATTTAATTAACTTGACACGCAATTGACTAACTTGACACATAATTAACCAACTTGACACGCAATTCAACTAACCTAACATGCAATTAACTAACTTGACACACAATTTGACTAACTTGATATGCAATTAACTAACTTAATACGCAATTTAACCAACTTGACATGTAATTAACCAACTTGACACGCAATTTAACCAACTTGACATGCAATTGACTAACTTGACACGCAATTTGACTAACTTGATATGTAATTAACTAACTTGACAACTTTAAAAGCTAACTATATATTTCTTAACACGCAATTAACCTACTTAGCAACTTTAAAAGGTAACTATATATTTCTTAACATGCAATTAAGGTAAAGTTATATGC
>Ga0307507_10011688_pt1 | contig 11014 bp, 13 predicted proteins | sample 7_EM_MG_FD_207223 | JGI IMG/M metagenome (GOLD analysis project Ga0307507, IMG submission 207223) | Populus trichocarpa ectomycorrhiza microbial communities from riparian zone in the Pacific Northwest, United States - 7_EM | ecosystem: Host-associated > Plants > Roots > Unclassified | place... | reverse complement strand
GGCGATCCCCGGCGGCGACCGAAAGGACGAAGTCGGGACCATGGCGAGGGCCGTTGACGTCTTCCGCCGCAACATGGTCGAGACCCAGGCGCTGCGCGAGGCGCAGGAAGCCGACAAGCAAAGGGGCGAACTGGAGAAAAAGGCCCTGCGGCGCCAGATGGCCGATCGCTTCGAGGCAGATGTCAAGGGCGTGGTCGGCGCGGTTGCGAAGGCGACCCAGGACATGCAGCGGGTCGCCGACGCGATCACCTCCAGCATCAGCGGCACGTCGCAACGCGCCGCGGCGGCGGCCGCCGCCTCCGAAGAAGCCTCCGCCAGCGTGTCAACGGTCGCGGCTGCGACCGACGAACTCGCCTCGTCCGTGACCGAGATCGGCCGGCAGGTCAACCATTCCAGCACGGTCGCGGATCAGGCCGTGGCCAAGGCCGGAAAGACCACCGAAATGGTGGGAAGCCTTGCCGCGACAGCCGAGAAGATCGGCGACGTGCTGCGCCTGATCGATGCGATCGCCAGCCAGACCAATCTGCTGGCGCTGAATGCCACCATTGAGGCCGCCCGCGCGGGAGAGGCCGGGCGGGGGTTCGCCGTGGTCGCCGCGGAGGTGAAGGAGCTTGCCAGCCAGACCGCGAAAGCGACCGAGGAGATTGCCGGCCAGGTCAACGCCATTCAGTCCGCCACCGGCGAGTGCGTGACCGCGATCGACGGTATCAGCCACACCATCCGCGATATCAGCGACATTGCCACCGCGATTGCCGCCGCGGTCGAGGAACAGGACTCGGCAACGCGCGAAATCGCACGCAGCGTGCAGCAGGCGGCAGCCGGCACCGGCGAAGTCTCGAAGAATGTCGCGGGCGCGAGCGCGGCCGCCGAGCAATCGCGCAAGCTCGCCGATACCGTCCTGGTCGCGACCGGCGAACTCGGCCAGCATGCGGCGCGGCTCTTCAAGAGCGTGGACACATTCCTCGCCGGCCTGCGCGACGCCGCGTAAGCGGAGCCGGCGAGACGATCTGCTTCGCCGCACGGCGAAACCGCTTCTGCGAACTCACGATCCGAAGCCTGCTTTCACTCGCCCTGCAATTCCGCTAGCTTGGCCGGACGGTGGCAGGGTGCGAACATGACAGCGCAGAACGCCGGAAGGCGCAGCATGGGGAAGCCGCGCGGGGATATTTCTGACCGCGCCGTCGATGCCGCGTTCGACACCTATCCAACACCGCTCAAGACGAGACTGCTGGCGCTGCGGCGCCTGATCTTCGAGACCGCGAGGACCACGCCCGGCGTCGGCGCGCTGCAGGAAACCCTGAAATGGGGTCAGCCGAGCTATCTCACCACGGAAACGAAAAGCGGCAGCACGGTCCGGATCGATCAGGTGAAATCAGCCCCCGACTGCTATGCTATCTATTTCCATTGCCAGACCGATCTGGTGGAGACCTTCCGCCAGCTTTATCCGACAGAATTCACCTATGGCGGCAACCGAAGCATCCTCTTGAACGCCAAGGACAAGATTCCAGAAACCGCGTTGCGTCATTGCATCGCGCTGGCGCTGACCTACCATCTGAACAAGCGCAAGGTCGCCCAGAAGAGCCCGTAAGACGGTGATCCCACGTCACCGCAAGGCACGAAACCACGCAATCGTGGCGAGCTCTGGAGCCCCGGTGGAGCAGCCGGTGAACCGGACCTGCGCGATCAAGCAATCGCGATGGGGCTTCCGCCCCTCCCTTTCATGGTAGAGTGATCATCGGAGAGTGATCCGATGCATGCCCGCGCTTGTCTGATGCCGCTTCTGATCATTGCGGCCCTCGCCGGCCCCCGTCCCGCGCTGGCGCAGGACAAGGGCAGCATCGACGTCAAACCGCCGCCGCCGCTGGCCCATCCTGATGACCCCAAGATCGGCGCCAAGGAGCTGTTCGGCCGCAAGGTCCTCCCCGCAGCCGGGCCAACGCGGGTGGTCGGCTTCTATGCCAAGGGCTGCATCGCCGGTGCGGCGCCGCTGCCGCTGACCGGCGATACCTGGCAGGTGATGCGGCTGTCGCGCAATCGTTACTGGGCGCATCCTGATATGGTCGCACTGATCGAGCGGCTGGCGGCGAAGGCCCACAAGGATGCAGGCTGGCCCGGGATCCTGGTCGGCGACATGTCCCAGCCGCGCGGCGGCCCGATGTTGACCGGTCATGCCAGCCACCAGGTCGGGCTCGACGCCGACATCTGGCTGACGCCGGCGCCGAACTATCAACTGTCGCGCAACGAACGCGAGGACATGTCGGCGGTGATGATGGTGCGCTCCGACCGGCTCGACATCGAGCCGAGCGTCTGGACCCCGGCACACCTCACGGTAATCCGCGATGCCGCGCTGGAGCCGAGGGTGCAGCGCATCTTCGTCAACGCCGCCATCAAGAAGGCGCTGTGCCGCGAGGCCAAGGGCGATCGCAGCTGGCTTGCGAAGGTGCGGCCGATGTACGGTCACGACTATCACTTCCACATCCGCATCACATGTCCGCGCGGCAGCAGCGAATGCGAGAGCCAGCCCGAGCCGACGGAAGGCGAAGCCTGCAAACCGCACGACCTCGCCTACTGGTTCTCGGATGCGGTGCTGCATCCGAAGCCGCCCCCGGAACCACCGAAGCCGAAACCGCCGATGACGCTGGCGCAATTGCCGGCCGACTGCCGGCAGGTGCTCCATGCGCCGGACGCGAAGCAGTAGGACAGCGTGTCAGACTGGCGCCACGCTGCCATCTTGGGCTAATGTTCAATTTCGTCGCGCCGTAAGCGCCTAGCTTTCCATGGGACGGCGGTCCCAGCACCTCAAACCTCCCAACGCCCGCGCGCGCGGCCCTCGCCGCCGCCGTGTAAACATGTGTGACCGCCATGCGCTTCGCCTCCAGCCGTACCGCCCTCCTCTTCATCCCCTTGTTCCTCCTTGGAGCGGTATCCGCGCGGGCCGCCGACGAACCGAGCGGCTGTGACAAGTTCAAATGGAACATCGCACGCGAGCGCGCCGCGCTGACCGCGCCGGATCGAATCGCGCTGGCTTCCGGCGGCGAGATTGCCGGCGCGCCTTCGGCGGCCGTGACGCTGGCGCTGCGCAGCCTCGCCGAGGCGGCGCTGCCGACCGCACCGGAGCGCGCGCCCAAGGACGGCAGCTTTGCCGGCTACACCAAATTCGCCGGGCTCCCCAAGGCCGGTCTCTATACGATCAGCCTCTCCTCCGGCGGCTGGGTCGACATGATCCAGGACGGCCGCCTCCTCAAGCCCAAGGCCTTCAGCGGCGCCACCGATTGCGATGGTATCCGAAAGACCATGAAATACGAGCTGTCGGCGGCCCCGTTCGTGCTGCAGATCAGCGGCACGGCCCAGACCGCGATCTCGATCGCGATCCTGCCCGCGGAGTAGCCGGGCTTTACGAAAATGATCAGCCTGCTAGTGTGCCGCCGGCAACATCCCGACCGGCCGTAAGCTGGCGGGACCATGGCGGAACGGCGCTTCCGCCCATCGCAATTTTAAGAATTGACCAACGCCGGAGTCGCGCGCCCCTGCGCGCGATCCTGCATGGAGCGCCAAATGCAACGCCTTGCCAGACCCCTCCTCGCCCTGCTCCTGCTGCTGGGATCGGCGACCTACCCGGCCTTTGCCGACGACAGAAGCCTCACCGTGTTCGCCGCCGCGTCCATGAAGAACGCGCTCGACGAGATCGACGCCGCCTTCACGGCCAAGAGCGGTGTCAAGGTCGCAGCGAGCTATGCGGCGAGCTCGATGCTGGCCAAGCAGATCGAACAGGGCGCGCCGGCCGACATCTTCGTCTCCGCCGACACCGACTGGATGGATTATGCGACGGCGAAGAAGACCATCAACGATGCGACCCGGGTCAATCTGCTCGGCAACAGCATCGTGCTGATCGCGCCCAAGAATTCCAGTATCGACCATGTGACGATCGGCGCAGGCTTCGACCTCGCCAGGCTCGCCGGCGACGGCAGGATCACCACCGGCGACGTCAAGTCCGTCCCCGTCGGCAAATATGCCAAGGCGGCGCTGGAAAAGCTCGGCGCCTGGCAGGCGGCGGAAGCGAAATTCGCGATGGCCGACAGCGTCCGCGCCGCCCTGACCCTGGTGGCGCGGAACGAAGCCGTGCTCGGCATCGTCTATGCGACCGACGCCAAGATCGAGCCCGGCGTCAAGATCGTCGGCACCTTCCCGGCCGACAGCCACCCGCCGATCATCTATCCCGTGGCGGCAACCACGACGGCAAAGCCGGAGGCATCGGACTATCTCGCCTTCCTGCGTTCGCCGGCGGCCAAGGCCGTGCTGGAGAAATACGGCTTCGTCTACCTGATCCGTCCGACCACCTGAGCATGACGCCCGAATTGAGCGCGTCATGGAGATGAGCCCGGCCGAGTGGACGGCGATCCTGCTCTCGCTGCGGGTCGCCGCGGTCGCGACGGTGGTGGCGACCCCGCTCGGTATCGCGCTGGCGTGGCTCCTGGCGCGGCGCGACTTCTGGGGCAAGTCGGCGCTCGATGCGGCGATCCATCTGCCACTGGTGCTGCCGCCTGTGGTCACCGGCTATCTCCTCCTGCTCAGCTTCGGGCGGCACGGGCCGGTCGGCGGCTTTCTCGCCGACCATCTCGGCATCGTGTTCGCGTTCCGCTGGACCGGCGCGGCGCTCGCTTGCGGCGTGATGTCGTTTCCGCTGCTGGTCAGGCCGATCCGGCTGTCGATCGAGGCCGTCGACCAGCGGCTCGAGCAGGCGAGTGCAACGCTCGGCGCGGCGCCATGGCAGGTGTTCGCGACGGTGACGCTGCCGCTGGCCTTGCCCGGCATCCTCGCCGGCATGGTGCTGGGCTTTGCCAAGGCGATCGGCGAGTTCGGCGCCACCATCACCTTCGTGTCGAACATTCCAGGCGAGACCCAGACCATTTCGTCGGCGATCTACTCGCTGATCCAGACCCCCGACGGCGACACCGCGGCGCTGCGGCTCGTGGTCATCTCCATCGTGATCGCGACGTCGGCGTTGATCGGCTCGGAGTGGTTCGCGCGCCGCGCCACGCGGCGCCTGCACGGGAATTGATCATGCTGCGGGTCGACGTCACCAAGCAGCTCGGCGAGTTCACATTGACGGCTTCGTTCGTCAGCGAGGGCCGGGTCACCGGCCTGTTCGGCGCCTCCGGTGCCGGCAAGACCTCGCTGATCAACATGATCGCGGGTCTGTTGCGGCCCGACCGCGGCGTGATCGCGATCGACGACGAGACGCTCGATGACACCGCGGCGAGGATTCATGTCCCGCCGCATCGCCGGCGCATCGGCTATGTGTTCCAGGATGCGCGGCTGTTTCCGCATCTCGATGTGCGGCAAAATCTCGACTACGGGCGGCGCATGAACCACCTCACTGATGATCCGGCGGCACGAACGCGGATCACCGAGATGCTCGACATCGGCCACCTCCTGGATCGTCGTCCCGGCAAATTGTCCGGCGGCGAGCGGCAGCGGGTGGCGCTCGGCCGCGCGCTGCTGTCGAAGCCGCGACTGCTGCTGCTGGACGAACCGCTCGGCTCGCTCGACGAGGCCCGCCGGGCCGAGATCCTGCCCTATCTCATTCGCCTGCGCGACGAGGCCAACGTGCCCATGGTCTATGTCAGCCACGATGCCGCCGAGATGCGCCAGCTCGCGACCCAGATCGTGCTGTTGCGCGGCGGGCAGGTCACCGCACTCGGCGGGGTCAAGGTGCTGACCGCGGGGTAGAGGATTCGCATGTCAAGCATTGAGGCCAGATGCCGCAGGGTGGCGCAAAGTGCCGCCGCAGCGCGCGAAATGCGCGCACTGGCGGCGCGTGCCCACCAGTTCACGCAAAGACGCCCTCGCGTTCTCGACGCGCGATTGCGCCCGGGCTGCCAATCCGCCCGCCGATCCCATGAAGATCGGTTTAGACTCCCCGGAGCTCATCCTGAGGGAGCAAGCCTTCGCCCTCGCGGCGGCCTGCCTCCCGAAGGATGCGGCTTGCACGGCCGTCGGTCGCGGTCTTAATCGCTAAATTCCAAGGCAGAAACATTCTCCGATACCTCCGCGCCGAAACCGACGAAACGGGAAACAATTGGCGCCGTCCGGGGTTATGAATTGCAATGGAGCTCTGCGGAGTGGAGAGATGCGCGCTACTGTTCCGGGCGCTTCCTGCACGCGCCGCGAATCCTTTTCGATGTCCGTCGTGTCGCGCGCCGAATTGTCGGGATGCGCGGTCTGGACATCCAGTTTCTCCGACCAGAGAAAAGATCATCGGTACTACGAGATCCTCGACGATACTCTCCGGGATAACTACGAATACCGATATTTCGCAATCGCCGACGACAACGGCCATGTCCGAGCGATCCAACCGTTCTTCCTCGTCGATCAGGATATTCTCGAAGGGCTTGGCGCTGAACGAGTCCATTGGATTTCGCTCGTTCGACGCTTCTATCCGCGCTTCCTGAAACTGCGCGCCTTGATGGTTGGCTGTTCCGCCGGGGAGGCTCACCTCGCAGCCACCGAGACTCTGCCCGTCGAAATCATCGCGGAGACCTTGTTAGACGGCATCGTCGAGCAAGCGCGATCGCTCAATGCGCAACTCATCGTGCTGAAGGAATTTCCTTCTCACTATCGCGAAGCACTCGACTGCTTCGTGCATTGCGGCTTCGCGCGCGCGCCGAGCATGCCGATGACGATGCTCGACATCGGATATGACAGCTTCGACGCCTACATGGAAAAGGCGCTGAAAAGCTCAACGCGACGGAAATTGCGCAAGAATCTCGCGGCTACCGCCGGCGTATCGGACATTCGCTTGAGCGTCACCGACGATGCGGCAAGTTTCGTTGATGAGCTTTATCCGCTCTATCTGCAGGTGTTCGAGCGCTCAAGGATGCAATTCGAAAAGCTGACCAAGGACTTTTTCCGCCAGCTTGGCCAACGAATGAACGATAAAGTACGGTTCTTTGCGTGGCGTCGCGGAAACACGCTGGTGGCCTTCAGCCTTTGCATGGTGCAGGGAGACTCGCTGTATGCGGAGTACGTGGGTTTCGACTACACCATTGCACTCGATCTGCATCTCTATCACTACGCCGTTCGGGATATGATCAGCTGGGGGATCAGCAAAGGGTACAAATGGTTTCGCAGCAGCGGGCTGAATTATGACCCGAAGCTGCATATGAGGCATCGACTCGATCCCATCGATCTCTATGTGCGTCATACATCGGCGCTTGCAAATGCAATATTCAGGCTGGCGCTGCCGTGGATCGTGCCGGTGCGCTATGACGCGACGCTGAAGCTATTTCAAAACTACAAGGAACTTTGGTGACGGTCTTGTTGCCGGAATTTTCCGCATCGTCGTGCAGTGCGGCGAAATGGCCCCCACCGCCGCACCACCGCTTCTTGTATTCTCGATTTCAAGCGGCGGTCTGCTCAATGCTTGATCGCTGTGCACTCAGGGCAGACCCCGTCTGCTGCTTCATCGAGCTGACGGTCAATTTCCTTGTGCAGAACTTCATGCTCCCATGTTGTGCCATCGCTTTTGATGACCTTCGTGGCACGAACATAGGCACGGATTTCCGCAGCGTCATCACCGACACGGATAGTTACATTGTCATGAAACGGGCAAATCGTCGTCGCGCGCGTCGTCGTCAGCGCATATCGAACGACAGAAACAAGATCGTCGGTCCAGCTATCGACAGACATAAGAGACCTCTTTCAACCAGCTTGAGGTCTTTCCTCGGACAGCAGATCATAAAAATCGTTCCGCACTTTGATGCGGATCAATAGTCAGTCACAGCGCGCTTGATCGTCGCCGCGTTTGCCATCCGCTGATGTCACGGTTGGGTCAATCGCCGCGGAATGACGCCTTTCGGACCATCCCGGGTTGGCTCCCCTGACGCCCGAACAGCGAACGTTCTGGATCGTGCCAATAGCGACTTCCCGATGTCATTCACTCGTCTCGCCAGCCTGCGCGACAACCATGACGGGCCAGAGGTGACCTACGCGATGATCCTGCTGCGCCGCAACTCGCCGGCAGGCGGCCTTAGGGGCAGTGACGGATGATCAAGGGCAGCGGATGAGACAAAACAAAAGATACCCATCCCTCGCGCCGCTCCTATTGCAGGAGAAGCGGCAGATTGAGCGGACCCCGGAAACCGAATCCGTGCCAGCGCACGCTCGCGGGATCAGGCAAGGTCGTGTTGGGGAAGCGCTCGAACAGCATTGGCAGCAGGATGGCGCCAACGGTTCGCCGCGACAGGTGCGCGCCCGCGCAATGATGCGGGCCGTTGCCAAAGGCCTGGTGAGGATTGGGCTCGCGCAGCCCGTTGTAGTTCTCGCCGTGTTCGAAGACGTCCTCGTCTCGGTTGGCCGACGCCTGGATCGTCATCACGGTGTCGCCCTTCGGGATCAAGCAGCCGCGAATCTCGGTGTCCTCCATAACGAGCCGTGAACTCGCCTGGATCGGCGCCACCCACCGCACCCCTTCCTCGAAGGCGGAACGCCATTTGCCGCCTGCGCGCACGGCGTCAAGCTGATCCCGATTGGTCAACAGGCCGTAGAGGATCGTCAGCAGGGCGTCGCGCGGCTCGTTGATGCCGCCGCCGATCGCGATCTTTACATTGGCGATCATCTGGCTTTCCGGAATCGGAGTCTTCGCGTTCACCATGAAGGAGAGCGCCGAGGAATCCGGTTCGGCCCGCACGCGTTCGGCGTTGGCGCGGATACACTTGTCCATCTCCGCATTGGCGATGTCGCTCGCATCGAAAGGCCCCGGCGTCCAGCCAAAATTGCCGGCGCCGTCGATCAGCGTCTGCGACCATCGCTGCATGTCCTCATCGCTCGCGTCCGGAACGCCCATCACATGCGCCAGAATTCGCGCGGCAAGCGGTCCTGCGAGAGCGGGAAAGAGATCGACCACCTCACCGCGCGGCAGCCGGTCAAGATACGCTGCGGCCAGTTTCGCATACAGCGGCGCCCAAACGGATTCGATCGTCTTCGGCATCAGGGCCGGCATCATCGCCATGCGTTCGGTCCGGTGCTCGTCATGGTCCTTGCGCATCAGCGTATGAGCGAGAAAGGCGCGCTTCATGGGCGTGTTCGGGTCGTCGGAGCTGAACAACGCCGCATTGTCCTTCACGTATTTGGTGTCGGCCGCCTTGGTGAGGAAGGTGCGGCCCACGGATTTGACCCGCAATACCGGAGCTTCGCGTCTGAGGCGCCTGTAGATCGGATAGGGATCGCGCGTGAGCTCCGCGATCGTGATGGTCTCATCCAGGGGGGCCAAGCTCGCGGTCGGCATGGGGTGATCCTGTTCGATGCGGGCCAGCATGTGCTGGGCGCGAAGATAATGGCAGGCACGAAGCAGCACAATCCTGGCGTCCGCCGCACTGGCAGGGGCGAAGCCCGGCACGCTCCTCCTTGGCGCCGGAACCGAGTGCGAGAACGAGAGGGACAATCGCGCTGGCACCGGTTTATGACCTCCGCTTCGAGGACTACTCCAGTGTGAACCCAACTCGCAAGGTGACCTGGTAATGTCGGACAGCGCCTTTTTCGATATGGCCTCTCGTTTGCACGACTTCGAACCATTTCATTTCGCGAATGGTCTTTGATGCGCGGGTGATGGCATTTTGAATGGCATCCTCGATACTTTTTTCGGAAGATCCTACGAGTTCCAGGATCTTGTAGACGTGATCCTTCGTTTCGGTCACTGGCATGGCGAACCTCCGCTGGTGAGTCAGGTCTATTTTGAACGAGTTCTGACCTCCCCAGTTCCACTACTTCCGCGAGGGACGCTGGGGCAGACTGCAGGGATCGAACTCTACACCTTCGGAATGTCCGCAAGGGGGGTCATTTGCAACCAGGTCGAGCCGACAGTAGGTTCGCCCACGCCCGCTATTCCCCGATAGCGGCGGTACGGCGGACCTCGCCGGCGCGATCTCCTGCGTGTCGAATGGACGGGATGATGTGCACCTGCCGCGCGTGGCGGCCCTTGCGGCGGGACCGAAATTCAGCGCGGCGTCCAGTTTCCACATTGGGCATCGCGTGGTCGCATGCGACGATCGTTCTGCTCAGGGCTTCCGGGTCGGCGCGACGAACGGGTTACTGTCAACTCCGACGCTATTCTTCTCGAAACATTCTTCGAGGCGTCCAAGGGCTGCCGTGCTTCCGTTGAGGGGCACCCTCAAGGTCGCCCCATCTCCTTTCACCTGGAGAATATTAGCGGTGCGTACTCTCTCGTTAAGCGGCCGGTCCTCCAAGACAATCGTTACGCTCTTGGTTTCGGCCTGCGCCTTTTCCTGAACTGAGCGCGAACCCGCCATCAAGGTGACGTCGTATGCCTTGCCCCGCTCGAGCTTCCATTTCGGTGAATCAAGAAGTAGCAGCAAGCCATCATGGGCCCGTACAAACGTTATGTTGAGGTCGTTGGAAGACCGGCTCATCGTGCAACTGTCGAACTTGTCAGCCTTGGAGGACGTGGCAATCGTCCAGGGCCCCACGGACACGGTCTGATCTTGCGCATCTGCAATTGCTGTCGTGGCCAAGAATAGCGCCAAGAATAGCGCGATAGAGGTTGCAATTGGCGACCGCATCGTTTCCTCCCGGAGGGTGCGAGGTGGACTTACTTTTCCGGCTCGACATCAGGCGGGCGCGGACCCAGATCCCTCGCGGGCGGAGCCTCTTCAGCCTGAGACTTGAGATCAACCGCCTTGTCCAGCAGGAACGCTGCAAAGGCGGGATCAGAGGTTGACTTGGCGAACGTGAGAAGCGTCTGAATCTGACGCACAAAGTACGCGCGATCTAACACGGCGATGAACCCCATTTCCGCCCAGCGGATACATCACGCGCCAACACGTCATTAGTTCCAGGCGCAACGTTCAAAAATGTACCAAACAAACGAGTTCCATCGAGCTAAGAAAAGACCTCGGGGCTGAAACTTGCGAGCAACCAAAGACTTGAGCCAATGATCCGGATTCGCAACGGTGGTCCGGCGAGCCGTGAAAAACTCGTCTTGCCAGGACATCACAAA
>Ga0307507_10011687_pt1 | contig 11014 bp, 7 predicted proteins | sample 7_EM_MG_FD_207223 | JGI IMG/M metagenome (GOLD analysis project Ga0307507, IMG submission 207223) | Populus trichocarpa ectomycorrhiza microbial communities from riparian zone in the Pacific Northwest, United States - 7_EM | ecosystem: Host-associated > Plants > Roots > Unclassified | place... | reverse complement strand
CATCACGGTTGCTTATATTTTGTTGGTTTGCTAGCTGGTGGATTGGTTTCAGGGCACCATGCTTTTGCTCTTGCTGTGCTTTTCTGGTTTTGGGTTGTGTTGTCTCTTCAGTTTATATCACATGAACATGAATGTAACTGAAGATTTCTTTCGCATTTACTATGACTGACATACCTGAACAAAAAACAAAAGGAAAAAACCAAAATGCAGTAGATGGGTGGAATGATTCAAAGACTTGAGGGAAGGAACCGTATGCAATTCGCCTCTCATCTTTTCTTCTTCTCTGCCTGTTTTGTTCTTCCCTCTCCTCTCTCCTTTTTTGTTGCATAGTAAAAATGTTGATTTGAAAGACCTGATTGCAACTGTAAGAAAGTCAGAAGGGGCATGAGAAAATGTGATGGAGAAAGGGACACTTCTTCCACACCAATAAATAAATAAATAAATCTCTCGCGAGGCAGGAGGAAATCTTTTTGCGAGAAATACTGCTAGAGTCTCCACCGTTTGGCGTGATTAGAAATATGGTGTCCATCATTTTTTTTTTAATTTTTTTATTTAAAATAAAATTAATTTTATATTTTTAAGTTATTTTAATATGTTGGTATCAAAAATAATTTTTTAAAAATAAAATAATTTATTTTAATATATTTTTAAATAAAAAACAATTTAACCGCTACTGTTATCATAATTCTAAAAACATCATGAAATAAAAACAGTCTTACTGCAAATTAAATTATAAGCTCTTTTAGTTTTTTTTTAATAACTATTCAGTGTGTCTGCATGATGTTATTTGATGCATTTTAATTTCTTTTTATTTAATATTGTGATAATTAAAATGGATATTAATAACAAAAAAAATACAACCATTTAAATTTTAGATAAAAAAATGAATTCTTTTAGCCTTAACTTTCTTTTCTTATTCATCTATTTTTTTTAAATATATATCCTTTTTTATTATAATATCTTTTTTTAATTAAAAACCAAGGTAATTAAAATAAATATTTATAAAAACTTTCAATGATTTAAATTAGAGAGAGAGAAATATACCTTTTTAATCAAAGCTCCATTTCCTTAATCATAGTTTTGTTTTAGCACATGCTTTAAGAATAAGTTTTTTTTAAAATGATTATTAAGTAAATCATCCGCACCTAAATTAAAAAGTTAAATCCTTTTTATATATAATTAATTAACACGTTCATGAAAATATATTTCTAACATGTACTACCCTTAACATTATTATATTACTGAAAATCCAAGTCTCCAAGTGAAGAGGACAGGACCTCCTTGATGGCGCATAAGCCCTTTTAGTTGAAGGGGACCAAAACCTCTTTGACGGCCCATAAGACCGTTTTGTTGAAGAGGACAAGAACCTCTTTGGCGGCCCATAAGCCCTCTTGTGTTTTAATTTGCTGTTGCTTCGCCCAATCCGACCTGCTTCCTCGAACTCAATGCTCCATTCCTCTCTGCCTCAAGCCAACCTCCCAAATTCAGGTAAGCAAATCTCTGCTCAATTTCTTTGCACATCACATCGTAGCCCTGAAATGGAACTCTGCATGCTGTTTTAATTCCATTTAAGAAGAAGAAGAAGAAGAAGAAGAAGAAGCAAACGTAATAAAAAACATGCTCTCTTTACTGTCCTTAAAGAAAACACATAGTACTAATCACCATCTCTTCCAAATTCCCAAAAGACTATTTGTTGCTCTTAGCCCAACAGCAACATCAACTCAATCCATAGAAGTTGAAAGAATTGCAAGAATAATCAATGACCATCCATTTCCAAATCAACCTCTACATCCAACTCTCACCCACCATATTCCACCAACTCTCCTTACCACCGCTTTTGTTGAAAACGTTCTTGGCCGCCTCTTTGCTGCTCACTCTAATGGCCTTAAAGCCTTGGAATTCTTCAAATATTCGCTCAATAATCAAACCCATTTTTCCCCAAGTCCTGATTCCTTCGAAAAGACGCTTCACATACTTGCCCGGATGAGATATTTTGATAAAGCTTGGGATTTAATGGTTGAAATTGGAAAGACGCATCCTTTTTTGCTTACCCTTAAGTCTATGAGCATAATGTTATGTAAAATTGCTAAATTTCGATCTTATGAGGAGACCCTTGACGCGTTTGAGAAAATGGAGAAGAGGGTTTTTGTTGGGAGGAAATTTGGCGTTGAAGAGTTTAATGTGTTACTTCGGGCATTTTGCACTGTGAGGAAATTGAAAGAGGCGAAATCTGTGTTTGTAAAGATGCATGAGAGGTTCCCTCCTAATGTTAAGACCATGAATATTTTGCTGTTGGGGTTCAAGGAATCTCGGGATGTTACTGCAATGGAGTTGTTTTATCATGAGATGGTTAAGAGGGGGTTTAAGCCTAGTAGCTCAAGTTATGGTATTAGGATTGATGCTTATTGTAAAAAGGGTTATTTTGCTGATGCTTTGAGGATTTTTGAAGAAATGGAGAGGGCTAATTGCTTGCCGACATTGGAAACAGTCACCACTTTGATTCACGGAGCAGGGGTTGCTCGAAACGCAATGAAAGCCAGGGAGTTGTTTGATGAAATTCCTAAGAGGAATTTGCAAGCTGATACTGGGGCATATAATGCACTGATTAGCTCACTAGTTAAGTGTAGGGAAGTGAAGTCTGCCATTCAGTTGATGGATGAGATGGAAAAGAACAATATTCATTATGATGATATGACCTATCATACAATGTTCTTAGGCTTGATGAAATCAGGTAGTATTGATGGGGTTTGTGAGCTTTATCACAAGATGATTGATAGAAATTTCGTTCCCAAAACACGAACTGTGGTTATGCTGATGAAATTCTTCTGCGTGAATAGCCAGATTGATCTGGGTTTGAATTTGTGGGGATATCTGGTGGGGAAGGGGTATTGTCCTCATCATCATGCATTGGACCTTTTGGTAACAGGATTGTGTTCTAGGGGGAGGTCGCATGAAGCTTTTAAGTGCTCCAAGCAATCATTGGAGAGAGGAATCCATGTCAGCGAAGCAGTGTATGGAATGTTGGAGAGATTCTTACTACAATCTAACATGACGGACAAGCTGGGGGAGCTCAATCAGATGATAGAGAAGTTACAATCTGTTTTGCCCCCATCAAGTGGGAATTATATTCATAGTCCTTCCAATGGTATGGAGTAAGATGTTTCTTTTAAGAACATATTAATACAATTTTATCTGAATTGGAAGAAATGCTCGATGGTCTGATGTGATTTTGGTGATTTTATACCAATTAAAGGGAGTGAGCAACATTATGGATTCCTCATTATAATCTAGGATTTTAAACTTTACAGTGAATGTATCTTATGATAGTGTTCTGTGATGGTTATGGAAGTTAGCAAATGAGGGCAATGTTGAGGGTACTGACTGTAAGATCACAGGGAGAATAAAATTGACCCAAGAAATTAAGACCATAGTATCTGGTCAGGTGCTCAATCCATGCAAGGTTTCTATGAAATCCTATATACTTGGGTATATCATGATTTTAAATGTTACACCATGCAAAACCTGTTAGATATGGTGATCATGAAGGCGCTTTTACTTTCGAGCAAAATGTGAATAGAAAAACTGTTCTGCAAATTGGTGATCCACAGTATGATATGTGCAAGCCACTGTTATGACAAATTTATGGAATTTCTTTGCTTGTCCGTTCTTTGGGTTGCAATACTTTCAAGAAACCTATGTATGCTTTTGCAACATTTTGTGAGCATCATTTATCGTGACTTTAGCATCTGCCCTGTGGGAAACAACATAAATATGAAACTGGCTTCACAATTCCAATCAAACAATTTCTTTGTCATTGGATGTAGGTCTGTTCTCTGTTTTATTATGCCTCGGGAATTTGAACTACAATCTTTTTCAAGATGAAAGATGTTGATGGAACTGGATGATGAGCTATATAAGAAAAAAAAACAAACCCAGGAAATCTAGCAACAAGACAGAAATTTGATTATATTAAAGCAGGTTTTCTCTTAAAATTGTTTCATTATGGATGTGCTCTAAATGTCAAATGTTTACTTGAAAGAATCTCAATTGCTTGAATTCTCTCTGCTCTGGGTTTTAAGTATGACTTCAAGCTGTGATTGATTGATTTTTTGATATCTTTGTGTGAGTATTTGTCATCTGCTCTGGAGGATTTACAAAAAAAAAAAAAAAAAAAAGGGTTGAAATGGGCGATTATATCATTTGCTTATGATTTCACTCCATCAATTATTTTAGGTCCCAGATGCTGGTCGTTTAAACAAACTTTTGTTGAATGCTCCAAGAGATTTGAGGGTAGAGAATTTGGATAAGATGTGGGTCCAAAAGCTCTGGTACTGATAAATAGACCATAAGGAATGTGAGGATACATCTTTGTGATATGATTGGAAAGAATGAAGAGGAGAAAATGGAAGAGAAAGGCAGAATTCGTTCCATCGTAGATGAAAGCTCCAAATGGGACATTCTGAAGTTTCAGCTCAACATCTCCAGGTTCTGATGGCAGGAAGTCCACCCAGCAAGGCTGCATCACATAATTTGGTGGCCACACTCAGTGAGAAAGTGTTCAAAGGCAAATCATTACTTGTCTCTATTGGCACATGAGAATGAACCCTGAGGCTCCATATCTATCCTTTTGCAGATGAAAAACCTCAAAAAACAAAAAACAAAAAAATCGACATTGAGATATAGAACTCAAACCAACAGGCTGCAAAGTCCTAATGTTAAGTTCTTTGCTCATGCTGTAAAGGCCTGCAATCTAGGAAACTCCAACCATGGGGTAGAGTAGTAACCACAACCACGCAAGGAGAGCAAGATTCAACATTTTGAAAGATTTTTTTTTAATTCCTTTGTAAACACATTGAGTTAATCATAAATTAATCCTTATACTTTATTGAAATTAATTAATTAATCAATCCTTGTAGTTTTGTCAATCTCTCTGTTTTTTTATTTTTATTTTTATAAAAAGAATCTTGACTACAACGTACTACTTTTGTCAATAAAATTACGATAAAAAGAAAGAAAGAAGAAGAAGACATTTTTGAAAGAAAAGAGAGAGAGAGAGCTCGACGAGGAAGTAATTAATTTTTTGTTTTAATACAAGAGAGCTAGTTAATTAGCGAGGAGTAAAATGTCATTTAGGCTCAAGAAAAAACAAAAAGGAAAACAGGATGCTTTAGCTCATTGAGAGCCCGACTCAGCAAAACATAACTGCGTTCCGCAACAAGAATGGGTAGAGGCAGAGGAGGAGGAGGAGGAGGAGGAGACGCCGAGCTTCACGCGGCTTCGAGGTCAGGTGACATGAAAGCGATGGAGACAATTGTCAGCTCAAACCCTTTGGCTATTAACTCTAGAGATAAGCACTCTAGAACTCCGTATCCTCCTCCCTTTTATTTTTTCAATCATTGATGCAGTATTTTAATCAAATTTATCTATGAATTTGGGGTTACTGTGATCCATTTAATCGCATTTTTTCAAGATTTTGTTAGCTTTAGAGTACCTCTACTTTGGAGTTTTTGATTGGATACTCTTTTGGCTAATTGGTTAAAATAAATCATGGGTTTCTTTCATATTCATATTTCATGGTGCTACGTCAAAACAAAAATTTGTGGGTTTTTGTTGTGTTTTGCAATGTATAATATAATGCTAATCTGTTGTGATGTTCATTTTCAATTGTTGAAATGGTAGATTATCAATCAGATGAAGGCAAACCTTTTCGTTCATTAAATTTCTCTGAATTAATTGCATGTCAAGATAGCCGGTGGGTGATCTAGTGTGAAGCATAGGCCTTCTGAATTGACAACGCTAGTATTTTGGGTCATTTGGCGATGACTTGAAAGGGAAATTCCCTACTTACAATTTTCATACCAGCACAGTCAATCTTGGTAGAAATGTTAGCTAATTGCACATTAGTGAGACAATAGATATGAGTGGAACATTCTTTTGTGCTGTCCAATTATCTACGGAAAGGACTCAGAGAGTAAATGAATTTTTCTCTGTCTTTTGTATATCTACAGCAGGCTAGATTTCTATGTAGTTTTCTTTTGTTGTCTATTAAAATTTCAATATAGATATCAGCACAAGGAATAAATAGTTAATGGAATTATAGCTGAAGGATTGACTGGAGAGAAGTCCTATGTTTGCTCTATATCCATTTGCTAGCTTGTTTGCGTTATTGACATATTTGAAATTTATAGTTCAGGGAAAGGCTCTTTGAAGTTAATAATTCAAGCTTTTTGTACAAATAAAGATACTTGCTAATGTCCTATCAAATTGCGAACCATTTAAACTTGTGTCATGAAATGAAATAAGAAAATAATCATATCAGGCATCATATCTACAGTTTTCAAAAAACATTATTAATTAATTGAGATATTATTTAAGTAGACACCAAAAAAATATTATTTAATATATATATATATATATATATATTCTTTATGGTGTGTGCAGAGATCTCGGATAATCTTGAGGTGCTTGGGGATTGGAACAGTATAATTCCTCTCTGGTCATACTCGAGAATTGACTGAAAATGTTTCTATTTGTAAATTTAAAAAAAATAAAAAATTGATATTTTTGGAACAGAGGAATATGTATGAATCCATACTAGTAGTGCTTTAGAACAGGGTGGCAGAAGAACTTGCTATTAATAGCAAGTTTCACCGCTGATGTAGGAGTCAAAATACAGACTTTGCTGATCGGTCTATAATTGTTTTTATCCAAAAGGAAAAAAGATACTTGCTAATGTCCTATCTAATTATGAACCATTTAAACTTGTGTCATGAAATGAAATAAGAAAATAATCATATCAGGCATCATATCTATAGTTTTCAACCTTACATTGGCTCTTCATTTTCTTCTTTTCTTTCATGAAATTGCTGGCTCTGGTGTTTCGTGCTAATTTCTGATCAGAACTTCAAAAGATAATGAAATTGCAGGATTTAGAATTTTGCTTCCTTGACACAGTACCCTCGTTTCATAGATTGCATTTAGCTGCATGGTCTGGGCAGGCTGAGGCAGTGACTTATCTCTGCAAGCACAAGGCTGATGTTGGCGCTGCTGCCATGGATGACATGGGAGCAATTCACTTTGCTTCCCAAAAGGGTCATTTAGAAGTTGTCCGAACTCTGCTTTCATCTGGGGCTTCCATCAAAGCTTCCACCAGAAAGGGCCTTACTCCGCTTCACTATGGTGTTCAAGGGTCCCATCTTGAGCTAGTCAAATACTTGGTAAAGAAAGGAGCAAGCCTTACTGTCAGGACAAAAGCAGGAATGACCCCTCTTGATCTTGCAACCAATGAAGAAATCCGCTTGTTTCTGGAAGAAAGTGAAAAGACATCGAAGAAAGAAACCCTGAATGGAAAAGACAAAGCTGAAGTATCTGAACCAAAGACATCATTGGAGGATAAATCAGAGTATTCTGGTGGTGAAGCTACTGCTGGGGAGCATGAAGAACAAGTGAATGAAAGTGTTAAGAGGAAGGGTGAAGCAGATGATACTAAGGAAACCTCGTCAGAACTGAAGAGAGCAAGAGTTGCACTCAATCATCTTCTGAGCGCAGACGACACTCAGGAAGAAGAAAACCTGTGAGGATAGTATATAAGATAGCGGGCTAACCAACCTTTTAACCAAGCATCCGGCAACAATGTTCTTGTCTTAGGGTATATCATTTGTATGACTTGAAAAAATCCTTCTTTTTCACTTGCTTTTGGACATGGATTTGCTTGTGCGACTCCGATTGATTTACTAATTATCTTACTTTGTGCAAGCTTTCATATTTCCATCTTTTTCATGCATCGAAAGTCAAAACAAAGTTACTAATCGCAAGGCATTTTGCCTGATTCCTGCGCTTAACGCCTATGTATCTTTCCATTATATTTCGTCTCCGATAAAAGCAACAGATCATGTATAATGCAGCAGCTAGGTGTGACGTGATTACTTGTGACGTCATAATGTAAATCAAAATAAGATTGATACTTTTTTAATATCAATGGACTCTTCATGATTGATGTTTTTTATTGTTGAAAATACTTTTTTTCTCCTCTATTTTGACACAATGATTGACATTTTTTTATCATCAAAATGTGATTATTGATCAAAAACTTTTTTTTTCTATTTTCTGTGACTTTTTCTTTTTTTCTTTCAATATCCATGAATTAAAATATAATAAAATAAAGTTTAAAATAAAATATAAATACCTAAAATTATAGGGTTCAAATATGAAAAAATAAAAGATTTGAGGGATTAAATTGTGTCTCGTGTTGTAGATAAACAACAGCCACGTTGTATGCTTGCTGTTGTTAGTTGTTACAATAAGATGAACAGTAAAAAACGATACTTTTAGTTTTATTTTTAATTTAATTTAATTTTAATGTAACGTGATTGTAATTTATAATGTAATCGTAATTGTTAGGAAGTAAATTGAGAGGGAAAAAAAACATGAAATGGAAGCATTGAAACGCCAAATGGAAAGAATGAAGAGAAGAAGAAGAAGAAAAAAGCCTAGGAAAACACAGAGCTCTCTCCTTTCTTACCCCCTTTGGTCTCCTCACCCAAAAACCAAAACTTAAGCCATGGATCTGCTCTCGTTCTCGTCCTCCACAGCAACCTCACAATTTTCCTCTGAAAAACCCACTCTCTCTCACCACCACCACCAAAACCCCACTTCATTTTTCCCCTTCAGTTTCAAACACATTACACCATCTTCTCCAAAACTTTCACCTCTCAAAACCTCCCTTAAATCCTCCAAGACCCTAACTCCAATTCCCCAACTGGACGCTCCTCAAACACCGGCCACCTCCATGAGAGGGGCTGAGACGGACGCTGTGGGTCTATTGTTGAGGGAGAGGATTGTGTTTCTAGGGAACAGTATAGATGATTTTGTGGCTGATGCTATTATTAGCCAGTTGTTGCTTCTTGATGCTCAGGATCCTACTAAAGATATCCGTCTTTTCATCAATTGTCCTGGTGGTTCTCCTAGGTAATCTTAAATAACAGCCATTTTCCACTTTCTTATTTTGAGCTTGAAGTTTGAATCCATTTTTACTTACACCTACATTTTTATAAGGAAGATACGTGCTTTTATTTTTAATGGTTTCTTTTGAAAATGAAACAACCCATATGCTGTTTTGTTTATTAAAGCAGTATTAGTTGGTTCAAGAGATTGAATTGAGGTGGGATTAGGGAAATGTATTAGGTGTTAATCTTATTCAACAGGGATAAAAATGGTCTAGAAATTCTATGGAATGATTATTTGTTCTAATCTTATTTTGTTTAGTAATATATTTTTTAATCCAATTTATATAATTAAACAGTCATTAGTTATTCTTCAAGGCTTCACATTTGCAAGAGAGCTGATTATAGATTTATGGTTGGATTCGGGGCTAGTCCTGTTTCTTACATTGGCTTCCCATTTCATGATGTCATGCGTCCTCTCCAACAATTATAGAGTATCAACTTCATCTCGTGGGGACAAGATAAATAAAAAACATATAAAAGGGAACTAAAGCATAAAAATCTTTGGGAAGTTTATGTTTGTAGATCTACTCGATTGATCTACAGTAAAGGAAATGTAATTTGTTTGTTGTGCCCTTGCTAATTTGCTTTTAATGTTATTAGACACAGTTGTGCCCTTGCCGATTCGCTTTTAATGCTACTATGCACAGTGCTACAATGGCTATCTATGATGTGGTGCAGCTTGTGAGGGCTGATGTTTCCACAGTTGCTCTTGGCATTGCAGCATCAACAGCTTCTATAATTCTTGGTGGTGGAACGAAAGGCAAGCGTTTTGCAATGCCCAACATATGGATAATGATTCATCAACCTCTTGGAGGAGCTAGTGGGCAAGCAATAAATGTGGAAATTCAAGCACGAGAATTATGCAAAACAAGAATAATGTAATTAGAATTGTTGCAGGTTTCACTGGTCGCACAATTGAGCAAGTGCAAAAAGATATTGATAGAGATCGATATATGTCTCCAATTGAAGCAGTTGAATATGGCATAATTGATGGATTTATTGATAGAGATAGCATCATTCCTTTGGCTCCAGTGCCAGAAAGAGTGACACCAACCCTGAATTATGAGGACATGCGTAAAGATCCAATGAAATTCTTGAATCCAGATGTCCCTGATGATGAGATATACTAGCTCAGAGCATTCTTTACAGGTATCTTACTCTATATGTGTTCCTTGCAACGTACACTTCCATGAAGCTTTAAGAATTACATGTTATAACTTGGGGACTGTCGTTTTGCCAAACTGGGATTTTTTGAGAACAGATGCAGGAAATGGTTGCTTGTATGTCTTCTTAAATCATTTTCTCATTTTAGATAAAAACAAATGCCTTATTAAAATATGAAGCTCGAGTTACTTCCCTGCCCTACTGTTCATTGCCCAGTCATTTGAATTGTTTAAGGCCTCATTGTCTTAGAAATGCTTGTGTATAATAATGTTAGACTTTGATAACATTTTCAATCCTCTATACCACTGTTCATCCTGAGAACTTTTGGATAAAAGCATAGTTCTATGATGTAGGGTATTATGTGTGAGTGTGCATGATGATCAAAGAAACTTATAAAATATTGATCGGATTTTCCCTTCTTGAATTTCTCTTAACCAGGCATATTCATCAGGGCATGGAGTTGATGAATTGTCCTTGCATTTGAAGGGTCACCTGCAGGATTTGAAACGGTTTTTCTTGCTTTGCTGACCAGCCTGGACCGGACCCTAGCAAATTCAGTAGATTGATACTATCTTGCTTGTTACCTTGATATATTCTCCATAAAAAGAGAATTGTTTGATTATCTTCTTCAATTTGTATCTCACTATGAATAACTAGTGCATTTGACCGAGCTTAAAAATTTGGTTACTAATTTCAGATGAATCGGCCAGGAAAAGAAAAGGGCGAGTGACGCAAGTCTTTCTAGTCAAGTGAAGCGTATCATTATTCCAGTCGTACTATGAACGGACTCTAGGACTAGTTTGCATGTGTAGAAGGGGTGGACCTTTCGAGGGTGTATACAGGAT
>Ga0307507_10011686_pt1 | contig 11016 bp, 14 predicted proteins | sample 7_EM_MG_FD_207223 | JGI IMG/M metagenome (GOLD analysis project Ga0307507, IMG submission 207223) | Populus trichocarpa ectomycorrhiza microbial communities from riparian zone in the Pacific Northwest, United States - 7_EM | ecosystem: Host-associated > Plants > Roots > Unclassified | place... | reverse complement strand
CTGAAGGCGGGGGGTGTTGGCACGGGAGATGGCAGCTGCCAGGGCCTGATTGCCTGGGGGGATGGGGGGGATCTCCATCAGGGGACGGAGTGGGGGGTTGAGCGTGAAGAGGTGTCCCGTAAGCAAAGCGGGGTGTGCGTTCGAGTAGAATGTAGGGGGGGGGAGATAGAGGGCGAGTAGCTTGACCCAAATCCCATCCCCCGAGGGTGCCCTTCTATAGGGGTTCTTCCCTCAACCCTAACCCTCCATGACTGATACCTTCGCGTCACGCGACTCATCACTCATAGTGAGTCATAGTGTGAAATCCATCAGCTGACCCGTCCGAGTCAGCTGCGCCATCCCTTGCAACCAATCAAAACTCATAAACAAGTCATGTGCTCTAACGGGGTCACATGCGTGAAACCCATGACTGATAAATATAAGTCATGTGCGAAATACATAAACCACATGACTACAAATGTGTGTCATGTCAAATATCAACCAATAACAATAAACCAATGACACACTATTGCGTCGTCATGTGAGAACTTATTATTCAACTGATCTCATAGTGCGAAAGATAACAAATCTATGACTAATAACTATTAGTCATGTGAAAGTCTGCCTTGCTTAGTCAACGCTTGTGACAGATTGATTGACAATTGATTAATCATAAGAATAGTCAATTAATAATATTAAACCCACTAGTTTTACAAGTTTACGAGTTAGGGTTCTGAACATTACGTGTAAGGGTAATAAGGTCTTGGCAGTGTTACACTTGGCGTTACAACAATTTTGTCACCCTTCTTGTCTGAAAATTGGGGTAGAGTCTAGCCTTCCGGAACCATATGTGTTTACATTCTTCTATGCTCATCATTCTACCATTTAGTATTCTTTCTACCATTGGTTAGCTGAAGCTATTTAAGATATCTGCTTTTACCACTTCAAAGCACACTCTTGGGAGACAAACATGAATTTATTTGGTGGAAATATTAATAAATACTCCCATCAACAAGAACTAGAGTGCTAGAACACAAATTCATTAACTGGAATATATAGAGGAAAATGGTATTGCGAGGCCTCCAATGTCATCTTCTTCTCATCTATCTCTAAAACAGGGAGTTTCAGTATATGTTCTTAGTTCTGGTATAGTTTATTACAAAATATAGAAAGGACTCTGTACTAACAAAAGGGTTGATTGAGAAAGAAAATACTGATTGAAATGTTAATCTATTTCAATTCACATTTCACAAGACAGAAGGTTCCAAAAATAATCTCAATAGCACCCTTCTAGATTTCACGAATCCTATCATTAAAGGATCCAAACTTCAAAACACTGTGGCGATAGCTCTCAATCTCATCTTCTACAAGCAATAATTTAAAACTTTGAAATTAAGGATGAAAAAACCTTGAAGTAGTTGTCAGGAACAAATTGTATAATCACAGATGAGTCTGATACAAGATAACTTACTTATTCAAACTAAGAGTGACTTTGAACTATTTTCTATCTTTAAATTAATACTAATTCTATCAATTTCAATTGAAAGAGAAATATGAGGATTAAAGTGGATATGTGTCGTCCTCTGAGTTATGAAAAGCCACCTATTACATCTGGCCTTTAAGTTCCCTTTGGGAATAGTTTTTATTTCTATATTACATCAAATTCAATTTGCAAATAAAATTTCAACCAGAGTAAGAATCCATTCTATCATGATGGCTTTCTCAATTTTTTCTATCATATTTGTCCCACCAGCTGACCGAATTCACTACTGGGGAATTATAGAAAGGGTTATAATATTCATGCTAATATCACTGCTTAATCTAATACTAAAATCAATATTATTATACTATCACATGGGCTAGTAGTGGCATATGGTAGTAGACATGATAGGAGCAATAGTTTTTGAATATTTGACTATATAATTACGCTATGCTTGATGATATATATACTGGAGAGGGGTTTTAAACGTGCGGGCGGTTGCTCAAGAAAGTTTCCAGACTTTGAAACAAGGTCACTAGGAGTTTGCGAAAGAATGAAGTAAACAAGAGCTACAATGAAGGTTTTAAAACTGAGGAGAATTCCGCAGGACACAAAATAAGCCACAAATTACTATCTGATTTGATACCAAATAAGAAATACTAACTATGGCTGCTACAAGATAAGATACTAGAAAATACACTTGGTGTTATGGCAATCAGGAAATGATTGACTGTGTTTACAGCTTAACAGAAAAATTGAACTCATCTAGGAAATGGCAAATCGAAAAGAATTCAGATATATAGTTGATGGAAACTTGGGAGTGGTCTAAATCTTATAAATCCTCGAGGCACACATGATTCATTTATTTCGTTAGCAGATAATAGAGGTCAAACTTGTACCCTGTCTGTGCATTACCCTTTGTCTGTAAACTGTTATTGGAAATACTTGATTGAAGAAGAATATGCAATACAATCAGTTCATGAGGAGATGTTCTTACACATAATTTCTTGTTCCTGACGAACAGCTATAGGTTTGTCTATATTATCCCTTCACTGGATACAAGAGTTATGTGCTATAAGCTTATGTACTAATAATAGCTTAAAAAACAAGAACGGGGAGCCACCGCCTGAAAATCATGTATATAAATTATTTATTACGTATACTTGCTTAGACCCTGTCGCAAGGACTTATCTAAACTTAATTGACCTACAAAATGATATTCTAGAACAATTGTGCTACATAAATTTACAGCTATTTATTTTGATTTACACAATATTTGAAAAGGGTTTTGCACTATTATATGTTGCGAAATTCTAAAGTTATCTGCTTTTGTCTTTCAACTTTGGGAATCGCAATTCCAGTTGCAGCAGCTAAATTAAATTCATTTATTCTACTAAATGTTATTATATATTGTATTATATATTTAGCATACTTATTGTATTTCTATGTCAGGAGAATTGCTCTTTCTAATATCTCACCTGATTATAGATTTGAGTGGGCAGTGGACTGGACATCACTTGAGTTGGTTTATTATAAAAGCCAGGCCATATTTGATTGCATTAATGGAAAGAGTGGAGGTAAGCCAATTCTTATTCTTGAGGAAATCCCAGTCTGATATCAAAGATGAGTGAAAAAATAGCTTTATATATGATACCAGAGGTTGGGTTTTTTCTTCCAATTGGGGTGAAAGAGTTTTTTCCCTATGTTTGTTCTCCATAATCCAAAGGAGGCAATTCCAAACATCTTCGTAAAGACCAATTATTCCGCTTTTACAGTATGGTATCTAGCACAGGGTAGCTCATTGGAGTCACTGCTCGCTCACCCCTTGAGAGTTCCCTGATGACGGGTAAAAAATAGACACTAACCTCGGAGCATGCAAATTTGTAAGCAACACAGAACTTTTGGGCAATTTCCATTCCAGGTTGCATTTGCCGCTGTCTGACTTGCCAGTGTTTGAATCGATACAAATTCTGTGATATTAGCACTAGTACTGTAAGAAAAGTTTTCACCTTTTGAGATATACTACTTCGTCTTTTTTCCTTGAATTTGGGAGATTTTAACTCAGTGTTCGAATCTGCACTTGGATGTATTCCCTAGCCGTGCCCATTGGGCCCCTCATCTTCTTGATAAATAAAATTGGTTCTGAATCCACCGAGTTTTTTGAACTGCCACGGCTGAGGTTCTCAGTCGTGGTGGCCAAATCAACCCAAAGGCCGACAGTCAAGCATGGTAAATGACTCTGATCACACGGGCACAACTTGGAGCAGAGAGGTTATTCTGATTGACTTGCTCACTCATACCCACAACTCAACTAACTACGAGTAACTAACAAAGATGATTAACCTGGATGCGGCTCTTGGCCTGGAGGTGGCTCACCATGGAAAGCACTGAAAAATTCAATCTATATTTTATTATCTACACAACTAGTAATGATAAAATCGTGAGAATTTGTTAAAAAGTACTTTTAAATATGGAGAATGATAATTTGGAGGTAATATTTAATAGAAAAAAATAATGCTTCTTATCTACTCAATTTATTCTGAACTGGTTCAAATAAGATTGTTTCTACAATTGTGGAAATAAAATTAAGACTAATAGCAAATATCATAGTTAAAAGATTTAATAGGATGTCATAGAGTGGATATTGGAGGTTTGCAGTATTTTGGTATTGGTTGATATCTATATTGAGAGGTCTTGTGATAGTAAAAATGAGAATAGTGAAATATATATATCTTAGAAACTGAGTAGGATAATATCTGGTGATAGGGCCCATGTAGGATTCCAATAATTAGTTGTATACAGTCACTCGGCAGAAGTGTTCTTGAAACATGTCTCGCCTTACTAAGCCACCTCGCTAAAATGAAAGCGTACACTATTGAGTACCATCTATCATGCTATTTACACTACCATAAGACTCCAATACAAAAGCCATGTACTGTGTTGTTGTAATTTCCTTTCATAATAAGGTGCCGTGTATGCCTAGAATAAGATGGACGCTAGCTTCTGATAATCTGCCCAGGACAGATGCCCCTTGTGTAATACATCCTAACCTCTACTAGGGACAGAAGGTAGGAGGCTCAAGTTATAGGTGGCTCATTCTGCCAATGAAATATCTACAGGTGATAGCTGGGCGATACAAATAACGGTCACGGTAGAGATATAAAAATAATGGCACTGGCAGGGTGTTCTAGATAACTACAAGGATTCATAAATGGCCCTTAGGAGTTGGAGATAATGGCGGAGACCTAGGCCTCAAGGTGTAGAATAATTCTTTTTAGGAAAGATAGATACCGTGCCTGGCATCACTATCAACTCCGCTGAGGGTACTGAGAATTGTTACACTGGGAGAGCCTTGTAAAGTGCCTAGGATAATTAAGAACACTAGTCTACTTCAACTCAAGTATAATATACGGGTAATTATCTGATGTTTATAAACATGAGGGCTATTGCATATGAGCAGAAGATTGGTCACACTGTCATGATTTTGTATAATTGTTACAATCCTCTCTTCAACGGATGATACTTGCAGCAAATAACCAATTGCTTTGCTAACGATGAATTCTCTCTCTTATATTGTTACTGCGATAGCTAAGTCCTGTGACTCCTATCTAGCAGTGACTATCGCTAGACTCGTGTAAGACAGTCATGTCTCTCTTTCCCGAAAGTGGTATAGATAACAGATCTTGTATTGAAAGCAAAGTATATCAAAGAAGTTAGATGGTTGGGTAAAGAACCCAAATCTGTCACCTTTTTTTTTCCGTTTTAATCATGTGTTCATTGTTTTAAGGTATAAGAAGCTTGATGCAGCGCTAGCTATGGAAAAAACAAAACCCATGAACAAAAACAAAACACAAAAGAAAACATGTCTCCAGGTGTACCACAAAATCTGAAAATAACTTTGCTAAAACCGTTCGCCAACACTCTCAAAAGAGGAAAGAAAAAGTAAGGATTTGTAACACCAAACCAAACAACCATGTTTTTAGCAGGTGAGAAACTTTAAATAACAGGATTTTTCAAAAAAAAAGAAAAAACAAAAATTCATGTGGAAGGGACTATAACTTTGGGGGAGAGGGGAGGAACTATGTACGGGGGAAGAGAAAAAAGAAAAATCAAGGTTCAGTTGTGAGTGAAAGCCGGTCCTGGTACTGTTGGGGTATTGGCCGAGGGCTTTTATGAAGGGGGGATTGGTCCAGAGAGAGCGGTTGGGGCCAACGTCAGAGAGATCTATCAGTAGGAGATAGCCTGCGCAGGCACGGGCATGGTAGTTAAGGATGGCAGGTTGAAGGGTTTCTGGTTCGGCCAGGCACCAGAGGCAGGTGGTGTCGGGGTCTTCGTTAAACTAGGACGGCGGGGCTATCAAGTAGCTTTTGGCCCAACCCATTTGGTAGATTCTCCCTGCAACGAACTTTCCTAAGCCTATAAACGGGTGAGGATTAGGTCGGGGGGCAATTGTTGTGGGGAGGGCCGAGCGAGTTGGAGTTCCAGTCCTGGAGCATCCTGTCCCTAGCTCTGGTGCGAAAGGTGTGGTACATGATTGCCATGGGTTGGGCGGTAGGTAGGTTGACGCAGGGTGGGGGGGGGTGGAGTACAAGCAGGAAGCGGCTCAGTCCTCTTTGATGTGGCCGGATGAGGTGGGCCAGAGCGTCGATTGGGAGGTGTTTTCTGATGGGAGAGGTTCAGACAGGGGTCCGCCAGGCGAGGGGAAGGTACACTGAGGGAAGGCCTATATCGTGAGATGCTGGGACGAGTCCTGGGCTTTGAAGGCAGAGAGGGAGGGGAAGAACGCTGGGAGCCTGACGGCAGCTGGGTTGTCGGTAGGGGGGGTGCGGGCGACCCTTAGGGGAGCCAGACCTCTCTTGTATCTACAGTGGGAGGCAATGGGGGGAAGGTGTCAGGCATACCAAGAAATGCCGACCCAGAAGGCTCACGCACAGACCCCTGCGTACCAAAACAGTAAAAGTACAATGTACAAGATACATCTCGGTCTAGCTTAAGATGATAGTCACGTGCCTCCGACTATAAGGTCACGTGTTCGATTCACAGCCGCGTCATAGTTATTATTAGTTAAAATATAATTATGTGACAAGTCATAAACATGACGGCGATAATAGCGCAAAGACGTCTGAGAGATTTAAGTGTGTGTTCCCGTTTTAGGATGCCCATAGGGTAGGAACGAGAGTTCTCTATGATGACGGACAAAATCAGAATAAACACTTAAGTAAAATATCGTATGACGATACCAGAAGGCACATAGCGGAGACCTCGGGGCCCGCTCAGAACCAGTCAGTACGAACATAAGATAGTGAGTGCAAATTGCTATTCGAGCAAATCGCTGCCACAGTTCAGTTCGGAAACCTGATGCGCAGACAGTGACAAACTCTCGCGCATTCAATGGTCTGAGACCTTTGAAGTTGGCCGCTTGATATACGGTTCAGTGAAGAGATGTTACCACGTTAGCATTAGTCGGCTGCGTGCACGCTAGACTCACCTATTATTCACAGGACTGACACACCACCACGATACTATCGTAGTCTACGTCTTCATAATGTAAGTATGGAGTCGAACAGTTGTTAGGGTCAAGAGGTGTTCGCACTCACGAGTTTAGAGAACTTTGTTCGGTCGATACTTAGTTAGTATGGTTAAGACATGTAGCCCGCGAACACTCAGACGCGGAATATAAATATCGCAGTGCCTCCTTCGCTTAAAAAGAATCATCAAGCACCGGAGAAGAGATCTTATCAATAAAATAAGTTTGACAATTATTATTTCCTCATTATCTTTACACTACGCGAGTAACTTAGTTACATCTATTACGAGCCTTCCTAGACAAGATTCTCAATCTAAGACCAGTCCTACATAAGGCCTTGTCCGGTACCATAAGTCACCGTACTGGCTACCCCTAACAGAAGGCAAGCTTCCCGAGACAGGATGGAGGTAGGTGTAGAGAAGAAAGCCTTAGTGGTCCACCTCTGAACTGTAGGCTAGAAACTGTTCATGCTTCTGAGGACGTTGGACTTGAGGGTAAGGAGGTCGGAACCGTCAGTGAGTATAGGGTGGAGAAGGCCTTGGGCGATTCGATGGCAGAAGAATGGTCTGATGCCAGCCCGGGGGAGGACCGTTGTTTGACGAAGGAGAAGGCGGCCTGGGTTAGTGAGAGCCTGTGCCTGAAGTGATGAGCGAAGGTTAGGGCGGGGGACAGCCAGTAGCCTAGCTACATTACGACCCCTGAAGGGTGGAAGAGGTGACCGTCTAGTTCGATAAGGGCGGTTGCGTAGGAGGCCCTCTGGCTAGGAGTCCTCCCATGCATTTGTTCGGTTTAGAAGACAGAGAAAGCGACTCCGGGCTCTTGGGCTCTTGGGCTATGTTTGTGAAGATACCTTGTCTGCGGTGGATGTTGCCTCAATAGTATTCTGAGACCCTGGTAAAGTAAAACTCAACAACCTGTGAGAGCATTATTCCCCTCAGAATTGTTGAGTGTAGGGGGGAGACATAGAGGAGGAAGAGAAGGTGAGATATCAGGGACCTTTGAGGGGTACCTACCAAGATGCATGCTGGGAGGTTGGGGGAGGCCTGGAAGACGAGGGTGCAAGACCTTTCAGAGAGGAAGGAGAAGACCCAGTAGACCAAGTAAGATGGTGTGTGCTTCGCCATGAGAGTGGCCCTGAGGGTAGAGGGGTTAGTTTCAGGATAACTATTATGCAGAAGGAGGCCACAGAGTTGTAGGAGGCCTTTCCCCGCTTGTCTAGGACTACCCCATTGACCACTTTTAGTGAGGGAGGATGGTATCCGAAGGCCAACAGGGGGGAGAGGAGGTCCAGGAGGATCCAGGGGTTGATGCCATGTACTTTCTTCCACAATGAGTGCGGGATGCCATCTGGGGCAGGGGTGGAGGAGTGGGAGGATTTGCTCAGAACCTGTTTGATTTCGTCAATGGTCAGGGAGTCAGCAGAGGGGTCTGGTGATAGGCGTCCTCTTGGAGGAAGGGGCTCCTAGGCCGGAAAGAAGTGGTCCATGAAGGTCTTGTTGATGGAGACCGGGTTGGAGGTGGAAGGGAGGGAGGGAAATCTAGAGCACTTTCTTGGGGAGACAAATTGTTTGGCTGTCCAGATGTTTTGGGGGGATGTTTTGACAACGAAATCTCCCCAGTAGGAAGCTTGGGCTCTCTGGATGGCCTTGGGGTACCATAGCTTGGACTGTTTAGCAATGAGCAAGGAATCATGGGTTTGGAGTTTGTTGGCTCAGGGGGTTTTTTGGCGAATTCCTTGAGGAGGGTGGTGAGGAGGTGGGTCTGCCAAGGTTGGGACTTTAAGGAGGCGCGAGAGCGAGGGGTGGTGGTTTCAATCGTACAAGTGAGGACAGAGAGGGCCAAGGGGAACCAGAGGTTGAGTTGTTTGTGAGAGGGTGATATTGGGGAGTGGGGGATCAGCCCGGTTTTGAGTGTTTCTGATAAGCTGGGCCAGTCGGTGTCCTGCCAGTGTGGCCTGGGTTAGTTCAATGTAGTGGTATGGGGTTGGAAATCAGGGTGGGGACATGGTCGGAGCCTCTGGAGGGGGGGACGAGGCGTCGTATTGGCGGAATACTGGAAACCTATGGGAGTTGGCTAAACTCAGGTGTCTAGTGCTGGGCTGGTGGGATCCGGAAAAGGGGAAGTGGGTGTAGGTGCCAGGGTTGTTGAGCAGAGGGAAGCCTAAGTCAGAGGCTCGGTCAAAAAAGGCGGCCGATTCCCTATCTTGGTTGCAGGAGAGGATCCTGAAGGGGTCAGCTGCAGGGTTGTGTTTATTGAAGTTGCCCGCGACCATGTAAGAAAAGTCACACTTGGGCAAAATTGTCGCTGGCGGCGAGACGGAGCGGCGGGGGCGGGTTGATAGAAGTCCAGTAAGCGTTGTCTGTTCTGAAACGGGGGAAAGAGGAGCTGAAGCAGCCCCTGGGGGTGTAGACGTCCAGGGGGATAAGGTCTTCGGAATCCTAGGGGAAACAAGGTCATACCGAAACAAAGGGTAAAGATTTTTGGGAAATGTAGCTGGCCACCATGGGTCTGGCAACAGGGGGGGCAAATGACTGGAAACCTGAAAGCCGAGGGAGGAAGCATTTACATGAGGGGGGCTCTTGTAGGAGAAGAAAGTCGACGGGGGGCCTTCCTTTCGGGAGGAAAACAAGGAAAGAAACACGTTCCGGCGACCCAGGCTGTTGTGTTGAAAGCGGGTGAGTGAGTTCGCCGGAGCCACTCCTTGGGGCAAGGTGGAGGGAGGGCTTTTATTCAGTTCTGGGACGAATCTGAGGGTTCGAGGGAGTTACCGGTGGCAAGCGGGCACTGGTGGGTGGTGGCTGGGGCTCGATGAGGCGGGCATGGGCGACCTCGGGGCGGCGGGGGGGGACTGGGGGTTGAACGTCCATCATGGAGGTTGGAGGGCCTTTTGGAGTAGAGGGTGCCGGGAGGACATCGTCAGGCACATCCATGGCTTCTTACCTATCAGAGGAGGTGTAAGATAGGTCCTGCTCAGAAGGTGGGGAGGCCTCACATTCCGGAGGCGGGATTGGTCTAGCCCTGAATTCCTTGTAGAAGGCATCGTGGTCATCCCCAGGGTTGGGAGAGTGAGAGGGGGAGGTGGGGCAGCAGTCAGAGACGGCCATCGAGTTGCCGCCTTGGAGGCAGGTGGGGTCCTGGCATCTGGAATCCGAGGGCGTATGATGAAGTGCACAGTAGGGGCAGGTGGGGTGTTTCTAGGTGTATCGGGGGGATGGGTGTCCAACTTGGTAGCAGTTGGTGCAATGGGTGTAGCGGTTAGCTTGGGTCGTTTTGTCGACCTGGAGGCATTTTGAGAAGAGGAAGAGGGCCTGGAGGAGGATGGGTATGTCGTCAGGGTTGCCAGAGACCACCACCGAAGTGGCCTGATTGGACAGCCCAGCAGCTCCGCCCATGTTAAGCTACCTGGCTGCGCCAATCGTGACCTCTTTCGCATTGTAGATTGATTTCTTGATAAAGGGATAGAGTTCATCATCATCGTCTAGAAAGACATGGGTTGGGATCAAGGGAATTGCCAACTGTACAGCCTATGGTGCCTTGGTAAAAGTAACCCGGGGTGGTGCCAAAGGGGAAGGACTGGTTGAGGTGGCGGGGGAGAGCATCGTGGTAAGGGGCGTAAGATTCGGTGTGGGTGTTGGGATTGGTACTGATGAGGGAGAGGGAGTCTCGGTTATTGACATTTGCGATAAAGCCCCTTGGGAGCAGGCAGTCGGAGTCAGTGAGATGCGTTAACGGCAATGTCGGGAAAGTTGGCGGCTATGCGTTGTGCAAGGAGATGGGAGACGGGGTCGGTTCTCACAGCACAAAAGTGTCTTGACGTCAAGGGGAGGGACGATGGGGGCTTTATAGCCCTATCACCATCTCTCACAACCTGTCTGGCCGTGTCCTCTTGGCTTTCTGGCATTTTAATCCTGGGCGGGAGCCGGCCGCCTACGAATAGGTAGGGGTCGTGTTTGGAGCGTACTCCGGGTGGACAATGGCAGGGATAAAAGTAGAAAGGTCATATGGACCCAAGGGAAACTGTTCCCCTTCG
>Ga0307507_10011685_pt1 | contig 11016 bp, 4 predicted proteins | sample 7_EM_MG_FD_207223 | JGI IMG/M metagenome (GOLD analysis project Ga0307507, IMG submission 207223) | Populus trichocarpa ectomycorrhiza microbial communities from riparian zone in the Pacific Northwest, United States - 7_EM | ecosystem: Host-associated > Plants > Roots > Unclassified | place... | reverse complement strand
AAGTTCGCTTCTAAATATAAACCCATAACAATTAGTAATATAAATCTAACCTGTTAATACATGTAATATTTACAGAAAAAAAATTAATCTAGCCCGACATATCTACTCTGTTTTGTTAAATAAATTAAATAAATTAGATTTATAATTTATAAAATATTAAAAATTAAGTTAGATATAATTACTCAAACTTAACCAAAGTATATTTATTAACACGGTATTAAATTAAACGGTTAGAGGATTGACTAAATTTTAGTTTGTGCTGCATTTAAATTAAAACGTAGCTCATTTATTCAAAGTTGATACTGTTATCAAGGAACGACTTCTTTTTTTTGGTAGAAGTAATAAACACGAAATTAAAATAATTCACAAGTAGTCATCTAATTTTTTTGCAAGGTAGTTAAACTATTTTCTTTATATCAATTAGTAAATATTAACGATGACAGCATTGAGGCAGTCACAAGTTCAACTACAATTACAAGTTTTCGTTGTAAAATGACGAGTGTATTTAAAAATAGCTCGGTGGGAAGTAGATTCACTTCTAATTTTACGTTCTCCAGGTTTGTTTTCAAATATATATATATATATATATATTAAAAAATATATTTCAAATATTTAATGTTCAAGCCAACTCCAAATAAAGGGTTACGAAAGTGGCTATATTTTTTCATTATTGTATTTTTAAATCGAGAGTGGGCTGAATTCTAAAACATACTAAATAATATATTTGTTTTTAACTTAAAAATATATTTTTTAAATATTTTTAATTCATGAACATGAAATTTATGGTTATTTACAAAACACAATTATTAATAAATCTTCGTCGAATAAGAAAATATTGCAACACTCCATGCAGTGGGGGCACCGTTGCTGCATATTATGAGTTCACGACGACCTGGATTCGGACCGGTTAACCATGGAGCTGCTGGACCAAAACTTCAACAAGACGTGGTCCACTTATAAAACTACGAGCCGAAGCCCGGACAAAGCTTGCTTCGTTTCTGGGCCAGATCACAGATAAAAAAAGAATTTTAAAAGTGTGGTAGCAATTACTTTTTAAAATATTTTTTATTTTAAAATATATTAAAATAATTTTTTTATTTTTTAAAAATTATTTTTAACATTAACATCTCAAAATGATATGAAAACATAAAAAATATATTAATTTAAAGCAAAAAAAATAAAAAAATTCAAATTTTTAAAAAACGCTTCCAGAACGCAATGCCAAACACTGCCAAAGTACTGCTCCGCACTGGAGTTGCATGGCTCGCCATGAATTTATGATATATTTTTATTTTTTAAGTTGGAGTTTAATATTTTTAAAATTATTTTTTATTTAAAATATTTAAAATTAATATTTTTTATTTTAAAAATTTTATTTAATTTTTTTTTAAAAAAAACACGACCATGCTGTATAAATAATAAACAGCTCTTAAATGGTATTTAGAAATATAATAATGGTTATTTTTTAAAGTGTGTTTTACTTGAAAATATATAAAAATATTTTTTATTATTTTTTAAAAAATATTTTTAATATTAATATATCAAAAAGATAAAAAAAATTTACTGAATTCCCGTTTAAAATGCAATATCAATATCAACAGGGCCTTCCTCTGGTGTGGGAACCAGATTCCAGTCACTCACTGAACTGGCATCACTTCAGGGGGATGACTCCTCTGACACAGATCCTATGAACGTGCAATGGCACACGTGCCGATCACGTGAGCATTGACGTGGAGTCTTCTCGGCGTCAACGAAAAAGACAAATTTATCGCGCTGTCTTTCTTGGAATCTCTTTCAGCTTTTTGCTTCCTCACAGACTTGCGTTTTCTCACTCCTCACGGCTCTGACATGTTCCATCCAATAGCCGTTTTGTTTTGTTTTTTTTTTTTTTTGTATATATATAATTCCCGTAGACAAAACAATATTGTTTTATTAGAGGAAATTTTTTTTTGTTTTTTTTTTGCCATAGTATAAAATCATTCCGCATTATTTGTGTGGTTACATCAATAATCAGTGAAAGTTTTTTAGATATATATTTAAGGATGTAAAAAAAATATCTATCTCGACATTCTAAATTTTATACGCTTAATGATAAAACCTCGAATATGTACTGGTTAAAAAAAATAATTAATAATGCTAAGTATGCTTATAATTCTTTACTGCATGGTGTGTGGCATATATTAATTAAGTTTAATGATGGTAAAATCACAGATATTCAATCTCTATTATAATTTTATTAAGAGAGTATTTGACAGTGTGGTTGTGGTTGCTTTTCAAATAGATTTTCGTGTCAAAATGCATGCTAATGATTTTTTTTTATTTTTTAAAAATTATTTTTGACATCAACACATTAAAACGATCTAAAACATACAAAATATATTAATTTTTAGCAACAAAAAAAATTTTGAATTTTTTTGCACCGCGTTCCCAAACATATTCTAAATACATTAATTATTTATAAGAATTCACATTTTGAAAACATTCATGTTTTCAAGATTGAAATACTATTTTTTAAAATAATTTTTTTAAAAAAATATATTAAAATAATTTTTTTAAATTTTTAAATTAATATATTAAAATCATAAAAAATATTAATTTAATACTTTTTTAAAAAAACAAGAAAGTAGAAACCATTCCAAACATCCATTCTCAATTGTTAGCAAGTTTTGGTCAAAACGGTTTGCATTCCCAAGAATAATTTGTCATGTATATCCTTTCTCAAATTTAAAAGGTATTTGAGACTGTATTTGACTATTTGTGATTATTTTTTAATTTTTTTTGAAAATTTATTAAAATATATTTTTTATTTTTTAAAAAATATTTTTAATATTAATACATTAAAATGATGTAAAAATATATAAATAAAATTTAAATAAAAAATTAATTTTTTGATGAAACAATGTAATTTCAAAAGTCACCTTCTCAACATCTTTTTCTTTTTTCTTTTTAATATCTCCTTTTTCTGTATAGGTATAAAAAAGGCCCCTTTAGCAAAACCAACTTTCCTATTTCATCTCCCAATCATAGCGGCCACAATCAACGTTCGATCTAACCTTTAGCTTTAGATTCACACTCCCCCTCTCTCACTCACACACATTTTGCATTTCCATCCGAAAACTAGGATCCAATCCGTTTCCACTGATTTATTATTTTGCTTTGTTTTGGATCTCTGTATTGTTGGATTCAAGAGAAATGTCGAAAGCTGGTGCATTGGATCTCGCTACTGGTCTTGGCGGAAAGATCGATAAAAGTGATGTTCTCTCTGCTGTCGAGAAGTATTCTTCTTCCTTCTCTATTCATGCTTGATTTGATCTTTCTCTTTCTTATTTATATTGTTTTGTTTTAAATTCTGCCTATTTAGCTTGATCATTACACCTTTCTCCTAGCCTGTACTGACCAAGATTTGATGACACCATTAACCACAGAGCTTCAGCCTGGTTTGATAAGAACAATGGTTGTGCATGTTCCCACTTTCTTGAATCTGACATGTAAATCATTTATTTTTCTGAGTTCAGAAATCATAACAAGTAGAAGGTGATTGTACCAATTTTATTCTATTCTTTTTTTTGTTTCGAAAACGAAAATGATTAGATTAGATATGCCTGCTTTAATTTGAGTTCGGGGAAATTACAAAGAAAACAGATAAAAGAGTAACATGGGTTGGCTAGCATGTGAACTTGGAACTGAATGTTGGCTTCCATATGATTTGTCTTTTTCCATGGCTGTACCACTACGTGTGTGTTTAGCAGTGGTGGATGTTTGGGATTAAGGTGGCTTTTGCTTTTTTCCCCAGCCATAGTGTTTGGTTATCAAATAAAAGTGTGGTTTAATTTGTGGAGCCTGCCATAAATGAGGTCTAACCTCGGTTATGGTAAAGCATTGCTTTCTTGAACCGCAATTCTGCTTTTATTATCTTCTTCCCGCTTTTCTTACCATTGAAAAATCGATGGACCATTTTAACCTTTGCAATTCAAACACTCCAGCGTGTACTTGGAGAAACAAAAGTTTGGTTTTACCTATAATAAACACTCCATCAGATTTACACAAATCATCCCCATAAGGTTTGGAGGGCTTTCATAGATGGATCTCCATGGGTCCTTGATGCCAGCACAAACAGCAAGAGACACATTTTTTATGTTTTGATAATCTCACGCTTTTTATTTAATTTGAAGTTATGAATTCACTACTCGTTCTTTAGTCATTTTACCTTTTAAAACAGTTTTAACAACAGTTTTAACCGAACACATATTTTTATGAGAACCCAAACCAAACAATCACCCTTTCAATCATGACTATATATCAGGTTTCCCTTGCGTCTCTAGTGTGTTACAGGCTGTTTAGAAATCAGGTTTTTGTTTGCTTGTAATGTTTTTTTAGGTTGAATAGTGAATTATATCTGTTGTACATGGAAATTGGATCACAAAAGAACCACACGAATATTCCTAGATTGTTCAGGGGATTGATGGAGCCTGCTTTCTAGGGAAATTCTCAGAAAGGACCTGAAGGATTTAGGAAAAATGAAAAATCCCAGGAGTCACTCTTTTGTGCAAAAGATAGAATTTTATTTTTGCATGCAAGTGATTTTTTATTAATTATTTTTCTTGAGCTACTATAGAAGGCATTGTTATTGATGGTAAAGTCAGGGTGTTTGGGATTATGGTGCAGGGAAAATAGCTTTTTGCTTGAAAATGCATCAAAATGAATTTTTTTCAGATTTGTTTTTTAATTTTTGACATCAACGCTTTAAAACCATCAGAAAACACTAAAAAAGAATCAATTTAATGCTTTTTCAAGCCTAAAGCACTTCTGGAAAGCACCTAAAAACAGAAGCAAAAGCTGCAGTCTAAAGTTTGAGTTTGGTGCTGGTGTAATCAATCGAAACTTCCTGGAAATTCTTATGCGGCATGTGTGAGCTTTTAGGTTTTCAAACCTTAAATTTTCTTGAATCTTATTGAAATTCTTTTATGAAAATCTTATATTGACAATCCAGGTATGAGAAGTATCATGTCTGTTATGGAGGTGATGAGGAAGAGAGAAAAGCCAACTACTCTGACATGGTAAGAGAAGGTCAAGTCAACTATCCTCTTAAGATTGAACTTCATGTATTTCCTGCAGATAAGCTGTTCCTTTCAGTTTCCTTCTCTTTATATTTAGCTTTGGAAAACTTTTAGCTTCTCCTTGTGTATTTATAGTCTCAGAGGGATGTATAATTGAACTTTTTTATTTTCCTTTTCAATACATTTTCATTGGTCTCTAAATTAAGTGCTAATTGATTTTGCATAATGCTCGAAACTTTTTATTGATATATTCCTTGTGTCATAAAAACATTAATATGATACTGCATGCAGTGTCCATTTCATAGCTCATAATATGTCTGAGAAGCTAAGTTTCTTGTTATCCCTTTTATGAGTTACTAAATATAAATTGGTTTACTTGAAACCAAACAGTTAAATTTTAAATAGAACCCTGATCCATGCAAAAACCTCTTGAAACAATATTTTGGAAACTTCCATGGAAGTTTTCCCTTGCAACTTCTATCAAGACAAGGATGAATAATGTTCTTTTATCATCAAGTTTATTAGCCATAAAGTTTAGATTATCCTAAATCAAATCAGTCAGCTAGATATGCAACATGTATCTTGGTGCTATTAATCTTCTGTAATGTTTCTATTTGAGTGTGAAGAATTGAAATATTTTGTTGAAATAAGAATAACCTGTTTATTTTCTTTTGGATGCGAACTTATTGCTGCTCCAAACAGTGATATTTAACCTATACCTATTAACTCATCACATTTAAACTACAGGTTAATAAATATTATGATCTTGTTACCAGCTTTTATGAGTTTGGCTGGGGGGAGTCTTTCCATTTTGCTCCTAGGTACCCTTTTTGTGTCTTCTACATTTTATATTAAGGTTTTGCACGCATATTTTAAGGCTGATCACAACTGCTATTTATAAGTCTGATTGCAAGTAAAATATTTCTTGTTTCAGATTCAAAGGGGAGTCTCTTCGCGAGAGCATCAAGCGACATGAACACTTTCTCGCTTTACAACTTGGCCTGAAACCTGGACAGAAGGTTTAGCCTCTTCTACAGAATATTGTCAAACCAAGTGGAGATCTACTTCATTTAATGACCTTGATGCATTAACTTGACCTCTTTTTGTTAAAATAGGTGTTGGATGTAGGATGTGGAATTGGCGGGCCTTTAAGAGAAATTGCTCGATTCAGGTGAGTGGCAAAAATTTCCTTTCCCTGATAATGCCAGTAAAAAAGAAGGGTTCAAATTTAAGTTATGCTAACTGCATACTGACTTTATTCGTAGGTTTGTCATGTGCATCATCTTGGATTTTGTTTTGTAGTTTTTGCTGAATCCCTATATGGTGTTAGGTTCTTAAATGCTGCCTTTTATGGTAGTAGTTTAAAAAATGCAAGGATTATAAATGGCTGCTATCACCATCTGGCTTCATATTTCACTTGATGTAAACTATCTTACCGGGAAGCAGAGCAACTAATAATTGTTCGACAGGCATCCTACTCTGCTTCTTGTTATGACATAATCGCGGTAGTGATTTGGTGGTCTTTTCAAATCTTAATGGGAAGCGGTAGAACCAATTGTTGGACTGGTATCCTACTTTGCCCTGTTGCTGTAAACAATGTTTGTAGTCCTTTGGTAGTATTTGCAACATGGATCGTGAAAATGCTGGGCCTCATCTGGAAGTAGCTCAAGTATTAATTGTTGGATGAAATCTTACTGTTCTTCATGTTGACAAATAAGTTCACTTTCTTTGCATTGAATTCCTGTCCATGAGAGTGCTTTAGGCTTATCATAATTATTATGGTGATGTGCTGCAGCTCAACATCAGTAACAGGGTTGAACAACAATGAGTATCAGATATCAAGGGGAAAGGTGCATGCCTATCCTTTTCATATATGTCAGTTAAAAGAGTTGTGTTCTTGCATTTGGTGGATTATCTGAAATTGATCGACTTTATTTGATTTCCATACTTTTCACTTTTAATTTGTTTGCCATGATGGTTTCAAAATGGCATTGAAGCTCACTGCCTATATTACTTTGCAGGAACTAAATCGCACTGCAGGAGTTGACAGGACCTGTGATTTTGTGAAGGTTGGTTCTGTTCTTGGTGTAAATTCAAGTTCTTGTTGAGTTCCTATCTATTAAGCACTTTTGTTTTGTTCCATCTTTATTCTTTTGCTAATTTGGTGTACCTGGTTTAAAATTTTAACATATATACATGCCATGCACGAGTTCTAGGATATGATTTTTATATTTGCAGTGACCTGTAATTTTAGTTGTTTCTTGATTATACAGGGTGATTTCATGAAAATGCCATTCCCTGATAACATTTATGATGCTGTATATGCAATTGAAGCTACCTGCCATGCACCAGATGCAGTATGTTCCTAGAAAAACTCTCTCAATTTATATTTCCTGGTATCTTTGTGTCACATATATATATGTAGACAAGTATTTATGTACGTAAATAGGTATCTCTCTCTCTCTCTGACCTTTGTAACATTCTGTATTTTCTGAACAGTATGGATGCTACAGTGAGATTTACAGGGTATTGAAGCCAGGACAATGTTTTGCTGCATATGAGTGGTGCATGACTGATTCTTTCGATCCACATAACCAAGAACATCAAAAAATTAAGGTTAGATATTTTAGCTGTCTAAAAAGGCCTCCTGTTTTCTATTAGTGATTTCAATCTTCATGGCCGTGAATTTAACATATTTTAATCTGCGCAGGCAGAAATAGAGATTGGTGATGGCCTTCCAGACATCAGGTTGACTGGACAATGCATTGATGCTCTAACGAAAGCTGGTTTTGAGGTCAGTAAAGAATCTGTCTCCTTTTCATAGTTGATATCTGAAACATTTGATCGTGATAATGGTTGTCATTACTCTGTCTGTGAAGGTCATATGGTCAAAAGATCTTGCAGTGGGCTCACCTGTGCCATGGTACTTGCCTTTGGACACAAGTCACTTCTCACTGAGTAGCTTCCGTTTAACAGCTGTTGGGAGATTCTTTACAAAAAATATGGTAAATATCGGTCCAAGCTGTTTGGTTCCTGTACCATTATCACCCTATTATTTGGCACTCCAAAGCGAATGAACTTATATTTCTGATTATTGCAGCCCTCGTGGATGGTTAACTGGTAATTCACCTTGCAGGTCAAAGCCCTGGAATTTGTAGGACTTGCTCCCAAAGGAAGTCAAAGGGTTCAAGATTTTCTTGAGAAGGCTGCAGAGGGATTAGTTGAAGGTGGAAGGTGAGTCTTTCTGTTATCATGTTAGCCTCCTTTGTGGACCCTTATGTTCAGCCCATACAGTGCTTGTGTATTTTTACCTAATTGACCACCTTACGAGACCATTTTGAGCCTCAAGCAGACACCTTTTTTTTCCCCTCACCCTTGTATGTTGGTCTGGGGCAGCTTATAACAAGCATCTCCTGGCCAACAAATGGCTGGGATGCTTCCACCTTGAATTTTTCTTTTTCCTGACAAAACGTTAGGAATAATTCCTCTTACTAGCTCTATGGTCTTGGATTGCTTATGGGTTACTTATGAGTAGCGTGTGAGCAAAAGAATTCACGGATTTTTAATATACCAGAAAATTTATCTTCAACAATTGTTGAAGTTTATGATCATGAGGTTTTCTAATACTTACGTTACCATAATAATGACGGAATTTTATTATTATGCCTTCCAGGAAGGAGATTTTCACCCCGCTGTTTTTCTTCGTGGCTCGGAAGCCACATTCAGGGAGCCAGTGATCTGGTGCAAACTCTGCTGCTTTAGTTATTTAAATCTTCCTGGGCACCGTGATGGGTAGTGTGTTTCTTAGACTGACTTTTGACAATGCTAGGCCACTACTGTCTTGTGATTATCTCAAAACTCTCCAGTTTTCTGAGTTGATTTGTGTTGTACCTCTTGATATTTGCTCGATAAATTTCATCGGCTTTCTGTCCTCAACCAATCCAACGGGCAAAACTTTACACTAATGTGACATTTTTATTTTTCTGCCACCAACCTTCTGAATTCTGAATTCTGATGGCATCATGCTGCTGGTCCCCGAGTCATGTGCTACCGTGGGGCTGTTACGTTTTTTTGTTTTTTTCCTCCTGTTCTCTCACTCCACGACGTTGAATTTTGGTTCTAGTCAGCCGGTTGATGATATTTTTGGATTGTCAGATACCAGTTTTTCTGCTGGGCTGTCATTTTAGTTGAAGAGATTATGCAAATATTGTGATGGCGATGAAAGATGAAGTATGCTCTAATAAATTCATGGTGAGCATGACACATCTTAGGTAGCTATTATCATCTTTGAATGGTACCAGGACATTGTTCGCTATCCGATGCGGATCTGTCTTTTTAAAAATAAATAAATAAATAAAGATTTGTTTTAGGTAATATTATTAAATCCAATAAAGTAATTTAATCTTAAAATCGACTAACTCCGCTTCTTATATGACTCGAGTTTTAAATTAAATCATATGAAAATTAATTCAAAGTAAATTATTCAATTTAATAGGTCCAAAGACAATTTAGATAATCAATAAAAATATGGTATAATTTTAAATAAAAAAACTTAAAACGATAATTTTTTTATATTGAGACGATGTCAGATTGGATAGACCTTGGTCACCTGGCAACTTTGGTCATAGACTTTAATGATGTAATAACTTTGTTATTTTTGTAAATTAATTTTATTTAATTTTATGATAGCATTATATGCTTTTAAAATCGAGCATCAACTAAAAAAAAAACAGTTATTTGAGATTGTGGTAACCCTATAAAAAGTAGAAAAAAATAAACCATGAGTTCTAATATTGAATAAAAGTGAAATTAAAAAAAAGATATCAGGTTTCATGGGTAAACCCACTAAATCCGTAAATTGAGTAATCCCAGTCAACACGTTAAACTTGTAAACTGGGCAATGGACTCCATTGGGATTAGTAATTTTTTTTTTTTTTTCCCTTCTAAACTATTGTTTATTTAACTATATGATAACAAAAATATACAATCATAAAATCGAGCGTCAAACTAATACTGAGAATTTTTTTAAGACTATAATAACCTTATAGAAAATAAAACAAAACAAATTATGAAACTCAATTCTCAATCAGCCTATATCAAGGGATGAAAATTAAAAAAAATATATATAAAAAAAAGGAGAAAAAAAGAGTTAAATTCACCATACATCATGGATTTTCTAAACTTTAATAATATTTTTTTTCTGAAACTATTTTATCAAATATATGATAAAAATAAAAATAGACAATCACATAATCGAATTTAATTAGAAAAAATAAAAAGTACTCCACTAAACTCGCCAATAGAAATAATCAGAGTTATCTTGCCAAACTCGCAAATCAGGTTATTGACCCTACAAAGTTTAATAACCTTTTTTAAAAATTATTTTTTATTTAACTAATTTTTTTTAAAAATAGATCATACCACGATGTTGAGATATTTTTTTATACTGCAATAACTATATAAAGACAAATTAAAATAAATTATTTACTCTAAATCCTTATAAAGATATCATATAAGAACTAAATTAAAAAAAATCAATAACAAGAAAAAAGGGAGTAAAATAAACCAACACTAGTAATCCACAGTATTAATAGGTGTGGAAACAGTATTTTCTCCCCCATCTTTTAACTTTATTTATAATAATTATAATTATAATATATTGTTAGTGACCACTGAATTATTTTATGTCGCATGCCATATGCAACGGTGTGTTAATTTTATGCGGAATTTGCCAATCGGCATTGCAGTCATCCAGCGACCGCAATTTTGGATTCCCCAGCAAGTTGCCGAAGACGGCATCTTATTATAATTAATTAATTCGACGATTAAAGGCTTAAGAAGAAGATCGTAGGAATATTGTGCTTGATTTAATTAACATAGGAAGTGTCTCTACGCAAAGCCATCTTCGGATATAGCACTTTTTTTTTTTTTTTTGCCAGCAATAAGAAGGTTTTTTTAT
>Ga0307507_10011684_pt1 | contig 11016 bp, 18 predicted proteins | sample 7_EM_MG_FD_207223 | JGI IMG/M metagenome (GOLD analysis project Ga0307507, IMG submission 207223) | Populus trichocarpa ectomycorrhiza microbial communities from riparian zone in the Pacific Northwest, United States - 7_EM | ecosystem: Host-associated > Plants > Roots > Unclassified | place... | reverse complement strand
GTTTTCTTCATTTCCACTGAAAAAATTGATGTCTCTGGTCCCTCCTAGGTCTCGAAAATCGCGTCTGTACTCTTTGCGCCCTTTGGATGAAATTCAAATCACTGCTTTTTCCCCCAGACCATTAACCTCTTGTACGCCTATCTTTTTTTTTCCCTTTCTTTCTTTTCTAACTTAGTAACAACAGGTACTGCGATAAGGGTGGATCGCTCCCCTCGTCACTTCGTTTCCATTTGACGCGACGGGGGGGGCAACCCCTTCTCGTCACATCGTGTCTATTTTGATATGAAGAAGGGACGTTGTGCCCGTTCCATTTTCATCAACACCCGTTGCTCGCTTGATCGTATGGAGGGGCCTTTGTTGCCCACCGACTTGCTCTAACACCTACCTTGCATGACCCTCTATAGGGAGTCGTCGTTGCTGTCGCTGTTGTTGGTGGTGAAAAAGGCAGCGGCAGGAATGAGGTTGAGGTACTGCATGGGCGTACACGGTATGTTATTTTATTCTTTTCTGTTCTTTGCTAATTACCAACCATAGACTTCTTGGGAAACCCGCTTCCTTGTTGTATCCATTCGAATGTGGGAGGTTTTGAGTGCAACGCACCCACAAGAGGTGTCTTGTGCTTATCGTTATCCCATACCCTTCGAGCACTACGAGACACCTTTTGTGGGTAATGGCGTACGATCGCTACCAATGTCGGTCGAACTGCCACCCAATGTCTCGAGCGCTATCAAAAGCTCCTCGACAAAGCAGAGGCGAAGGAGCATGAACAACTAGGTCTTGCAGGTCCTTCGGACGGCGTTACTGGTCCGACCGCAGATGAGGTTCGCAAACCCCGGCCTGGCGAGAATGGCCCCGATCCTGAGACGAAGTCCGGATCCGATTGACATGGACGAAGATGGTAGGTTATCAGATTTGCTTGATAGGCTCGCTCATGATAAACCAATTATACAGAGAAGGAGATGTTATCCTAGGCCCCGGCTCGTCTTGCAAACACGCAGGGGGAAAAAGGCAAACTTGAAGCGGAAAGCTCGCGAACGTCGACTGGAGGATTCAGAGGCTCGCGGTCTTACAAAAGAAGCGGGAGCTCAAGGCTGCCGGTATCATGTCTGAAGGAATAGATGTTCGTAAAATTTAACCTTAACGGTTTGAATTCACTTATAATTTATTTTACTATTCAGTACAATGCCGACATACCGTTCGAGAAGAAGGCGGCTCCTGGGTTCTACGACACCTCCAAAGAACAACCCCGCATCATGGCCGCACCCGTCGGCCAAACCCTTCATCGACTCGAGAACAAACGAAAGCCCGGAAGAGGAGCGCCGTAAACAGCAAAAACGCGAATCCGAGAACAAAGAACCTTGCCACCAAACAAAATTCGTCCCAGCCCGCGAAGCTCAAATATAGCTGAAGGAAGCCGAATCGATAGAGAGAAAACGAAAGTTGGTTTTGCCGAATGCTCAAGTCGGTGAGAGTGAGATTGTTAAAATTGGACTAGGAGGTGAGGAAGCCAAGGCGTTGGTTGCCGCAGGAGGAAATGAGGCTAGCGGGAGGTTGTTGAGTGATTCCGAGGGCACGAGGATGGCTAGGACGCCAAGGACTGCTCCTCAGCGTGAGTATTGTTATTCCAGCGAAAAGAAACAACTTATAGATTCTTTCTAGATGATACTGTGTTGACGAAAGCTCGGAATCTGAGGAACATGACTGTTGCTCAGACTCCACTTCTGGTAGAAGTGAACACCCCTCTACACGTTGCTTCTGGAGGAGAGGCTGGGCAAGGCATCAAATCGCTTTTACTCCCAACCCTCTCCCTACGCCCCGAAATCTGGTGGATGGCCCTTCCGCCACACCACTTCGGACTCCCCTACGTGATTAACCCGGAGGATTATGCGCCAACCGTGAATAAAACACCCAGAGATCTGCGCCTTCGTGTGTCCGCGTCAAGGAGGGTGCTTCAGTCTGGGTTCCTAAACCAGAGAATACTTTTGAGTTGGTCGTTCCTGATGAGAACGAGGGTGTGGAAGCGTGGAAGAGGGTGATGTGGAATGCGAAGGAAGGGAATCAGCGGAAGCCGAGCACAGAGATTTGAGGATTAACAAGGGGAAAGAGGAGGAAGGAAGGAAGGAGTTGGCAAGGAGGTTGGAGGTTATCAAGGGGGGATTGCCTCGTCCTGCTAAAGTGGATGTTTCGGGGTTATTGGAGAAGTTGAATTTGGTTGATTACGACGATGGCGAAGGGGATGACGAAAATTAAGACGCCGATCGACTGCTCAACACTGAACTTGTTCAGCTCGTTCAACACGATTCGATTGTTTATCCTCTTTCTGGGTCAACACGTCCTGGATATTCTGCTGTGTCTACCTACACACCGCCTGATGATGACTCGCTCGAACGAGCGTCGGATGAGATCCATCAGGAGTTGGCCAAGTTGCTTGGTTTTCTGATGTGAAGATGAACATGTGGGTTGAACCTGCAGAGTTGAGCAAGGCTGAGAGGGTGAAAGGATACGGCTATGTGCTCGAGCGGAAAAAGGAGAATATGTCGAAGGAATCTGCAAAGCTCGCCAAGGTGGAGAAGAAGCTTGGGGTAATTATTAATCCTGGGAAGGTATCAACGTGTCGGACAAAGTCTTTCACAGCGAGTAGAAAGTGGGTTCGAGAAACTCCGAGAATCGGCAATAGAGTTGAAAAAGAAGGCGAAGAGGGAGTTGTTGGGCACAGAAGGGTACATCATCCTTCATTGCAACTCACTGCGGAGACTCGGAACGTTGACCTCCAGTCAGATAAGTTATAATCTACAACGATGAAGGGTACGGTTCTCAGGAAATTTGTATGATGCCGATCACTGGCAACTATTTCTCGAAAAAAAACCTGCTACCTCCCTCCACCGACGACTACTTCTCGAAAAAACCTGCTACCTCCCAACAAGATGTTGCCTTCGACAAACAGGGATCTTTCAACAGCGATGACAAGAAACAACGTATGGCGTCACCCGCCATCATCTACTTCCCGAAAAAATCTGCTACCCACATCCTCTGCCTCTCCCGCTATTCCATTCGGTGACCCTGACTCCTGAGTCGAATACGAAGATTTTGGGCTGAACTTTTCGCCACCGTTTGGTGTTGTCGCCAAGCATTCATCACACTACCATCGCCAACACACCACCGCCGCCAACACACCACCGCCGTCAACACACCACCGCCGTCACCCACCGCCACCTTTCCAGCAACCTCCACAACCTTCAACGACTCATTGAGCCATGTCAGAACGGTGAAGATGCCAAAAACACGCCTCACAACGCCGGACTAAAACACAACGACGTCGCGACACGGGTAACAGGTCGAAACTCGAAGGGATCCATATGGAAACTTGAAGGGCAAGGGTCAGGCGCTTAAGGGATGCCCGGCTTTTCTTTCAGTTTTTCTTCATTGTACCTACTCTACTACTCGTATTTGTCCACCACTCTTCATGCTTGAGACCAGATGAACATGAAACCACCAACATGATCGTGGTGGCATACCATATTAACCTACTGACTAGTTAACCTTTGCCAGGACATGACACATGGCAAGGAAGGGTAGATAGAAAATAATGTTTTGTTGTGATTTCGCGAATACTGTATATGGACTTGGTATGGCAGGTTGCATATCCTGCCAGGTACTGGCAGCGTGGCTCGAAATTCGAGCAACTCACTCTCGGTTGCCATATTTTGTTGGTCGCATATTGTGGTGGTAGGGGGGTTTGTTAACGTTGATGTTTGTGGTGGTTAGTACTCATCTTGAACATTCATGCCTGCGTCGCGTCGTGGAAGACGAAATCCAGAGACTTCAGAACTGAAGGCTTCAGAGTGGGTTAAAAGTGGTGGACTAACAAAGGTTGAAGCGATTATCCACTCCAAGACCAGTGAGCATGATTCTATGCTTGTTCCAACGAACTCTAAATTTCTTTCAGCAAGAGACACAGTTGAAGAATACCCCGGCCATTTTGTTGGCGGCTCTACGAATGCTGCAAAGGTCACTGAGACCATCCAAAACCTGTACCCAGGTTTAATTACAAGAGATCTCCCCAGCGTAACTACCATAGGACGATTCTACATTCCAACGCCCATTGAACGCCATGCCCTCCACCCTCCCCACCTCATCGCACGATTCGACCAGGTTGTCAAACAATCAGTTAATAAACGGCTAATAACGGCCTGGGACAACCTTCTGCAAGCCGGCATACGTTTTCCAAAGCCCCACCTCAGTCGATCCTCCACGCCTGCCTTACACCTGGGATTTGGGGAGGCCTATAGCAAACGGCCATTTGTAACTTCTGACAGCAGGGCCCAATCTAGTGACATTATTATCGCCATGGACAAATTCCTTTACTTAATTCGACAATTGATTGCATTGAAGCTGTTAAACCTTCTCAAACGAGACTACCCTCAACAGTATGAACGTCAGATGCGGTGCGTTTGAATTTTTGTCTAAGCATAGCTTTTCTCAGATATTTGATTAGGGCTTATGCTCGTATCAAAAAAAGTCTTGCAAAAGATCTTGAATCTCGTCCTGCCCTTGATTTTGGAGGTGCTTTTTTTGCGGTGGCAGTCAAGGAGGGATCTAGTGAGGTGATTCACTTAGACTTCAATGACGATGAGGACGGTGTCACCTGGGCTGTTCCACTTGGCGACTGGGAGGGTGGGGAATTTTGTGTTCCACAGCTGCAAAAGAAGATTCCGATTCTCCCTGGGCAGGTACTTGGGGCTATGACCAGAATTTTGGCCCATTGTGGCACTCCAGTGACTGCAGGCTGAAGGATTATCCTCACTTTGTTTTCACATAAATTGCTGTTACAACATTTAAAGCAATAGTCTATGTTTTTATAAGTACTTTTTGTGGATATGAACATTTCTCCTGTGGAAGAAGAGTCCTTTAATCTCCTCTAGTTTGTGTTAATTTATCACTCAAGGCATGAGACTCTTCTTGGCCATCGATCCGAAGTTGAAACTAAAATAGGGATACATCATTTCAGAGAAAAGAGTATCAGGAGCTATGGAAACCCTGTGGTTCGAGAGGAAACCCAGAGACAAATGCATTCCAGATCCTCACCACATCGAAACTTTGAAAGAGAGAAAGCTGCAAATAAAAGAAAAGCCTCAATAATATCAGACGAGGTTCTGACCCCAAGGAAACACACACGATGTCAATCGCGTTGTGGGCAAGTCCACTGCCATGACCAAACCAACCAAGTGGATGCTCTGCCAAAAGTGGAGATCGCATTACCTCCAGACCGTAGTCGACGTGACATTTCTTGTCATGGGCAAGGTCGATAAATATGATACTAGTGGATGCGTCGATATTGATATCTGTATGAAGCTGGGGCGTCCAAGTGTTACAAATACCAGATACTGGTGCAAAAGCCGTTCTTTATCACAAGTAGTTTGATTGCAGGGTGGTTATCATGAATTACACAACGAGCCGGACGGGATAAGGGAGAAATTAGCAGAAGCGATCATCGCCTTCATTCAAGAACACCCTTCGGACCAAATGCAAGCGAGGTGGGGGCAACACCTTCAGGTCCTGCTACTACGACCGAGGCCAAGATGTGAGGCACTCTTACAGTTCTGTTTCTTCGATCTTCCTGTACCATAGTCGCATTAGCAAATGTCGGTCAAGGAACCAGAGTAGTATTCAAATACAAATATTAGTAGCCTGCCGCACCAGGAGTAGTATCACCTTCCCGTCTAAGCCTCAACAGAATCTCCGTAAACCTGGAGAGGTCCGCCGTACCAGGTCCAGCTCGTGCGGTCGTCTTGCTCTGAGAATTCTGCAGTTCAATAAGATTGCAGATACGTTCCCAGGTCGTTCCTGCTGACAACGAAGCCTGCATTTCTGCCAAAAACTCTGCTTCGGTATTTCTGATGGAGAAAAAAAAAAAAGAATTCAAGATCTGAAAAAGAAATATATATATATTTGGATACCCAACTCACTTGTTCTCTCAAATGCTCCTTTCCTTCTTCTTCGCATAGCCTTCATAGAATTCTTCTATATCACGTTCAGCAGTGGCGATGGCATCCTCCTGACGTCGCTTGGACGCCGCATCACGACCTTCAATCTCCTCTCGTTGCTTTTCACGCCATTGTCTTGCAAAAAGGAAAAGATCGGAACAACGGACGGATGAGCTTGAACTGATAAACACACCTAATAACCTCCGGTTCGTCCTCCGGGATAGTTTGGGTCAAAATGGGAGTAGAAGACAGCCCAGATGGTTGAGGCTGAGGTGCAAACATTGCAGGAGTATAAGTATGCTGAGCGGGAAGCTACAATTCCTGTTGGCCAAAAAAAAAACAAAAAAAAACGGGAAATCACAGTCACACACTTGATCCGACGTCGCTGTGAAATGGGTGCCAGTCCATTTCTCAATCCGATGAAATGGGAGCGACATACTGACAGCGGAGGTTCCCCTGGAAACAGTATTCGTGACCAGCGCAACGAAAGAGTGCTGCATTTTTGCCACAGTGACACAAACCCCCAACATTTGGATGGTAAGATTTGAGGAGAATACTGCCCTGGAGAGCTTCGAAATTTTTTGCAAACGTCGACATCAGAGCCGATGCCCTCTACCAAAATATCATTCAGTCGACCAAAATGCAGACTACGAAAAGCGTACCTGATTTTTCCTCTTTTCCTCTGCAGGATTCTCCTTTACATGGGGGGTATTAACGGCTGTAGCACCTTCCGATAGAATCACAGTGGTATTGTGGGGGGCAGTCTCGGCCTGGCCTGAGGGGTTCGTCTTCAATCGTTTGGTGGGACTCGGAAAAGCCTGATGTGTGATGTTCATCGATAAGGAGTTCGAACAAGGGATGACGGACCGATATCCGCTCGGAGACTTGCATCAAAAACGGTATACCACACACCCATCTCGAGTTCGCTGTGGCTGTTGCCCTCCCGTTTACATTCAATCCATTGGCTCAAGCACTGACCATCCCGTCCGACTCTCAGGTTGGAAATCCAAAGGACGATGACAATTGCAACTAGGAATACCCCTCGCCCCGAATAGTACCCACTCAGCAATGAGCGCTGAGCGCTGAGCACCGAAGGGCCATCGTTCACCAAAGCTCAACCTCGTCCCCATCCAATGCTACAACTGTCACAGGGGCATCACTAAAGCTTGGCACTGCTCATCTCGCCGTCTCTCCCACCATCGGTCTCTGCGTCAATGCGGCGTGGCTAGCAACGGGATAAGAAAGGGAAGCAGAGGAGGTCGGATGGAGTAAATACAGCTGATGACAAGAGACATTCCAGGGCAAAAGCAAAAGTGAACACTCAGGTTGTCTTTGACGATTTCGATGATCGAGAAGCCATAAACGGCCTGCACAAATTTGCCAGTTGTGGAGGGGGGCGGGTAGGAACGAGACCATGTAATTTAAATCCCAGCAGTGCGTGACGAAGTTCGTTAAGAGCAGGCGGTTCGCCTGCGATTGCGGGGTTAGTTGCCTCACTGAATGAAAGCATCATTTTTGTTGGGCCATGCCTTCTGCTTTTCTTTTTGGTGAGAACTGGCAACTAGCTTCGAAATGAGTTGGCTGTGCCTAGAAAAAAAAGTTTTAGGCATGTACAGCGATGCACAAAAACGTCACTTACCTGCCTAGCTTCATCATGAGACATTCGTAACGTCCGGCGGGTAAGCGTTCGCCTTCGACTTCGGGAGTTGGGTCCTGAAACGAGGGGAGGGCGCCGGAAGGCGTTGCCTGAGTGGCGCAAGGCTGGGGCCTGATTTATCGAGTCTAGTGCAAAGATCGGAGAAGGGTCACGAACGGGGAATGTGCGATGAGTAAAGCCGGGCTGCTAGGAAGAAGTTCGGTATCGTCGCCAGCAAGAGCATCGTCTTTGCCCACCCACGCATATACTCGCTCCTCCCCACCCTGGCATTACCAGATGGATTTAGTGTTAAGATGGGAACCAGCCCTCAGTTCAGTTTGTTAACCAGCGTGGAGCTGCGCAACGGGATGTTCGCATCGTCGAGTGCGTTGATGACGCCGCCACGCAAGAAATCTCATCCCCACTCGCATTCTCTTCCCAACGTTTAGCATTGGCCGGACCATTTCTTCCTCTTCGAAAAGTGCAGTGGCAGTAGCGGCAGCGACACCACGAGTGGTAGAATGTCCCAACCAACATCCCGAACCGGTGTCTCCTCAACCTTGGCCACTCCCCCCTTAGAATCTGCTCAGGCGGGTGATGTCTCCTCCTAGTTCCGCGTCACGGAGAATTTGGAAGTGCCCTTGAATTTCTTGGTCCTCGCAGCTGGTCAGGTCTCATCCAAGGGCTTCAAGACCTTGGGGACTCCTGCTGGGTCGCATGGTCCATTCTCATGTTCATTTGAGGGCAGGGGTGGAGGAGGAGGTTGCAGCATTATCATTGGACCTGGACCTTTCGAAGGTCTTACGTGGGGTTGTTGGAGCAGCTTTGGGCTGCGGCGTATCCAGAAATTCTACCTGTTGGTCCCCTCTTCCTCTTCTTCCCGAACAACCTAAACGGTCTTGGCTTTTTGCTTGCCCTTCGTCTGCTCGGGTTTATCGCTTGGAGGATCCACATAAAAGCCATTGCTCTGGGACTCATCGTCCGTGCCTAAGCCATCTGGAAGAGCGACCTCTACAACCCCCTCTTCTCTTCATCATATGCACGTTCGTTGACTACGGCAACATCAGCCGCTTCACCCCCCTTTTCGTCACTCGGTGTTTGCGGCCTCCCACCACCGTTTCGGACATGAATTTTTTTCCCTCCCTGGTGACTTGAACGATTCTGAGCAGGAGGGTTCTCCAAATCTGACACGATTCATCTCTTCCTCCTCGGTGGATTGGAAACGATTACCTCAACTCCCCTTGTCATTGGTCTGTCATCGCTGTTAACATAGGGTACTGCGCTTCGCGTTTTCGTGCCTTTTGGAAGAGCAATCGAGGGAGGACTTGGGACTCATCACATGTAAACGTCCAACGGATACTGAAGGACGTTCTCGTTGACCCAGAAGTAATTTGCGTTTGTCGGCGCTCTCTTCATCCCCTTCCTTGACGGCATCTCGAAGCGACGTTTCGACTTTGACTTGAGGCTCCTCTCGGGGAGTTCCGCTTGTACTTCATCAATCTTCACTAGCCCTCTCCGTTAAACTCTTCTTCAGTCGCACGCAGTTCTGATTCTTCGGCAGCACGCTTTGTCTGCATAACTTTCTGGATTGCAAGCCCTCCTACGGCATCTTGGAGCTTCGCGACTTGAAGTTCTTTGAAACTTCTGGGACTGCAATTGGGTCATTTGCCTAACCACTTGGGGACGCCTACTGTGATGACTGGCGGACACATATGCTTATTTGAGGGCGGAGTCTTCATCGAGTGTACCGTTCTGATGATCCACATCGATTTCGGGACCCATCGTTCCGATCGCTCCCCCTCCTCTTCATATGGGCGGGAAGGTTCCTTGATCAGCCGCTTTGCCCTCTTGTTCACTCGGTGTCTACGACCGTCTCGACGAGCTTCGCCCATTTGTGAGTTAAAGACTTTCGAGTAGGAGGGACCTGGAGGGTTCTCCATGTGTCGACTAGCTGGGCTGCGCTTAGCGTCTTTGTTTTGCGTGAGGACTTGGACCCATCACACGCAGACATCGAACGGATACCGAAGGATGTTTTCGTTGACCCAAAAGTGATTTACATTTGTCGGCACTTTCAAATCTGTCCTCCTCGAAGCAACGTTTCGACTTCGACTTGACGTTGGAAGGTCCAGCAGACGGAGACCGGTACGACAAGTGGTAGACACGACTGATGCGATGGAAGTAGAGGTGTCCACTTTTCTTTGCTAAACAGAAATTGTAGCATCAACCATAGCCCATAATGAACATTTCAAAAACATATAATTCTTTCCCTCCTTCTCCCACGTCCATGCAAGAAATAAATCTTCCGCGCAATAATCTAGCGCGCAGAACGCGAGGGGAGGTGAAGTGCCTTTCGAATTCTCAGTCTTGAAAATGGTCAGCGATGATGATGATCCAGCAGCCGTCTCTTGTGACTCACACCAAGGAATTATTTGGGCTTTCAGCATAGCTAGAGGAAGGGGTGAAGCTTAGGAAGTAGTGGAATAATAAAAAAACAAAGAAGCTTCGAAATGGGCTTGTGCCAAATGCCACCGACATCCGCACTTCACGCATTCAAAACGAGAAAGAGGGATTCAACACTGCTAGGTCCCTTTGAAATAGACCAGGTCCCGACGGTTTCCAGCCTTCCAGTGCAGGGAATATGCGGTAGATTCAATAAAATGTGGCACATACCTTTTCCGTATCAGGGATTCGCTACATACTTGTATTGTATCAAGCGAAATTTACCCGAATGGTCATAAAAAGTAGTTTGATAGGTGGTTAACAATTGGTCCCGGCTGGATGACTGTAAAGTGTTCAATCAATTGGTGTTGTTGATTATTTGTTCATCACCTCTTTTCCTCTAACATGAACGTCTCTCCTTCCAGGAGATTCCGTCGTGCTGTTGGAACGTTGGACGATGACTCCGAAGACCCTGAAATTGACGTGTCGGCAACTTCAACGCCCCATGGCATAAGGATCACCCATCACGCATTTCCCTCAAAGCGACAGAAAATGAACCCTGCCGATGAACAGGTGGTAAAACCATCTCCCAATGTCATATCTAGTATGGAGCCAGAAGCCACTGCAGATGATCAGACACCTGGAGAGGCGGATCATGTCAAGCAAAAGAAGAGAAAGCAGGTACGAGTATCATGTTATTTTGAAGTGGCTGGATAATCATCGCCATGTGTAGAGCGCATCGGTAATGATGTCAGTTTTCGCAGCAGAGTTTCAAGCTCTTCAGGACAGCATCTTGCTCAAGTCCTACCACCGGGACGTAGGGGGTTCATGTCGATGTGGCGAAAGCCCAGCATCATTCCGTTGTGCTGGGCTTGAGTATTGCTTTCAGGGACACCTCTCCTGTCGATCGTGTATTGTGAAAGCTCATGCCGCCCTACCGTTTCACCGCATCGAACA
>Ga0307507_10011682_pt1 | contig 11018 bp, 7 predicted proteins | sample 7_EM_MG_FD_207223 | JGI IMG/M metagenome (GOLD analysis project Ga0307507, IMG submission 207223) | Populus trichocarpa ectomycorrhiza microbial communities from riparian zone in the Pacific Northwest, United States - 7_EM | ecosystem: Host-associated > Plants > Roots > Unclassified | place... | reverse complement strand
TCAAATCTCAATGCTCGGACCGTACCATTGCATCCGGAACGATCAAATTAGCTGGAAACAAGTCTGAAATCGTCCAAATCGCATTTCAGACGGCTAAGATTTGATCAAAACAATTCTGGCCTGATTAGCGGCCCAGATTCAATCTCAGATCCGGTTGCACGTAGGATCAACTACACTGGATCCTGTCCCTCGGCTCGCGGCTCGGCTCGGCTCCAATTCAGCTCGGCTCGGCTCGCATCTGGTGACGTGGCAGGTGGGTCCCACAGTGATGACGTGTCTGATGACTAGACGATGACGTGGCAGATGACTGGACGCTGACATGGCATGCTGACTGGACGATGACGTGTCTGCTGACTGGGCGCTGACATGCATGCTGACTATGTGTACTGGCGTCATGATGACATCATCCTTATCCGGGTCTGGCACGTGGGTCGGGTTGTCTGGTATTCGGGTCGGGTCAGCCCATCCGGGCGAAGAAGACGCGTGTGACGCATGGCGCGCGTCTGTGCGCGTGGGCAGTAACCTCGCCGGCGTGTGACGGCGCGTGAGGACGTTTCCAACGTCCGATTTCGACGCGGTTTTCAACAGTGGCTTCGTCTCTTCCTCTTCTACACAGTGGTATGGTCAAAACACAATGTTAACAACTTTCATTTTTGAGCAAAATCAAACACCGCTTTAAACCATGTGCTCTGATACCAATTGTTGGGGAATTCCGGCTCCCCCGTGCGCGGACCGGGGGTGTACTGATAGTTGCTCAACGGAGGGTTAAGCACACTGACACAATATTTTACGTGGTTCGACAAATCGTCTACATCCACGGGAGAGAGTCATTGTATTAGAGATAGAGAAAGGGTTACAATAAATACTTGGAGGAGGAGGATCACTCAACTCCCAGCTCACACACTCTGCTGTATATGGCAGCAGGGCTGCTGCCCATGGCAGCAGCTCCTCTTTCTCTCTTCTTCTCGTCACTTCACTCTCACACACTCTCACTTTGCTCTCAAATAATTATGCCTCTTTTATAGGCATTTCATGGTCAACATGGAGGGGCCAATAATGCCTTAAAGCATGCCACCATTTGTGGCATTAATGGAGCAACCACTTGCTTAGTGGTGGGGTATTGCCACTAAATGGCAATATCCTAACATAGCCATCCAACATTTTTTAGTATGTGTTTAGTGTTTATCTTTCCAAAAATTTTCTCTACTCAATTGATGTCATTTTACATTTTGCAGTTTAGTGTTTATCTTTCCAAAACTAACACCAAGTTGACTATTTTAACTATCATATGTGCAGTCGAAGACTCGAGGAAGCTTCTGCAGGATATAGTGTTTGTCAGACTGGATAGTGGATAAATGTATGAGTTGCACAGTTCTCTGTTGTCTTTATGATATATAAGTATATTTGTCAAAGTAAGAAGATGGATGGAGCTTGCTAGCAGCTTATCACGAAGATAGAAGAGCTTCATATGGACATCAATGTGAATTCTAATCTGTATGCAATGCAGCTTCTATTATTTTATATTAGATTTTGCTTTTTAACATTTAAGAATTCTATTTTTATCAAGTTACATGTGTAGACCTGTTTCCTTCCTGTGAAGCTGCCTGCTAGCCAAAGTCCGAAAACTGTAATCACAGTATGAAATAAGGATGGATGGAGGGGATGAAGAAGTGAGGAGGTAGTTCTATTTCCGCGGTTCGGCTGGGCATGGCATGAGGCGGTTAGAGTTGGTTCACATAAGTTCTGATTTGAGTCATTATATTTCATGTAAATTAGTTAGCATTCAAACAATGTTTGGTTGAGATTAAAAAGAAAAACTTCATTGTTAACCATCTTATGTTGGCCCAAGGTATCACAGTTATAGTGCTTTCAGCTACTAGAACAATTTTACTGGCAACACAGTTTTCTTAACAAGTTAAAACCTTGCTTGCAAATACTACAATTATGAGTAGGATCAAGGGAGCAGCTCCTCCTTGGATACTCTTGAGCTACTACAATCCAGCAAATTCCTCGAAGTCCCGGATATCTTCTAACATCATCCATGCATGTGATCTGCAGCCATGCCCAACCCAATCGGTAAAGTTCGAATGAAGAAATTAAAAGATGACTTCCCATATGAACAAATACATCCAACAACTCTTAGAATTGAAATGTGGACATGAATGTGTGGATGAGCTTGTGTGCAGAGAAAGAGGGAGTACCGTGGTAGCAGGTAAACTCCTGCAAAGAAACAGTGGAAATCCTTTGTAGAGTCCCACAAGCCCTCTGGCTTTCAGGACTTTCAGGGCACAGTCCAGGGAGCTTGTGAACGGGGACTTTCCATCAGCATTGGGTCTCATAGCTTACATATATGATCGAACATTCTTGACCGGTACACAACAGGCTGAGGCAGCAAATGCTAAAACAGCACCTGCACCTGAAACAAAAGATATCAAATGCGTGTGTGATGAAATTTGCTATATGATCTTACACGCACACAGCCAATCCTAGTCATCAAACAAGCCACAAATTCTTTCTGAAAGAAGAGAACTTACTCATTTGAGTTTGGAATTCACCAAAACCACGGGAAACCTTAAAATAATGGTAACTTCGATTATATGGAGCGAGCATGCCTGCATAAAATGCTGTGAAATTCCAAAATAATCCATGTTTCCATAATGCTGAAAGCCCTTGATTTGTACTGATACGGTATAAATTAAGCTCTGAAGACATCCCCACAAGTCAGCTTTTTTGCCCCTGGTACTATCTTAGTCCCAGCATGATAGAAGGCTGTAGCTATTGGAGCAGCCACGCATGCTCCAACAGTTCCGGCAAATACAGGCTTCCTGATGAATGCCTAGAGGTATACCATGATTGGCAGCAATGGCCTTTCTGGTCAAAATCCTAGTAAAACCAAAGACATCATTGACTGTTAACAGAAAGTTCCAGTTCAACACCATGCATAAACATATGAGAGAAAAGAAGCAATTGATGATTGTATCTATTTGCTTATATTCTCAAAAACCCTTTCTAACCAACCAAATCACTACAAACATTTATGATAAGAATTGTGGTCATGTAGCCAATACTAATCATTTTCTTTTCCTGCAGGTTGCATAGATTGGTACTCGTGGAACAAAGACTCTTAGTCACTTGCTCGAATGATCCGAATGTCATAGCACCGATGGTAGCTCCAAGGGAATGTACACTTGCCTTTTCTGTAAGTTTGAAGTAATGTTAGATCAATGCTGTTGTATGTTCATCCAAGCTAATGCTAATTAATCCAATGGAAACGGTAGAGTTTGACATTTTGATGAGCGCTTTTGATTAAAGAAAGCAGTGATGTGTAAAGGGCTTTGGATGGAAAAACCCTCCTCTTAAACAATGAATATAGTGAACAAGATCAAAGTTACTAAGAAATAAGTTTGCAGAGGAAAACCAGATCAAATTCCTAGTTCAACCCCTAGAGAACTGATGAAAAACTTTCCGGTCTAGCATAGCAATGTGTATAGATATCATACACTTCATTATCTACGGTCAAGTGAAAATCAGATGATATATGTGAATCTAGAAATGAAATGATAAAATCTAGGATAGGTCCTGCTATGTAAAGCAAATCCATTAATGACTACATGATTAGCACAAATTAATTAATGAAAATCCCAACTAGAAAGAAGATCCCCATGGAAGAATGGTAATGGTTTTCCTTAATGTACTTTTTTTTCTCAAGAAAATGAAAGTGAAAATCTCAACTCAATAATACACAAATGCTTGCCTTCCTACACATTCACTGATTTTCAATGTAAAGTTAGAGCCTTGCTTGTCTTCCTCTCTTTGAAACCAACCATAAATTTTAAACAATATGCCTACTCTACATAAAGGAAGTTCCTTTTCTCTCTTTTCCTTCATACACACACACACACACACACATATATATATATATAAAGGAGAAAAAATGGATAAATAAAAGGAAAACACAGGCCAACCTTGAGATTTTGAAGGTGAGGCAGCTGCTTAAAGGCCTTTGCCGCAGATTCCTTTTCATAACTTCGAAGGTAATAGATAGCAGATTCCACCAAGAGAAACTGTAGTTCTGTTAGTAATGCTGCTGATCCACCATTCACAAATGGCTTCACATTTTGCCACCACCAAGAACCACCCATTAAAGAAGCTTTGGTATTGCTTCCCATGGATAGAGAGTGATTCTCTTCTTCCTTCTCTGAAAAGAAACCCATTTCTTGATTCTTTTCACTTGAATAACCACTTGGTATTGACTGGCTCTCCTTATTTCTAAGACAAAAGATTAGTCTCTCTCAAAAAAAAAATCTCTTTCTCTCAAAGAAATCTCTTTTGTACAAAAGATTGGAGTGAAAGCAGAGAGTTTCCACCTAAGGTAGCTCCAAAGTGAGCATTATGTAAGAGAGAAAAATTAGAATGACAGTTGATGAGGAAAGACTTTTGTTCTGTTTTTCTCTGATAAAAAGATACAACCATGAGCGCATTACATTTTTATTTTATTTTATTTTTATTAATGTGGGTGTTCGAGCCAGCTTGCACGTACCTCGACTAATCCTACGAGTCCTGAAGTTAACGACCATGTAAGCCTCCAATAGCCCTAAAGGGACTCAAACTTCTGACCATTGAAGAGCGGGAGCAAACCCAAAATCTGATTAGTTGAGTTACCCTTCATGATTGTGAGCACATTACATTGCTTGTACAGGATGTTCTGTAAATAAATAAAACGAGTAATTATTGACTTTCCATAGCTATAGGATTCAAAATATCCTTCCATAGTTACAGAATTCTTTATTTATGGAGGCTGATTTGTCTTGATCTGCATCCAGCTATAGTTTCCATGTATAGTGAGTTACCATCTTGAAGTGAAGTAGCTGTTGGACTCTCTGGAGTAGCCGTTGGGGTGTTTTCCTTACAATCTTAGATGTTGGCGTAATAGGTGTTGATGAAGATTGCTGACGGGGATGAAGAAGCTGTGATGTCTCCTGCTGCTGCTGCATAGGTTTTGCTTGTTGCTGTGGAGCTGCGGCTGGAGTCTGCTGAAGCTGCTGTATAATTGCTAATAGTAAGAAGGTGAATAATATCTATTTTTGGATATAAATACTTTAACTTCTGTGTTTTGCATGATGGTTTGCAAAAATGGTGCCACTGACTCATGGTTGAGTGAATGATAGGCTCATGAAGGAGGTGAATGATAGGGTCCCAGGACTATGATCTGGTCCAAGAATGGGGTTAAGGATTAAACATGTTAAAATTACGTGGTTTTAATATTTTAAAAAAATAAATTAAAATTGTGTCATTTTAATTTTTTTAAAAAAATAATTAAAGTGGATGGTTTTCTTTGAATTTGAACTAAATCAATTAAATTTAACCAAATTAATTTTTATTAACTCAGCTCAACTCGAATTAAATTTTAGATTGACAAGTTACTGAATTAACTCACCGTGCTAGATCATATTCAAAAGAGTATAAAAATAAGTTATTTTTAGATTTTTTTGTTATCTAAAATAGTCTCTCTTATTTTTAAGTGTTGATGTCCTGAAAGAAATATGCTAATAATTAATTATTCTTACTTCTTTTATTTTTTTATAACTCATTGATTTTAATGTATTATTAGCACAAATAAGATATTTCACATATTCTGCACTTTTTGTTATCTAAAATATTTGTCATTCAATGTTATTGTTAATTATAGTTTAATAAATCTATTTGTGATGATTAGCCTGCAACATTCTTTTTTATATATATAATATAATGTATAAGAATTGTCTAAACATAGTTAAGAGAAATTGACGTGCTTAAATTGAGATATTGAAGAATATTAAAAAAAATTAAAAAAAAATATGTTAAGGAAATAATCAGGTAAATATTATTAATTATTTTTTAATTAATAAAATGAAAAAAAATAAGGATTTAATGATAAACAAGGTAGATATTATTAATTAAGGGAAGGATGAAAGAAGCTTTTTTTCTGGAGGTGATCCATAGCATTTTGTATAATTCATTTCATTATATTTTTTGAAAATCTATCAATAACATTACCTTTATCTTTCTAAAAACATCATAATAAGTAGAATTATGTGAATTAAGTTTAAATAGATGAGGGTTTGAAATGTTGGTATGAATTTGAAGATGTACAAGTAACTAATTATTGTTAAGTGATTATATTCTATTAGGTTAAGAAAAGCCATTGCAAGTGACTGCTCTTTGGCTTAATGATTTGTCTCCTGATTTTTTAAGCTTTTAATATTTAAGTATGGGTAAGGAACTGTCATTTATCAGAAAACTTGTCACTTTTTTTAAACTATCTTCATCTCCACAAGCCATTACTTTCATCCTCAGTCTCCATCAACAATGCAATGCTGAGCAGCCTCAACCTCACCCTAAATGCATTCTTTTGTAGCAATCCAGTTAAGTTACTGAAAGCAGCACTCCATGGTTTACAACAACAGTGAAACTGTGAAAGAGACGTGACAAAGCACCGAGGCATTGCCAATTTGGAGAGCTGGCAACAAGAATAATGCCAAATTGCAGCAAGAACTTTATCCACACCCAATTCATATCATGGCTTGTGACAGCAACATGCTTCCTAATTGGTAGATTCTAACCACCACCCTTCAACACCCCTCACCCTCTCTATAAAGAAAGAAAATTCCGAGTGAAAACAAATACAAGGCCAGCATGGAAAACCTTCAGAGCACAGACAGGGGTCAATCTTATTCTGAGATCTATGTTTCATGAAAGGTATAAAAATTTATCCATAATACTTGTTTATCAAGTAAACAATTTATTTTACTCTCTCTTGCCGAACTCTATTGAATTCAAAAGGGGTTTATGTAAAATCCAAATCCTTCCCCACCCTCAAAGGTGCTAATAAGCATAAAATTCGGAAATCCTACTTAAAATTGACTTGAAGTCTAACAGAGTGTGAACCGCCAAAAACCAGACAGAAACTACAACTCAACCAAATTCCATTATTTTGATTGCCTGACTTGACACCAATCCCATCTCCGCGGAAAACTACAACCCAGCAGATTTCTCCAGCTTTTGAATCTGGTTAAGGAATATCCAGGTCATCTGCACATGCAAACATTCAGCAATAAGAACTCTATGCATAGATCTAAAAACATTAAACTAATACGCCCGTATCTAATCAGACAAGATGCACTGAAAGAAAGATAAACACACACATGGAAGGAGGGAGGGAGGGAGGGAGGGGTAGAGAGATGTACCATAACATGAGGCGCAATTCTAACACAATAGACAGGGAATCCAGTGTAAAACTTGAATGGTCCTCCTAACTTGAGTGTCTTAAGGGCACAATCCATGGAGCCAGTGTATGGATACTTTCCTTGGGCATCAGGTTGCATTTTCTGAATTTGAGTTTTGACATAATCAAATGGAAGACTACAAGCTGCAGCGAAAAATCCTGAAACAGTACTTGCACCTGGGAATAGAGAGGGTAAAAGAAGCTGTTAGTCATTGTAACACATCATGCTTGATGGTTACGACAAAATATTTGCCGCATGGTGTTAGGAATGTCAGAATTCAATCAATCAACATGCCTTACTTATACAGCAGAAAACAAAATCCACATGTTAACAACAAAAAGGAAAAAACATGCTTGAATAAGACCAACTTTTCAAAGCTTTGACTAACTCAATGCAGGGCCTGAACTACAGCATAGCTGGGGCATGCACCTCCAAAGTCTGACAAAGTTTAAATTTTAGTTACAAAATTTTAATATATTTTAAATATACAATTGAATTTAAGGCTTATTTCCTAAGAAACATGCATTTTGTCCCCCCCCCCCCAAAGAATTATTTATTATTCTATAGCCCTTATTTGTTTATATTATTTTCAAGTTTATTCTAATATATTTTATTTTGACACTTCCATACCTAAAATCCTAGCTCTGCCCTTGTATCTATGTAATATGCACACCAGATGATTGTTTATGCCATACTCATGTTACGAAAATGAATGCGTGCATAACTAGAAAAAGGATCTCGTTACATAAATAAAGTTGAGTTCAACAGAATAGTTATGAAGTAACAATATTTTTAACTAAACGAGACAATGTACAAAATCACCATAAAAAACATAAAAATAACATACTAATTAATACAAGTACAAAAATCATGCATGCAAAGAATATTACCTATCACAGTGGACATTTCACCAAAACCAAGTGAATCCTTGCAAAACTCAACACTTTGATCATAAGAAGCAAGCATCCCCATGTTCAATGCCATTGCTCTTACAACAGTAGGGCCTGCACCTTTCCAGAGTGCCAAAACCCCTTCATCGGAAACAATGCGGAAGAGGGCATTGAAAGCATTTGAATAATTTCTGCGCTGAGCAGCTGGTAAAGTGGCATCAGCCTGCATACGGATAAGTGCTAAATCTGCTGGGCTGCCAACAGATGCTCCAATCGCACCAGCAGTTAGCCCACACAAAGCCTTCTGATATAGAGGTAAGGGCTTCCCATCATTGGCTTCAATTGCTTTGCTGGTCAAAATCCTAACAAAAACAAATGATAGAATTCAAAAGCTTGATAACAATAGAAGTTAAAAGATGCAAACCATATTATAGTTTGATAACAAATATTTTCAAACACTCACTTGAATGTTCCAAGTCGGGCAGTTGTATAAGTGGCTTGCCTCAGTAGTCCAGCAGAGAGCCCCTGATTATTGACATTAAATATGGTAATGAGATACAGTGCACGCGTAACACGCACTGTATTTATATTCAATAACAACAAAACACATTTGAATTCAAAAGACACTAAGAATTTCATTGGTCAAGTTAAATGCTTCTCATTGATGCCATTTCTGTAGCGATCTCCTAAATTAAGACACGAACAAGTGACCAGTATCAAATCTTACAAATTTGTTTTAATCTCATAATTAAAGGTCAGATTAGATCAAATTTATCAATGTCCTATCAAAATAGCACAAACCACACCTCATTTCAAAGCATTCAAATTGGCAACCTTTAAATGTTTCCCAGCCAGATTAATGCTGAACTTCAAATTAAACAGCAATAAAGTTCCATACTGTAGCACGGATTTTAAAACCAGAAACTAAATCAACATTACACACAACTACAAATCCAGAATTTAACAAGTTAACAGAATCGAACCTTGTACAAAGCACCAAAACCCTCATTCTTTAACATAGTCTTCGTCACCTCAGTAGCTGATCCTTGACCCAATTGAATCCTCACCTACACCAAACACCAAAACCCATCAAAACACAGACCTCAATAAACCACTTTACACCACAAAATCAAACAAGATATTTCTAAAAACCCATCAAATCCCAGATCTAAAAGACCCATTTTAGCTCAAAAGATTCAAACTTTACCTCACAAATAATACAAAACCCAGAAATTGATAAACAACAAGCCTCAGAAAATCTCCAAAAGCCAAAAACACAAACATTTATGTACCTTAATCATATCAATAGGCTGGATAACACAGGTGGCGAGCATACCCGAGGCACCACCATTAACAAAAGGTTTGACAGTAGGCCAAACACCACGTGATTGAGGTTTCTTCACCTCTCCCATTCCTTCCCTCTTCTTTTTTTGGATTCAAAAAAGCCTCAAGGTAGACAGGAATCTGGGATTTGCCAGAGAGAAGCAACGAGAGAGAGAGGGAGAAAACACACGTGAAGGAGGCGATATAAATATACCACAGCTAACACAGTAAGTGAAAGAAACCAATAGGTGTTCGCGAGTGTGTTTAAAATTGGTTTTGAAAGTTTTTTAAAAATACATTTAGTATAAGAAAATATTAAATATTTTCGTTTAAAAATATTAATATTTTTTACATGTGTTTTTTAATGTTTTTATGTACTGATATTAAAATTAAAAAAATATTTTAAAAAAAAAAAAAAAAAACCTATTTTAAAAATCACAGTATACCAATATTGAATATTCACCAGAAACACCTTCACTTTCCTTTTTCTATTATTATATTATTTTTCTTTCAACTTTTTATGATGTTTTTTTTTCATATATTTACGCATTTAGCCATTTACTTTCTTTTATTATTGGGTGCGCGTGTGACACGAGAGGTGGATTTTTGAGTTTGGTGGAATTGATATATTGACTATACTGCCATTTTTGTAATTAAATATGACACATCGAAGTATACTTGTAATCAAATTGAGAGATAATGATAGCTAGAATTCACCGCTGCATGAGGGTGAATTCATAAATATTATTTTTAAATATTTATTCGATAAAATCTAATTTAATTCTTAAATATTATTTTTAAAATAATATTATTTTTACTTTTTAAAAAATAAATTAATAAACTCAAGTTAATTTATAATCATATATATGAACCAGCTCAAGTCTAGTTTAATTAGTCCATGATTCCTTGTTTAGATTTTGCATATAATTAAGACCACCAGGGGTGCAATCTAAAAAACAAAAAAACATGTGATTCTTTTGAAAAATTATTAGCATAGTACTTGGGGAGGGTGAATTCATTCCGACACGTGTAATGATCTTAATTTCTTATATGAAAATTAAGATATTCTATCCATCTAATTTACTTCTCCCTTGCATAAAAAAAAATATCATGAAAAACTTAAATATTCGAATTACGATGATGCACGAGAACCTCAGGTTGCCCAACCACCTAGGATTGGCAGATTCTTAAATATGAAAATTACGATGATGTCCTTCCATTTTTTATTTTTTTTTCTTTAAATGCTTGGACAGAGAAACTCAAAAAGAAAATGGTTGCAAAATTGTTTTCTATTTAGTGTTTTTTTTTATGTTATAATATGTTTTTTAAATTATTCTTAATCTAAAAGAATAGATCAATGATCTTCTAGGCAAAACACAATTTAAAAATAAATTAAATAATTAATATTTTTTTAGATAAACAATTTAAAAACAAGGTTATAATGTAAAAACAAACGCTCATCACTGGTTTTCTATGAATCAAATGATTTTTTCAAGTGTTTTTTTATAATTTCAATGTATTAATGTAAAAAATTTCAAAA
>Ga0307507_10011681_pt1 | contig 11019 bp, 9 predicted proteins | sample 7_EM_MG_FD_207223 | JGI IMG/M metagenome (GOLD analysis project Ga0307507, IMG submission 207223) | Populus trichocarpa ectomycorrhiza microbial communities from riparian zone in the Pacific Northwest, United States - 7_EM | ecosystem: Host-associated > Plants > Roots > Unclassified | place... | reverse complement strand
TGTTGCCAAGGACTCGTTGTGGTAGAGAAGGAGGCTTCCACTGTCCGGTTAATCCACTTTACACTTCAAGAATATCTCCGGACTCAACCGGACCTTTTCGGCGCAGCCCACTCGACAATGGCAGAAATCTGCTTGACTTACTTGAATTCCCAGCAAGTGAAGGCCTTTTCGACTAGTCCCTCCCCCGATCTCCAACAGGCGCCCCTTCTCGAATACTCTTCTCTGTATTGGGGAGTTCACGCAAAAAGTGAGCTTTCAGATAGTGCGAAACTCTTAGCGCTGAAGCTATTTGACGACCACAACAACCATATGCCCACCGAAACTCTCTTGAAAGCACAGGAGTCGAATTGGCACATTGGTGATTTCGATAAAATTTCCCTGTTCGGTGGTCTACATTATGCATCCTTCTTCGGGATTGTTGAGATTGTAGCTAGTTTGGTCGAAATGGAAGGTTGCGATATCAACCAAATTGATTGTGGGGGTAGCACACCTCTTGTGTGGGCTGCTAGGAATGGGCATTCGGGAGTGGTGAAAATGCTACTCGGACGGGACAACGTCAACTCCGACAAACCAGATGACAACGGCGAATCACCACTCTCTGGTGCTGCTTTGAATGGCCATGAGGGAGTGGTGGAAATACTGCTCGGACGAGACGAGGTCAACCCCGATAAACAAGATAATGACGGCGGAACACCACTCTCCTGGGCCGCTTACAATGGGCACGAAGGAGTGGTGAAAATACTACTCGGACGAGACGACATCGATCCCGACAAATCAGATAACGATGGCGGGACACCACTCTCATGGGCTGCTTACAATGGGCACGAGGGGGTGGTGAAAATACTACTCGGACGAGACGACGTCGACCCCGGCAAACCAGATAACGACGGCAGAACACCACTCTCGTGCGCTGCTTACAGTGGGCACGAGGGAGTGGTGAAGATGCTACTCGGACGAGACGACATCAACGCCGACAAATCAGATAACGACGGCGGAACACCACTCTCGTGGGCTGCTTACAACGGGCACGAGGGAGTGGTGAAAATCCTACTCGGACGAGACGACGTTGACCCCGGTAAATCAGATAACGACGGCCAAACACCACTCTGGCGTGCTGCCGGGAATGGGTACGAGAGAGTTGTGGAAATACTACTCGCACGAGACGATGTCAACCCCGACAAATCAGATAACCGCGACCTAACACCACTCTGTTGTGCTGCTTACAATGGGTACGAGGGAGTGGTGAAAATACTGCTCGGACGAGACGACGTCAACCCCGAAAAACCAGATGACAACGGCCGAACACCACTCTGGTGTGCTGCCTCCAGTGGGCACGAGGGAGTGGTGAAATTACTACTCGCACGAGACGACGTCAACCCCGACAAACCAAACACCAACTGCCAAACACCACTCTGGTGGGCTGCTCGGAATGGACACGAGGGAGTAGTGAAAATGCTACTCGCACGGGACGATGTCAACCCCGACAAATCGTATAATGGCGGCGGAACACCACTCTCGTGGGCTGCTTACGGTGGACACGAGGGAGTGGTGAAAATACTACTTGGACGAGACGACGTCAACCCCGATAAACCAGATAACGACGGCCGGACACCACTCCATTTCGCTGCTTCGTGTGGGTGCGAGGGAGTCGTTAAAATACTACTCGGACGAGACGACGTCAACCCCGTCAAACAAGATTACGGCGGCAGAACACCACTCTCGCGCGCCGCTTATAGCGGGCACGAGGGAGTGGTAAAAATACTACTCGGACGAAATGATGTCGACCCCGGCTAACCCGATAACGACGGCATACCACTATTTTAGGCTACTGAGAATAGGCACAAGGGAGTGATAGTGCTGCTCCAGCCTCCAGAATCTGCCGCCCCCTTGCCCAATTTCCCATCCCTCCCTTCCTCCCGGAATATACCTATGACCAAACCCAACTTAGATATATCCCTTTAGGCCGCAAGAAATGCCATCCAATCCTTTGCACCGATCCCCCCATGTATGATAGTCAAATCAAGATTTGTTAGTTCTTGTTTATAGCCCACAGTTCGCCTTGATACGGGATGTTTCTATTGTATTAAGGTAAACCAGTAAAGGTATGGCTCAAAATTTTCATCATATTTCCTTTCCTTCCTTTTGTTTCTTATCGTATATCCTCTTTGCATATCGCTTATCTCTTTAATTTTTCCACAATTCCCTTTTTTCCCCTTTCCCTCCACCCCCGCCTAGTGTGTCGACGTGAAGGTTTTTCTGATATAGATAGAGGAAGATATAAAGTTCAAGTATTTTGGATAACTAGTGGGGAGCGATGGAAACTTAGATTTTAACTAAAGTATTCCTGTGTTGACAGTCAATGAAGGTCATGCCTACATCCACCTCCCCCCTCCCCGCCCACTGCGAGCCCGAAGCCAGGCCTGGAAAACCACCCACAATCCCATCTCACCGCCTAGAAAAGCCCAACTCATAGCAAGAACCCCCTAACCCCGGAACAAAATCTTTATTTTGGATCATACCCTCTATAAAAAAAAGACAAAAGAAAAAAAGAAAAAAACTCCCAATATCTAGAACCAAACTCTATGCCTAATCTTAGATATATCATCCGCACGACATACGATTTCAGAGAATAGCACTAAAGAGCAGGCTCCAAACCTGATTCCAAAAAAAAAAAAACATATTCCTAAGCACAAACGAGGAGCTAATCCTGTCCAGTACTTAAGAAGTCTGAATGGCCGCTTCGACCTTTCTACTCCACGCTCCTGCTTGTATGGACATTCCCCCTATGCCCCTCCCCTATTTTTATTGGGATATAAAGTTGCCCCCCTGTGTTGGCATGAATAGATGTTAACTAGTGTATGAATTGTGCTATATCATAGTAGCTACAGCATGTATCTTAGTGTGTGAGGGCCGGTCGTAGCGAGTGACATATTATGACTAGACTCAGTTCTAGTTTCTGGTAGTGTTTTGGTTAATTAGTAGTGTATCATTCACAACTCGTCGACAGGCTGAGTACCATATCTGCTGATGATCGCCGTCTAAGCATCTGCTTGAAATACTGTGCATGTGTTGACATACTAGGTAAAATTGAAATTCAAAACCCCAGAGGGATTTAGTCGTAACGCGTACGATACAGTAATGAACTGGAAGCAAGATTTACTATCCCCCGGCGAGCAACAATAAGACGGGTAGGTAGGTACTGTACCAAACCAGGGAATAACCACTCCCCCGCTTGCACAACTTGTCACTTCTTAACGCTCTGCGGTTTCGTGGACGAGTGAGCACCCATGACCCATCGTCTTTCCATACCAATGCTTGTTAATCAAACCGTGATCGATGGAATGTTCACTCTTCCTATATGCGGGTATTTTCTAGTCTAGTTGCTAGTTTTATGTTTTCCTCGAGAGACGACTACAGGACGGGAGTGATCTCATATGCCGCATGCCTGATGCTTCTTCTTTCTTCCAACCCAATTTTGGGATTTGGGGTTGGGGGGGTTTTGTTTTTGCTTAACTCAGAGAATTTATTTGTTTAAGGTACAAACCTCACATTCAGCATTACCTATGGGGTCAAAAACCTCTGAACCGTGATAGGGGAAAAAACCACCACCCCATATCCCTCTGGTTAGTGATCAACCACACATGCTGGGCCAAAGAAAGTAATGCTAAGCAAGAAAAAAGTAAAGCAGGAAGAGAAACAACACTATAAAATGAAGAACCCAAAATGAAAAGGATAGAAATATTTCTAAGCAAGATCTCAAGAGATAGAAGGAAAATAGCAGAGGCAAACCCTCCCCCCCCTCTAGCAGGGTAAACTTGTACTGGGAGAGAGGGAGTATAGTGATATTTTCACAGTGTTGAGGGTTTCCCAAATAGAAAATAAATTTCAAGCGCCAGAGGTATAGAAGAGACAGGGGATGTGAGGTTAGAGAGATTTGTGTTCAGGTATTATATACATAAAATATTAATATGTAGGAAGGAGAGGCCCATGAACATAACAGGGGAATCTTCTTCAAAACTCTGATGCATATTTAGAGTAGAATAATATTTCCAAAAAAGAATTACACATCTTATCTATGGCAGAAATACAGAGATCATTTCTATATACAGTAACCCGTCAAAAGTGTTCTCAAACCGCCAAGCTTAATTACATAATTAGATATAAACCATGACCCCACCAACGCTGTGCAACATGAAGGAATGCTATCACTAGTATCTTGTGTACCACCCCCTTGCATCAATAACCGCCTGTACCCTCTCAGGCATTGAATCGAGTATTGTCTCAAAATACCGTTCCCGTATCTCCTCCCACACCTGGGGCAGGATTGCAGCCAATCGCCTTTGCATTGTCTGCGGAGACCCTTGTAAATTTACCACATCAGGATACATTCTATGAAGCTTGCACTTCATGTGAACCAGGATGTGCTCGATTGGGTTGAGATCGGGAGAGTAGGGAGAATGGTTGTACAGGATAATACCGTGGTCTTCAAAGGAGGCTATTGATACCTTCGCTGTATGGACCTTGGCACCATCCTGCATGAAAACTGACTCTAACTCTATACCTTACAGGTAACGCCAGACGGAAGCAGCTGTATTGATAACATGTTGATGTAATATTCGGCATTCATGGTCTTTCAATCATCAGGACAATGAAGCTCCCCACATTCCAATCCCCAGAAACAACCCCAAACCGTAAATGAGGCACTCTTGTGCTTTGGCTTAGGATCACAGCACTCCGGTAGCCACTTCTCCCATGGGTGGCGCAAGACCCACCGCTGCCTAGCTGTCCCTGCTTTTTCTACCATACACTCATCACTCCAGATGACACGATACCAATCTGTCAGAGTCTAGTTTCTGTGCTCTCTTGTCCATTGAAGTCTTTTGGCTGCATGCTCGGCGGTAAGCTTGACTTGGCGCTTGGCTAGCCATTTCCGCAAGTTGTGACTAGGCAGATAGCGCTCGAGGGTTGACATATTGACATGAGGACAGACATTCCGGTAAAGCTATCCAATTAGTACATTAACAGTTACACTCAATTGGAATACTCAATACACACTTCCTCCATAGATTGGAACTGATCTCTCTTCCAAGCACGTTTAATGCAGCTTTTATCACGCCAAGTGAGTTTTGAGGGCCTTCCAGAGGGAGGCAGGTTTTGAATATGACTGCGTTATGATGCTCACTTTAGAAATGTCCGTAGTGTACTCTCTGATCGCTTTACTAGCCTTGCAACAAAAGAATAATTATGAAAGCACCAAAAGAAGGCAATTATCATGCCTTCAAGTACTTCAGACATCTCTCTTCGCTGGGTTTGTGGTTCGGAAGGCATGGCTGTGAATTCATTGTTGATACTATACAATCTACGTGACTGTGATCGGTTAAAGTTATTCTACACTCGTGCTAAGTCAGCCATTCGCGAAGACTTTTGACTGGTGACTGTACCATGATCTTATATCCTTTGTCACAAACGGTGACTAAGAAAGGAAGGCTCTCACATGACTAATAGTTATTAGTCATTAGTTTATTATCGTTCACGCTATGAGATCAGTTGACTCATAGGATTGTACATGACGACGCAATAGTGTGTCATTGATTTATGGTTATTGGTTGATATTTGACATGATGCATGATTGTGGTCATGTGGTTTATGTATTTCTGTTACAATCCTCTTCTCTTCGGGCGATACTTGCAGCAGGTAACCGATAATTTTCTAACGATCACTTCTCTTTGCCCAATAGCTGTTGCGATAGCTAAGTCCTTTGACTCCTATCTAGCAACGTCGATCACTAGACTCTTATAAGACAGTCGTGTCTTGATTCCCGAAAGCGTGATGGATAAAGATCTTTGTATTGAAAGTAAATAGTATGAAAGAACTTAGATGGTTGCGTGAAGAACCCAAATCTCGTGCCCCGAGGGTGCCCTTATATAGGGGTTCTTCCCTCAACCCTAACCCTGCGTGACTTCTTACCCTCGCGTCACGCGACTCATGACTCATAGTGAGTCATAATGTGAAATCCATAAGCTGACTCGTCCAAGTCAGCTGCGCCCTATCTCGCAACCAATCAAAACTGATAAAACATGTCATGTGCCCTAACGGGGTCACATGCGTGAAACCCATGACTAATAACTATGAGTCATGTGCGAAATACATAAACGACATGAACACAATCGTGCGTCATGTCAAAACCACATGACCACAATCGTGCGTCATATCAAAACCAAATGACCACAATCATGCATCATGTCAAATATCAACCAATAACAATAAACCGATGACACGCTATTGCGTCGTCATGTGAAAACCTATGAGTCAACTGATCTCATAGTGTGAAAGATAACAAACCGACGACTAATAATTATTAGTCGTGTGAAAGTCGGCCTTGCTTAGTCAGCGTGTGTGACATTAGCTCCCTTCCCCCTCTTGCATCGGTCCCTCGATGCTAAACTCCTTCCTTCCACAGCATACTCCCGATCTGGCGCATCCTTTGTTTGCAGCGAATGTATGCTTGTTGGAGTTTCTCCTTTTCCTTATCGAGCCGTTCGAGGTCGTTGTCCTTCGCCATAATGATTTGGGCGGCGCGATCGAGCTGGCTACGGAGGTCTGAGATCTGTGTTTCCAGAGTGTCCATGGTTTTTTCGCTCCCCTCTCCCTCCAGCAGTATCCTCACGGCTTTTCTCTTCCTCTGTTCCCTTCTGTCATTCTTCGATAGTTCCCCTTTTTCTCCCACTTGTGTGGGGTAGTATCCGGCGTCCACCTTTTCCCACCGGTGTTCCTTGCAGTTGTCGTTAAATCAATGCTCCCAGTTCGTGAGGTCTCGGTGGGCCCTTCGAGCCCTTCGCTGACGAGGTTGTTGTTGTGGGGCCCCGTTCTCTCCTGGGTTCGCTTCCGTCTCCTGTTGCCAGTCGTGGTCGTGGGCGACGCTTGGTTTTCTCGATCTGCTGGTGAATTGTGGGTACCAGCCTGACCCTTGTTTTTCGCCAAGATGGATTTGGCATCCGTCATCGGTGCAGTCCGTCCAATTCATGGAGGCGTGTGCTACCTCCCTCTTTGGTGAGCCTGAGCATGTTGGGCTAGTGGGGGTAGCGTTGCGAGCGATGCGCTGGGCGTCGCTCTCTGGCGTGTGTGAGGGCCGTTCTTGTTTGATGGTGGGGGGAGGGGCGGAGGACGATCGGTTGATCGTGAGGTGTATCCCCTCCGGGCTTTCTTGGGTAGCGTTGGTGGAATCGTTGGACTGTGTGTTCTGCATGGTTGAAGTTTTCTGAGGGGTACCAGACTTTATCGTGTTCTGGTGAGTATCCTTTCCACTTGGCTCGATATTGGAGCTTATTGTAGCGGAGTCGAGAGTTGATGATTTTGTCGAGTTCGTATTCGTCTTCTCCTTCAATGTGGATAGGAGGAGGGGGTTCTTTGATCTGTGAGGGGAATCGGTTGTCTTGGTAAGGTTCGAGGAGGGAGATATGGAATGTGTTGTGTATGCCCATTGAGGGTGGTAAGGCCAGCTTATATGCGCTTGTCCCAATCTTTGCCACGATTTTGAATGGTCCGATTTTCTTGTAGTCTAGTTTCTTCGATGGTCTTGTGGTCTTGATGTTTCGTGGTAACAACCACACCATATCTTCTGATTGTAGGTTCGAATTGGGTTTTTGAGGTAGATTGTAGTATTCTTTTTGTCGTAATTGTGCGGCAACCATCTCGTTTCGCAATGACTCATGTAACTGAGTCATTTCTTCCGGTTTGGTCCGCTTTCCTTGTATCCGATGACCGATCATCTGACATTCGGGGTTCATTCCGTAATTTGCAAAGAAGGGTGTGTTCTTGATGGTTTCCTGATATCCGTTGTTTTATGCAAATTCTGCTAGTGGTAGGTAACCACACCAATCGTCCTGTTGGTAGTTGATGTATGCCCATAGATATTGTTCCAATATGGCATTGGTTCGTTCGGTCTGTCCATCTCTTTGGGGATGGAAAGCCGTGCTGAGCCTTCGTTCGATTCCTAATTTCCCCGTGGTTTCTTTCCATAGGTCTGAGGTGAATAGTGTCCCCCTGTCGGTGATGATATCGTGTGGTAGTCCGTGTAGCCTCACTATCTCCCTCATGGAGAGATTGGCAAACTGCCGTGCGTCCAGGTCCTTTGAGCATGGTATAAAATGGCTCATTTTGGTCAGCCGATCGATGACCACCAGTATGGTGTCATATCCTTCTGATTCAGGCAGGTCCGTAATGAAGTCCATGGCTAATGATTTGCATGGTCGATCGGGGGCTTCCTTTGACTGTAGCAATCCGTAGGGGGCATGTCGGACCACCTTGGTCCTCTGACATGTGTCGCAATTCTTTATGAATCTTGTGATATCTTCCCTTATCTGCGGCCAATAGTATCGTCGACTGATGAGTTCGGTAGTTTTTGCCGTTCCGCCATGTCCCGCCTGTGGGGGTTCGTGATGTTTAGCGATAAGAGTTGTTCGTATCCCTTCGTCCTTTGGTGTCCAAATCTTTCCTTGATACCATAACAGGCCGTTCTTCCATTGGCATAGCCCCAACGCTATTCCCTTCATTTCGTTTCTTCCCGCGTGGAGGTTTATCTTGATGTCTTGGATCTCGTTGTCGACTTTGCTTGCCTTCTGTATTTCTCCCTCGTCCTTGTCTTGGAATTCCGGTGTTTCCAATACGTTGAGTGTGATTTCTTCCATTTCTGGGATATCCCAGTATCATTCCTTTGGCAGTAGGATACCCACGTTTGGAGTGAGTCTCTTGTCTCCTGCTGTGGGCAGGTCTCCCTCTCTTCTTGTGAGGGCGTCCGGCTTTCCTCCTTCCTTTCCTGGTCAGTATTCGATTCTGAAGTTGTATTGACTTAGTTCTTGCATCCATCGTGCTTGTCGTTCGTTTAGTTCCTTTGTTGTCATGAAGGTGACTAAGTTCTTGTGGTCTGTGAGGACCCGTATCGGTTTCGGATTTCCTCTGGTGTATCTTTTCCATTTGTGGAATGCCTGCACTTTCGCCAGTAGTTCCTTATCGTGTATGTCGTAGTTGCATTCGGCGTCCGACATCCTCTTGGATCGGTATGCAACTGGTCTCCATTTTCCGTCCTGGCATTGCTGTGATAGTATACCGGAACAGAGGTATTTTGAGGCGTCTGTTTCGATTTTGGTTGGTGCGAGGGGGTCAAAATAGACCAGTACTGGTGGTGTCATCAGTTTTGTCCTTAATTGGTCGAATGCTTGTTGTTCCTTGTCTCCCCACTCCCAGTTGCCAATGCACTCCTTCTTTGTTCTTGCGTATAGTGGTCTGGCTGTCCGGCTGAACCCTTCGATGAATCGTCAGTAGAAGTTGCAGAATCCTAGGAAACATTGGATTTCCTTGATTTTCTTGGGGGTTGTCCAGTCCCATATGGCTTGTGTCTTGCCTGGGTCGGTTTTGACTCCTTCTTGTCCGATGATAAATCCTAAATATTCTGTTTCGCTTTGGTTGAATTCGCACTTGGATGGTTTGACCTTCATCCCCGATTTCCGTATTGCTTCGAGGATATTGCTGACGTCCTTTTGGTGTTGTTGTAGGGTGTTTGAATATATAAGTACGTCATCCAGATAGACGATGCAACACATGTCTATTTGTTCCATAAGGACCTCATTGATCCATCGTTGGAACGCCGCTGGTGCGTTGCATAGCCCAAAAGGCATGACTAGGTATTCGTAAGTTCCTAGTTTTGTTGAAAAGGTTGTCTTCCATTTGTCTCCTTCTCTGATTCAAATGTTGTGATAGGCGTCCTTGATATCCAGCTTGGTGAAGTACTTGGCTCCTCCTAGTCTGTCCAGTGCTTCGCTAATGAGTGGTAACGGGTGTCGATCCTTTCTGGTGACTTCGTTGAGCGCCCGATAATCGGCGCATAGTCTGAGTTTGCCGTCCTTTTTCTCGACGAACATGCTCGGTGATGGCCTTCCTGACTTCACCCTTCTAATCCATCCTCGGCTTTCGTTCTGTTTGATGTACCGATGGAGCTCCTCCAATTGGTCGTAACTGAGGGCATATATTTTCTTGATGGGTACGGTTGTTCCCTCTTGTAGGTCAATTCCCAGATCGATACCGGGTCGGTGTCGCGGTACTATCGTTTTCTCTCCTTTTTCGAACACATCCAGCAGGTAGTGATATTCTTGAGGGACCGTGTCCCTTACGTCCTGGTCTTTGTTGTTTTTTTTGTTCTTTATCGCCAGCTCGGTGCTAATGTTGATAGCTTCCAGCGGAAGTTCGTTGTCGACTTCATCCCATCTTAGGATGCCTGTTGTCTCTCCTCTTCGGTAGAATTGTCCGAATGCTCTTGCCGATATCTCGTTGATTTCCATATGTGCTTTGGCCTTCTGGCCCTTGACCCTCTGGTCCATGGTGGCGTCTGAGCTCCCGAATCCCTGATCTCCCCTCTCGGTATCGTCCAACTGAGTTACTTCTTGTAGCTCTCTGTTGTCAAATTTTTCGATGATCAGTTGTGCCATTCGGTCTCCTTTCTTTACTCAATATGGTTGGTCTCCTAGGTTGGCTAGGACCACCTTCACTTGCCCTCTGTAGTCGGGGTCTATTACACCTGCATTTGTCATGAGTCGGTGTTTGACTGCTAGACTGCTTCGTGGTGCAATTCGTCCATAGGTGTCGTGAGGTAATACACTAGCTATCCCTATCCCAACAATTGCTTGCCCTCTGGCAGGAACGTCGGTTCCTTCGTTAGCGACCAGCTCATGTCCTGCCGCTCTTGATTTTCCCTTTATAGGCACTCTGGCCTCGGCGGATAGCTTCTTAACTCTGACACTCTGGTCATTGGCCATCGGGTGTTACAATGCTCTCCTCTCCGGGTGATACTTGCAGCAGGTAACCGATAGTCTTCTAACGATCACTCCTCTTGGCCCTATATCTGTCGCGATAGCTAAGTCCGTTGACTCCTATCTAGCAACGTCGATCGCTAGGCTCCTATAAGACAGTCGTGTCTTGATTCCCGAAAGCGTGATAGATAAAGATCTTTGTATTGAAAGTAAATAG
>Ga0307507_10011680_pt1 | contig 11019 bp, 10 predicted proteins | sample 7_EM_MG_FD_207223 | JGI IMG/M metagenome (GOLD analysis project Ga0307507, IMG submission 207223) | Populus trichocarpa ectomycorrhiza microbial communities from riparian zone in the Pacific Northwest, United States - 7_EM | ecosystem: Host-associated > Plants > Roots > Unclassified | place... | reverse complement strand
CGCCCTTGGCGACCTGGTTCGCCGCGGCCGCCGCCTTGCGCAGCCGGCGCGAGAGCTGGCCGCCGATCAGGACACCGAGCGCGCTGCCGCCGAGCACGGCCGCGATGGAACCGATCACCAGGGCCTGGTCGAGGTCCTTGAGGATGTCCGTGCTGCGGTCGGTGAACCCCGTGTGCAGGGACATGACATGGCCGTCCTTGAGGGGTACGGCCGCCCAGATGTCCGGCACGCCGTGCGGCCGGTCGGTGACGTACGTCGCCCGCCGGCCCTCCGCGACCTTCTCGCGCAGCGCCGACGGCAGACTCGGGTCGTCGATCTTGATGCTGGGGAAGTTCGGCCGCCCCGACAGCTCGTAGTTGCGCTGCGCGATCTGGACGCGCTCGTCCGCGAGGTCGCGCGCGTTGTCCAGCATCGAGACCCGGGCCGCGTTGTGCACGACCAGGCTGAGCGCTATGGCGACCAGTGTGCCGACCAGCGCGATGGCCGCGCTGAGCTTCCATCTCAGGCCGGTACGAATGCCCGCCCGGTCCATGAACGACGGGACCCTGCGCTGTGATTTCCCCCGCATACCCCTGCTCAGGCCTTCAACTTGTAGCCGAAGCCGCGGACCGTCTCGATCCGGTCCTGGCCGATCTTCGTGCGCAGCCGCTGCACATGGACGTCCACGACCCGGGTGTCACCGCCCCAGCCGTAGTCCCACACCCGCTCCAGGAGCTTGTCGCGGGACAGGACCGTGCCCGGCGCCGAGGAGAACTCCAGGAGCAGCCGCATCTCGGTCGGCGTCAGCGCCACCGGCTGCCCGGCCCTGCGCACCTCCATGCCCTCGGTGTCGATCTCCAGATCACCGAAGGTCAGCACCCCGCCGCCGACCGGGGCCGCCTCCGAGTCCGCCGTACGGTCCCCGCCGCTCGCGTGTCCGAAGCGGCGCAGTACCGCACGGATGCGGGCCACCAGGACGGCGCCGTCGAAGGGCTTCGTGACGTAGTCGTCGGCGCCCGCCTCCAGGCCGAGTACGACGTCGATCGAGTCCGCGCGCGCCGACAGCATGATCACCGGGACCGTCGACTCGTCCCGGATCCGGCGGCACAGGCTCACCCCGTCCAGGCCGGGGACCATCACGTCCAGCAGCGCGATGTCGGGGCGGTCCGCCCGGAACGCCTCCAGGCCCGACAGCCCGTCGGGCATGGCGGTGACCACGAAGCCGTCCCGCTCCAGGGCGAGTTGGGTGGCCTCGCGGATGACGTCGTCGTCCTCGACGAACAGGACATGGGTCTGGTCTGCCATCCCGGTGCTCTCAGTCCTCGTGTGGATCGTTCTCAAGCATGGGACGCCCGAAGCGGCGTCCGCGTTCACTGAAGGATCGGTTCGGGCCACCCGATCGGTTCTGTCCTCGCCCGATCGGTTCGGTCGGTTCGGTCAGTTTCCGCTCGGGGCGGGCGAGGCGTCGCCCCCGACGGCGTTGCTGTACTCGTTGTGGGTGCTGTACTCCTGGACGAAACGGTTCGCGGTCCAGCGGTACGTGATCACGTTCTCACCGGAGGGATTCGACACAGGGTCGCCCTTCTCGTACACCTGCTTGGTGACGACCAGATCGCCGCGGTCGATCTCCGCGTAGACCGGGGGTTCCTCGGCCTTGAACACATTCTCGTACGTCCCGCCCGTCGCGCGATACACGTACGAGCCGATCCCGACCGCGTCGCCGCAGGTCATCACGTTGACGACGACGTCGTTGACGGTGCCTCCGGTCAGCTCGCCGTAGGACACGTCGACCGCGTACTCGTCGGCGACACACGGCTTCAGCTCGTGCTTGACCGCCGAGGAGACCTTCGGGTCGTCCATGACGAGTTTGACCGCGTCCACATGGTCGTCGACGGTCGCGGAGGGCGCGGGGGACTTGGCCTCCGCGACGCCCGCCACCGAGTCGGAGTGTGCCGGGCCCTCGTCACGGGCGCCGGTGCCGCCGGTGGCGCAGCCGGACACCAAAAGGGCGAGGGCGGCGAGCACGGCCACCGCCGTGAACGCCGCCTCCAGGCTTCCGCGCACCCTGCTGGGCCCGGGGGAGTTGCTCAGCCCGGGCCCAGGGGTGTCGTCGCTCAGGCCGCGCAACGCTCCCGCTCCTCACGCTCCAGCGCGCGTGCGTCCAGGTCGCGGGCCTCCAGCTCCTCCCGGAGCCGGGCGAGCGCCCGGTGCAGCGTGCTCTTGACCGTACCGGCCGACATGCCCAGGGCCGCGGCCGTCTCTTCGGTGGACATCTGCTCCCAGTGTCGCAGGACGACAACACTGCGCTGTTTCGGAGCGAGAACTTTCATGATGTCCATAAGAAGCGCCCTGTCCGCGTGCTGCTCGGTCGCGTCGTCGACGCTCGCGTCCGGCAGCTGCTCGGTGGGGACCTCTTCGAGCTTGCGAGCCCGCCACCACTCGGTGCGCGTGTTGATCATGACGCGGCGCAGGTACGCGTCCGCGAGGCGCTTGTCCTCGATGGTCTCCCAGCGGCCGTACGTCCGTACCAGCGCCGTCTGGAGCAGGTCCTGGGCGTCGACCGGGTCCGGCACCAGCCGGCGGGCGCTGCGCAGCAGCGCGTCCTGTCGGGTGCGGACGTACTCCTCGAATTCGAGCACCTCGCCCTGCGCCATGATCAACCGCCTCCATCCCCGTTTCCGACCCGCCTGCTGCCGGTTTTCCTCTGCTGCGTCCCGCCGGTCTGCGGTACAGGAACGAAGCTACGGAGGGGTTGTCACGGCACTGTGCGGAGCAGCCTGCGGAGAGCGCTCGGCTGTCCGTCGGTTGTGTAACGGAAGTAGGTCAGGGGTAAGGGGGCGGGGTTGTTGGGATGGGTATGGGGTGGTTTGGGCTGTGCAGGAGTGTTGCGGGAGTGGGGAGTTGGCTGTGTGACGGCCGCTTGGCTGTGAAATGACTGGGTGTCAGGTGCGGGCTGAGGGCAGTCGGTACAGGCCGTCCGGCAGTGGTTCCACGAGGCCGTCCGCCACGAGGCCGTCCAGTGCCCTGGCCCGCTGCACCGGTTCGTGCCACACCCGGTCGAGTGCGGACTGGGGGACGGGTGTGTCCGCTGCCGCTTCGCGGAGTACGGCGAGCAGCTTGCCGCGTACCTGGCGGTCCGTGCCGGCGTACGTCTGGGCGCGGCGGGCCGGGCCCTCGTGGTCCGGTTTGCCGGCCAGGTTCCAGGCGCACTGGGCGCTGATCGGGCAGCGGTGGCACGTTTCGTTCTTCGCCGTGCAGACGAGTGCGCCGAGTTCCATGGAGGCCGCGGCCCAGCGGGCTGCGGTGTGCTCGTCCTGGGGGAGCAGGGCGCGGGCCAGCTTGCGTTCGGCTGCGGTGGTGGCGTTCGGGGGGTACTGGACGCCGGTGACCGCGCGCGCGAACACGCGGCGGACGTTGGTGTCCAGTACGGCGTGGCGCTGGCCGTAGGCGAAGGAGGCGACCGCGGCGGCCGTGTACTCGCCGATGCCGGGGAGCGCGAGAAGCTGGGCGTGGTCGGTGGGTACGTCGCCGCCGTGCCGTTCCGTTATGGCGGTGGCGGCGCCGTGCAGGCGCAGGGCGCGGCGGGGGTAGCCGAGGCGGCCCCAGGCGCGGACTGCCTCGCCGGGGGCGTCCGCGGCGAGGTCGGCGGGGCGGGGCCAGCGGGCGAGCCACTGTTCGTATACGGGGAGGACTCGGTTGACCGGGGTCTGCTGGAGCATGAACTCGCTGACCATCACGCCCCAGGGGCCGGCGTCGGGGCGGCGCCAGGGGAGGTCGCGGGCGTTGTCCTCGAACCAGTCGATGACCGGGGTGTGGAGGTGGGCTCCGGCTGGGGTGGTGGGGGAGGGGGCGTCGGAGGGGGTGCTGTGTGGGGGCTTCGTGGGCGCAGTCATGGCCTTCCGATCCTGCCATGTGCCGGTGGTCCGGCGGGTGCGGGTCGGTGGGTGGTTCGCCGGATGATTCGTTGTGGGTCGGGGCCGCGCCGGGGGGTGTCCGTCCTCGGAACGGCGCGGAATCGGTCTCTCAAGAATGTGGCTGTGTTGACGCGCACCGCTGCGGGCGGACACCCCCCGACACGTCACCTTGCCGCCGTACGCGGCCGGCGGCCCGTGCCGCCCAACTCCCTTGCCGGGATGATGATCCGGAAAAGTTGGGGCTGAGGCGGCGGGTGGGGCGAGGTAACTCCCCGATCTCTCGTACAGTTTGCGCCGTGGGATCTCTGCGCAATCCGGTCGGGCCGCTTCCCTCCTCCATCTATTGGCGACGGAGGGTCTTCATGGTGTCCGCGGTGGCCCTGTTGGCGCTGCTGATCACCTGGATCGTCACCTCGGGTGGCGGGGGCGGCAAGAACGGTGCGGACGGGGCCAAGAACGGTCAGACCCCGGCTCCTACGATCACTGCCGGTCCGTCCGGTACGGGGCCCGCGATCAGCCAACACCCCGGCGGGCGCGATGAGTCGAGCGGCGGAAGCTCCGGCGATACCGGCACGAATACCAGTACCGGATCAACCGGATCGGGTGACGGTGACACCGGTGGGTCGAATGGTTCCGGTGGGGCGGAGAGTGGCAGTGGCTCCGGTGGGGCCAACGGCGGTAGTAGTACGGGGACTACCGTTCCTGCTGACTCGACCCTGCCCAACTGCACCGCCGGTGCCGTGCAGTTGAGTCTGCGGAGTCTGCACAACTCCTACTCGCCGGGCCAGACGCCGACTTTTGTGCTCACCGCCAAGAACTCCTCCGGCAGTGACTGCAAGGTCGATCTCGGGCCCAAGAGTGCCGTGTTGACCATCACGGAGGCCGGCGGTGGCTCCGACTACTGGTCTTCCGCCGACTGTCCGAAGAGCTCCGGGAGTGTCTACTACCGGGTCTCGGCCGGGAGCAGCGTTGCTTACACCCTGAAGTGGGATCGCAAGCCGAGTGCGCCCGAGTGCGCTACGCCGCCTGCTGGTTCGGCCGGTGTCGGGACCTATCTGGTGGAGGCTCAGGCCTCCGGGTTCGCCAAGGCGCAGACCTCGTTCGTGCTGGCGAGTGACTGACGGGCGGCTTCCGTCAGACGTAGCGTTCCAGGATTGAGGATTCCGCGAGGCGGGAGAGGCCCTCTCGTACGCTTCTTGCCCTTGCCTCGCCTACGCCGTCCACCGTTTGAAGGTCGTCGACGCTTGCTGCCAGGAGTTTCTGGAGGCCTCCGAAGTGCTCCACCAGGCGGTCGATGATCGCGCCGGGGAGGCGCGGGACCTTGGCCAGCAGGCGGAAGCCGCGGGGGGAGACCGCCGAGTCGAGGGCCTCCGGGGAGCCGGTGTAGCCCAAGGCGCGGGCCACGGTGGGGAGTTCGAGGAGTTCCGCGTGGGAGAGGGCGTCGAGTTCGGCCAGGGCTTCGTTGACTGTGCGGGAGCGTTTGGCCGTGGGCTCGGGGACGTAGTCGCGTACTACTAGTTCGCGTTCCGGCTCTACGCCTGCGATCAACTCCTCCAGTTGGAGGGCGAGCAGGCGGCCGTCCGTGCCGAGTTCCAGTACGTATTCGGCGATCTCGGTGGCGATCAGGCGCACCATTTCCAGGCGTTGGACCACCGCGGACACGTCGCGGACCGTGACGAGGTCCTCGATCTCCAGTGCTGACAACGTTCCCGCCACCTCGTCCAGGCGGAGCTTGTAGCGCTCCAGGGTTGCCAGGGCCTGGTTGGCGCGGGACAGGATCGCCGCCGAGTCCTCCAGGACGCGGCGCTGGCCGTCCACGTAGAGGGCGATCAGGCGCATGGACTGAGAGACCGAGACCACGGGGAAGGCGACCTGCTTGCTCACCCGGTCCGCCGTGCGGTGGCGGGTGCCTGTCTCCTCGGTGGGGATGTTCGGGTCGGGGACCAGTTGGACGCCCGCCCGGAGGATTTTGGAGAGGTCGGAGGATACGACGATGCCGCCGTCCAGTTTGCAGAGTTCCCGTAGGCGCGTGGCGGTGAACTCCACGTCCAGGATGAAACCGCCTGTGCACATGGCTTCGACTGTCTTGTCGGAGCCGAGCACGATGAGTCCGCCCGTGTTGCCGCGGAGGATCCGCTCCAGGCCGTCGCGCAGGGCCGTGCCGGGTGCCACGGCGCTCAGTGAGGCGCGCATCAGGCCATCGGCACCGGAGCTCCCGCCGGACTTTCCGGGAGCTGACGCCCGGTCGTTGGCTGCCACTGCACTCCTCGGGTCGCAGGTTCTTCAGGCGCTCCCGTTTCGCACACTTGCTTCGTACGGACGGGCGAGACCAGGGCAAAGTCTACCGGCGGTCCTCGCCCTCCCGTGGGGCCTCTCGCTTACGGGAGCGTGGAAGGACCCGGAGAGCGTCTCCTATGTCGGCGACTTCGATGACCTTCATGCCTGCCGGGATCTTGCCCGGGTCGCTGGGAACGAGGGCGTGCGTGAAGCCCAGACGGTGTGCTTCGGAGAGCCTGCGCTGGACGCCCGTGACCCGTCTGACCTCGCCCGCCAGGCCCACTTCGCCGATCGCGACCAGGTTCTTGGGGAGGGGGGTGTCGCTCGCCGCGGAGGCCAGGGCGAGGGCGATGGCCAGATCTGCCGCTGGTTCGGAGAGTTTTACTCCGCCTACGGTTGCGGAGTAGATGTCCCGTTTGCCCAGTGCGCTGATTCTGCCGCGTTGTTCCAGGACCGCGAGCATCATCGAGACGCGGGAGGTCTCCAGGCCTGAAGTGGTGCGGCGGGGGGAGGGGATCTGGGAGTCGACCGTGAGTGCCTGGACTTCGGCCACCAGGGGGCGGCGGCCTTCCAGGGTGACGGTCAGGCAGGTGCCAGGGACCGGTTCCGCGCGGCGGGTCAGGAACAGGCCGCTCGGGTCGGCCAGGCCCGTGATGCCCTCGTCGTGCAGCTCGAAGCAGCCGACCTCGTCGGTCGTGCCGTAGCGGTTCTTGACGCCCCGTACGAGGCGCAGGCGGGCGTGGCGGTCGCCCTCGAAGGAGAGCACCACGTCCACCAGGTGTTCCAGGAGGCGGGGGCCCGCGATTGCCCCGTCCTTTGTGACGTGGCCCACGAGGAGGGTGGACATGCCCCGCTCCTTGGAGGCGCGGATCAGGGCGCCGGCCACCTCGCGGACCTGGGCCATGCCGCCGGGTGCGCCGTCGATCTCCGGGGAGGCCACCGTCTGGACGGAGTCCAGGATGAGGAGGGAGGGCTTCACCGCGTCCAAGTGGCCCAGGATCGTGGCCAGATCGGTCTCGGCGGCGAGGTACAGGTGGTCGTCGATCGCCTTGATGCGGTCGGCGCGGAGGCGGACCTGGCTGGCCGATTCTTCGCCGGTCACATAGAGCGTGCGGTGCTCGTCGCTTGCGGACTTGGCCGCGACGTCGAGGAGAAGGGTCGACTTGCCGACTCCGGGTTCGCCCGCGACCAGGACGACCGCTCCGGGGACCAGGCCGCCGCCGAGGACCCGGTCCAGCTCGGGCACGCCGGTCGAGCGGGCGGTGGCCGTACGGCCGTCGACCTGGCCGATCGGTACTGCGGAGGTGGTGACGCGGCCGGGTGCTGTCGTACGGACGGCGGGCGCGCCGTACTCCTCGACCGTCCCCCACGCCTGGCACTCGGAGCAGCGGCCGAGCCACTTGGCCGTCTGCCAGCCGCACTCGGTGCAGCGGTAGGACGGACGGTCCTTGGTGGTTTTCGTACGGGCAGCCATGCGTGAACCGTAGCCGAGTCCACTGACATCCTCGGGGGGCGGCGGACGGCGCCGTGGAGTTGGGGCAATGCCCCTTCCCGCCGCCCTTGATCTCCGTACAATCGCGGCTACCGAGAGCCACGGCCGGGCAGGTCATGGAGTGGCCGCGCTGCGGGGGCCGGAGGGGGACCCAGTGCCGGAGGACGACCAGATCGAGTGGGCGCGGGAGTTGTACGGGGGGCTGATCGACGCGGGGCTGACCGCCCACGACGCGACCATCGAAGTCGAACCGGAACGCGACCGGGCCTCCGAGGTCGCCCGTCGGCTGGACGTCCTCTTCCGGGAACGCCCGGAGCCGCGGGGAGTGGCCATCAGACTGGCGGGGTTCCCGGAGGGACCGCTCGTCGGAATCAGCAGCCACGCGCGCGTGCGGCAGTCCCTCGGCCTGGCAGGTGGCCCGGGCGGCGCGGACTGGGGCGCCGCGGACCGTGCGACGCTGCTGGGGTCCTCCACGCAGTACAGGGCACTGCTGTTCGTGTGCCGGGCGTGCGGACAGGGCATGGCGTACTCGTACTACGACGAGCGGAGCCTGCCCGTGTGTCTGGGAGCGCCCGCGCACGGGGTGATGGAGTTGGTGCGATGAAGCTGGACGCCGCGCTGCAACCGCCGGCCGGGCTCGGGGCGGGGCGGCGGTTCTTCCTGGTGAGCTATCTGCCGACGTACGCAGCCGTGTTCTTCGTCGTGCTGCTCTTCTGGGCGGGTGCGCGTGGATGGCTGCCGCCGGTGGCCGGCGGGCTGAGTTTCGGGCGGGCCTGGGAGACGGCCGCGGCGCTGGGCGTGGGGCAGGTGGTGTGCCTGGCGTTGGGCGTCACGCTCATCGCCGTACTGCTCGCTCCGCTGCAGAACGCGATGGTGCGGCTGCTCGAAGGAGCGTGGCCGGAGAAGCTGGGAGCGGGGTGGGCACGCGCGCGGCAGCGGGCACGGAAGGAGACGTGGGAGCGGCGGGCGGCTCTGGGGACGGTGGGCCCCGTCACGCCGGCCGCCCTGGCGGCCGCGGGCTCGTGGACCGTCTCGGCCTTCGGGCCCGATGCCGTCCAGCGTGCGGGCGTCGCCGGCGCCGAGCTGCGTCGCCGCTACCCGCTCGCGAACCATGTGCTCCGCCCCACCGCCCTGGGTAACGCCCTCGCTGCCGCCGAGGACAGCGCGGGGCGCGCGTTCGGCTACGACGCCGTGGTCGCCTGGCCCCGTCTGTACCCCCTGCTGGGCGAGCCGGTCCGGACCGTGGTGGACGACCGTCGGGACACCGTGGACGCTGCGGCCCGGATGGCGGTGACGACGGCGGCCACCGCCTTCGTCGCGCTGCTCGTGCTCGCCCGAACGGGCTGGTGGCTGGCCCTGGTGCCGGTACCGCTGGGCGTGTCGTGGGTGGCGTACCGCGGCGCGGTACAGGCGGCCGTGGCATACGGGGAGTCCCTGCATGTGGCGTTCGACCTGCACCGGTTCGCGCTGTTGCGAGCCCTGGGGGTGAAGCCCCCCGACGACCCGGAGAAGGAGCGGAGGATCGCGGCCGCCTGGTGCGACCTGTGGCGTCAGGGCGTCCCGCTGCCGTCCGCCTTCCGGTACGACGCGGACCTCACCTCGGGCACCGCCGGTGGACAGGGGCAGTCGTGACGGAAGACGTGCGGGACGAGTACGACAAGGGCGAGCCGACGGCCGCCGTGGACGAGGAGGACGACCTCGACGCGGTCCAGGAGGCCGCCGCACTCGACAGCGTCCTGCCGTACGCGCTGATCGTCGGTCAGGAGGAGTTGCGTACCGCACTGGAGATCGCCTACGTCTGCCCGGCCGTCGGCGGAGTGCTCGCCACCGGGCAGCGAGGCACCGCCAAGACCACGACCGTACGCGCCTTCACCAAGATGGCGGTCGGCGGGCTGCCCGTGACGATGCCGATCGGCGCCACGGACGACCGGGTACTGGGCGGCTGGCGGATCAAGGAACTCATGCGGGGCAAGCCGCGCAAGTCCGACGGCCTGCTGGTCCAGGCGTCCCGTTCCAAGGCCCGCATGCTGTACGTCGACGAGATCAACCTGCTCGACGACTACCTCGTCAACATCATCCTGGACGCCGCCTCCACCGGCATCCTCGCTCTGGAACGCGACCATCGCTCCGAGCAGACCCGGCATGTGGAGTTCACGCTGGTGGGCACCATGAACCCGGACGAAGGCGGGCTGCGTCCCCAACTCCTGGACCGGTTCGGCCTGGTGGCCACCGTCGAGTCGGAGTCCGAGGCCGGGCAGCGACGACGCATCGTCGAGACCGTGCTGCGGTTCGAGGCCGAACGCGGCGACCCCGACTCGGAGTTCATGACCGAGGCGTTGCGCACGGATGCCGAGAGGCGGGTGGCGCTGGACCTGGCCCGCCGACGCCTCGACGACGTCACCTGCGACGGTGCCGTCTACGCCGGCTGCGCCGCGATCGCCGAGGGCTTCCGGCTCGCCGGCCACCGCGGGGAGATCGTCCTGCTGCGGGCCGCCCGGGCCCTCGCCGCGATCCAGGGCGACACGTGCGTGACCACGGAGCATCTGCGGCGGGTGGCGAAGCCGACCCTGGTGCACCGCCGTGGACGCGGTGACACGGGGACGCTGCCGGACTGGACCGAGGAGGACGACGTACAGGTGCGGAATCTGCTCGCGGGCGACCGGGACTGAGCGATGCCGGACCGATCCGTCGATGCCCAGCCGCAGCCGGGCGACGCAGGGCCCGGTACGCCGGGTTCGGCGCACAGCGCGCGGACTCCGCGGGGCGCCCGGGCGGGTTCGCCGGCCGCCGATGCGCTTCCCGCCCCCGTCGCCCGCGCCCTCACCGTCCTCTCCTGTCTGGCGACGGAACCCGGTGCCGGCGGGGTCCTCTTCCTGGGCCTCGATCCGGAACTCCTGCCCGTTCTCGGTTCCTGGCTCGCCGCGCACACCGGCGCGGGCGGGAACGTCCGCACCCTGGGTTCATGGCTCGGCGAGGACGAGCTCTGGCTACGCCTCCGGCCGGGGGCCGACGGCCTTCGGCTCGTGCCCGGCCTGTTGGTCGAGGAGCCGGGCAGCCCACCCCCGGTGATCCTCGTCCCTGACCTGTGCCAGGCGGGCCAGCCCGTCGTCCGTGCCGCCGTGACCATCCTGGGAGCCGACGCGGCCCATGTCGAGATGCACGGCCACAGCCTGCGCTGGCGGCCGCGCGCCCACTGGCTGGCCGCCGTCGACCGGGCCGAGGCCGCCCGGGTCTCGCCGCACCTGCTCGACCGGTTTCCGCTGCGCGTCGAGGCGGAGCAACTCAACGACGTGCTCTGGGAGTTCGGCAACGAACGGTTCTGGGACCTGCCCGCCGAACGCGACGCCCTCGTCGCGG
>Ga0307507_10011679_pt1 | contig 11019 bp, 11 predicted proteins | sample 7_EM_MG_FD_207223 | JGI IMG/M metagenome (GOLD analysis project Ga0307507, IMG submission 207223) | Populus trichocarpa ectomycorrhiza microbial communities from riparian zone in the Pacific Northwest, United States - 7_EM | ecosystem: Host-associated > Plants > Roots > Unclassified | place... | reverse complement strand
TTGTAAAAGTGAAGATTTATAGGCCAAATATATATAAAATATAAATATACACCACAATTTTTAGTCATGTAATATACCTGGAGTTTACATGACTAATAGTCTGTTACCTATGGGTGACTGAAGTGTTGCAGGAGAACAAAAGAAGCAATTGCTTACCAGTCTTCAGTACTTTGTAGCACCACCCCAAGCCATCATTAATGCAGCAACACAATGAGGCATACTCTCATAGAGATTGTTGAGGGCCTTCTGTGGAAATTTTTTCCATTCCTCCCCAAGTGCTACCCATAACTCCTCCTTGTTTGTCAGCAATGGGTTGTGAGCACAAACTAAGGCATCCAACTGATCCCACACATGCTCAATGATATTCATATCTGGGCTAGATGGTGGCCATGGGAGTTGCTTGACATTTCTTTGTGCAAACCACTCCTGAGCCACCTTGGACTTGTGTTTGGGATTGTTGTCCTGCTGAAAAATCAACCCCTCCTTTCCCATACACCTTATTTTTAGGTCCTTAAGACTACCAAGAAATTGTTTATCAAGAATTTCCACATAGTCCAGGCTGCACATGATTCTGTCGATCCATTGAAGGTGCCCCATACCCTTTGCAGTAATCATCCCCCACACCATGAGGTTTCCTGCACCATGTTTAATAGTTTTGTTAATAAAACAATCATCTAGGGCCTGCCTGGGGTGAAACCATGCATATTGGCAGCCATCTGATTTGAAAAGAAGGAATTTGGACTTGTCTGAAAATCCAATGCACTTCCAATCCTCAACAGTCCACCCTGCATGTGCCAAAGCCCAGAGGCAGTGCTTCTCCCAATTGGGGGAGAAATGTAAGGGCAAGACCTCTGAACACAACAAACAAGTCCGTAATCCCAGAGGTTGCATGAGAGAGTGTGGTGAGAGACAGCAGGGAAGGCTTTCTTTACAACCTTGGTAGCATTTGCAGCTTCACATTTTGCAAGCATCCAGGCTGCAACTCAGATGTTGTGGGCATCTAATTTATGTGGCCAGCCTGTCTTTGGTTTAATATAATAAGGATAAGCTGATTTTTCAAAGCACTTCAGTATACAAGTGACAGTTGTGTGATGAATACCAATTCTTTGCGCAATGTCTTTGTTGTCCATGGAAAGCTTCTTAAGAGCAACAATTTGGGTGACTTTTGTTGGGGAAGTATAGACCATGATTGTGAAAAGATGTGTGAGGTATTTTTTTGGTACATACTTTGCTAGATCTTTTATAACAAGGTACTATGTGTTTCTGAGACACCTGAGCAAAAGTATTGCACATGGTTTTCAGCAATAAAATACATGTATTGTGGCTAGATCTGATCCATATATGTGTAACTTGTTTTGATTATATGTATTACACTTTAATATACCCCAAACACTCATTTTACTTGAGATTAAAACATGAATCTGACCAGGAGATTGATGCAACGTGCAATATTTTTGATCGCCACTGTAGTGGAGCAAGAGGGGGAAAAATTCTTATGCATTGATTGTCTCCAGTAGTACCTGTCCAAATAATGGCTATTTTCATGCTGTTTCAAGTCATTTCCAAGTCTTAAAGTGGAACAAGACCTTAAACCAGTCTTGTTGTAATTGTTATTCAACTTCCAGCCCTTGCTGCCATCACAGTGTTCTCAGGTGTACTTTACACTCCCCCACACACTCCAGTTGGACTCCACCTGGACTCTGTTCAGTCCAGGTGGAGTCTACCTTGAATACAACCAAATGTATATTTTCTGGATCATCAAGCTGGAGTCCATCCAGAGTCCATCCAGAGTTCATCTGGAGTCTGCATAGACTCTGTCTGGATTCTCTCAAGGAATGTTGTTGAATTTGGTTTTATACAGGCCTTCTATATATTTGTAGGGTTTTGTTCTGCAATTAAAAAATAACAAACCATTGTTTCCAAGTCTATCAATTCTTGTTCATCAACATTTAAGTGTAGTTCAATCAAAACCAAACATTGCTTGCAACACTAAATAATACACTACTTCAGTCATCATCTTCATCATCATTAATTTCAATGATTTGGTGAGGTTCTTCCTGCTGTCTTTTGCTTTTGAATAACATGCTGAGTGTGATAGAAAAGCATGGTATGCAAAAACCAATCAAAATTTCCTGTTTTCATTCATTTGAGAATGGACTCAAATCCTCCAAGGCAAGAATTCAATTGTTCACATGGCTAAAATTGAATCAGTCAAATCAAATTGAAGTTAATGAAAATTCATAATGCATACTTGTGTATTAAATGCCTGTTGAAGATATGGTCATCCATTTTTATCATCAGCAACTTTGACCAGATTTGGAGCAGAACCATCTAATGGACCAGGATTACACCATTTGTGGCACAATGATATGGAGTGTAACCATACACTCCTAAGAATGTGAATTTTAGCATTTTTACCAATAAATCCCTGTAAATAGCACTTAATACAAATTACATGATCATAAGGATCAATGGACAAGCCCTGTCCAGTTTATTAAAGTATCAGCCAAGAAATGTGCAGTCTAAGGCAGTAGAAATTGTGGTTGGTTCACAGACCGGGCCACTTCAATATGCTCGAAGACCTGTAAAAGACAACACCACCATGAAATAGTACACTAAAAAAGGTGTTCTAAAGTAGAAACACCTCGGCACAGGGTGTTGGACTATACATTAAACATGGGCATATATTTTACAAGGATTAAAATGATTTAATTTGAGCTAAGACGCGTAGGCGTATACATGCGACATGAGCCAGATGCGAGAAGTCAGAAAGTCACGTGTGTAAAGAGCTTACGAGAAGACGATGACATGCCATGGATACCTGGTTGTGTCACGTGACCTCAATTATGCAAGCAAGCTCGATTAGTCGAGCTCATCACACTCATGACTTGTCACACAGAAAAGACACCTCTGATATTGTATTACCACGAGAAGCTAAGCCTTAGAAAATCACTTTAGCTTTCTTACCTAAAGAAAATAAAGACAATGTGCTATAAATGAGAAATATAAAAAAGTGCATAGTTTACAAGCATGTAAGCCATGAACGGAAATTCCTGCATGCACATCAAAAGTGATGCATGGTCAGCCACAACCATGTGAAAACATAAATCTAGAAAGAATACCGTTCTGGTTGTATCTCACACAACGGAATGTCTTCGTTCCATACAAAGTTCATATGATAAAATAAATAAAGAGCATTCTCATGCTCCAAACCATAAGATAAGAAGTTTTCTATTGAAAACTGACCAAGACACCCATAGGCCAAAAGATTGATGGCAACACAGATCATCGCATCAGCAAGCCTATCATTACTATGATGTCATGTATCAAAATAGTAACCGAGGCCATTCAGAAGAAAAACACCAGAGATCAAAGAAAGATAAAAATAGCTATACCAGCTATTACCACATACACATCAATACTGATGCATTCGTATAAACACTACAAAATCTGTAGTGTTCTTCAAGAAAGACTATAAAATATGTACAATACCCTAGTAAAATACTTCGGACATTTGGCTATTGAATGTTTGCCATAGATAAACGGATGTAAAATGTGTAGATAAGGATTTTAGGTATTTAAGGAGTGCACAACTAGGTCAAAATGCAAGAAATCGTCCCGCGTTGACCCAGCTAGTTGCACTCTGAGTAGAGACTCAGGAGGTGGACAGTTGTAATCAAATTTAAGGAGTTTTCTTCATGATTTAAGATAAAGTACTGTGTGAACGAAGCCAGTGCGCTTATGGGTCAACATACTTTGTTGTAGCAAGCTTAAGGTTTTTTAAAAGGATAAGAATTCTTGACAAGGCAGCGAACTTGTAAGGACAGTATCGGATCATGTTGATATTTGTAAACGCTCAAGGGGGCTATACAGAGTCAGAAGTCTAAAAGTCTGTTGTTTTGTGCAAATTAAGGAAACTTGCCATAGAAGCCAGAAAGTTAGCTAAGACAAGGTAAACGACGCCATAAATTCGTTCTAGCATGGCTAGTAAAAATTCTATAAATCACACCCAATTTAACAAACCCAAACCCAAGCCTTAGGGCTACCACTTGCGATTTTATACACAAAAAAATTGTAAACAAGTCAATAAAGTTAATTCTACTAAATAAAACATTTGGGTATTTTCTAATACCTTGAGAACCCCAAACTCGAAGCATCACACACGTATAGTGGGTGAAAGTGTGTTAAGGTTTTAAAGTGTGTGTGTGTGTTGTTTAGGTGTGGTTCACGCACCTGTTCAGTCCACACATCGTACGCTTCCCCCTTTCTGCGTGCACCGGTCTTCTCAATGGAATCCATCAGCCATTCTATGGAATCCACCCTCCATTCCATGGATTCCATATGGATTATCCTGGGGAGGGTAAAGTAATGAACCAATCCCTCTGGATGTACAACAACATACCTTTGGGGCCTTCTTCCCTTTTGTCCTAGCAGATAGAGAATGTTGTGGCTATGGAGGGTTAGAATTTTTGCAAATTGCAAGACATGAGGAACAGAAGTAAATGTTTTGGAACTCACCATGTGTGACCACACCAAGGCATGGCATGATAACCATTTAAGCAGCTGCCCTGACATATAGCAGGATATTCAACTTAAAATGCTAGAGTGAAAGAGGCATTGAGAAAAAGAAGGAGGGCAAAGATAAGTGGTTATGGTGGTTGAAGCAACAGTGTGCATATTGAACAGTCAATTGTTGAACTGGGCTGACCTCAGTCCCTGACATCAAATCTGCCAAATGCAGACAGAATGTGAATTTGGGCTCACATAGCCCTAGAAACTGGGTATATACAAGAAGAGTAATAGTGGGATGGTAGACATAGACTAGAAATAGTGGGATTGGTTTGCAAAGAGTGGGATTGAATTGTCAATAGTGGGATTGAAATGTCGATAGTGGGATTGAAACAGAAAAAGTGGGATTCACTGTGATTTAGTGTTACCTTGGTTTTTCCCCTCGCATGTACTTATTATCCAGCCAAATTTTACGGATAAATTTTTATTTTATTCAGAATTAATACTCCTTTCTAACAAATGTAACGGCATTATATTTTGTGCAAAACTTGCCAAGTAATTGTGAAAATAAGACACATGAGAGCTGCCACTGCAAGGCTTTTGCCACATGTGATCTTTGGCAAAGGTGTTGCTGCTTGGTGCTCTGAAGGACTCAAACCAAGATTGCACAGGCTGAATATTACCATTTTTTAGTAAAAATATACAATAGATAGGCATTCAATACACCTTTCCAACACATCTATAGGCGAGTGGATATGTTGTGATCTTGTCATATGATTTTGCCCACACTACAATTTAATATTATTTGTCACCTGCACTTGTTATCCAGCTAAACCTTACAAATATAGTTGTAATTTATTTGGATTTGAAATACCTTTCTAAGGAATGTAACTGCATTATGATGCATAAAAAGCTTGCCAGGTAAACGCAAAAATCCAGTTTCTTCTCCTCATAGACCACCATTTTGGCAGGTAAGGCACATCCCACTTTTGTGATACAATCCCACTGCCGGAACTCCGGACTGCACTATTTTGGCTTTCTATCCCACTATCTTGGGTTAATCCCACTATTTTACTCTTATAATATAATCCCACTATTACTATTCTCATCATCACCCCTAGAAACTAGAGGAATCAAGTACTTAGGGGATCTACAATGGACAGTTATCTTCCAGAGGTTATATATGGTGAAATATTTGACAGAAATTTTTAATTTGGATAAGCCCTTGTCGGAGTTTTCTAAATAGGCATCACAACCAGTTCTAACTTGTTGTGGATGTTCCTATCAAAATGGTGGTTATAAACAGAACCAACCAAAGAGTTTTTGGTCACAATTTTGGTCCCATCCAGGGTGGCAACTGGTTGCAATGGAGCCTGTGACGCGATTGTTGCGTGATTGTGGCCAATTTTGGGCTAAAAAACAGAAAAATCGGCAACTTTCAACAGTTAGCACCGGTTAAAACGCCGATTCAATGCCGTCCCAATGAATTAAATCTCCGACACTTGCCTACCCCCCCCTACCCCATATGCCGGCAATTGCCGGTGCTCACCCCTTGGGTATACTGTACCATTTCGATTGATTCGGCCAACATGTGACTTTTTCACGTTTTCAAAAAATCTCAGAAAATCGGAAAAATCGAGAAAAAATTATTTCCGAGGTCAGAACAAAATGGGTGTGACGCGTGACGGCCGAATCAATCGAAATGGTACAGTAGGTCATCGCAGAGTGACCCGGGGGTTACCCGTGCCAATCACTACAACCGTTGGACTATCTGTCCCAATTTTACCTCGACTGTTACACAAACACCTGTTACTCCGGGTGACTAGGCTGGGTCAGCCATGTTTCCTAATCCGTAGCCGTACCGCTACAACAACCAGCAAGCAAACCGCTCTATGAACGAATAATATTATGATCAAAGGTACGGCTTCACATATATCGAAATCTGTCTAGGAGAGACTAGAATAATATCCAGTCTCAAGGTTGTAAGTCCTGGACCTGGGCTCCGTCAACTTTGCTCCGGCTGTACCTTCTCGACTTCTGACCTTGACTCAAATCAACCACAGCAAGCTTTTGTTTGCCCTGGCGCCAATCTCCTGGTTTGAGACGACTTCGCCTCTTGTTGCCGGAAGCCAGTGCCTCGAAGGCGTGACTTCAGGTCTCGAAAGACGCCCTCAATTTCCACCCCATTAATAACTTCGTTCTCTTTTCTCTTCCTATTACTATCACTTTTTCACTGATACGTCGACTTCAAACAAAGACCGATACTATAGTATGGGGAAATCACGTGGAGGTACTCCAGGGGATTTGGCACAAGGCAGTGTTTTTCAGACGGGACAGGGTGGGCGAACGGTGCTTCCTCCTCTTCCATCAGCTTCTCCAACCTCACGTTTTGCAGGTCCGTTCTTTATCTAGTGTTCAAACTCTCAACGCACTCAACTTGCTACTTTGCCATGCATAATAGTTCCTGCAACATATTCTAGTTCATATACACAGCCTCACTCGTCTCCTGGTAGATATGATCTCAGTCCTCAGGCGTTTTATCCCAACCAGTGGCAAACTAGTAGCACATGTAAGTGCCTTTCGTCATCGTCTCTCAAAAGTTACACAACTAGTATTACTAAAACGCGATGTTTACACCAGCGCCTCAACTAACGCCCGCGTATCCTTATGATGCGCATGAGAGGTATTCTTCCCAAGCGTCTTATGGTTGTTCGCCTAGGTCTTCTCCACCTGTCATGTCTAGCCATTCAGACTCAAGACACTTGCCTCATTTGACGACATGGCAGCAATCAGAATATGCACGGCATGAGTACCCAAACAATATCCGTTCGCCTACAGCCTCTTATCCCACCACATACGTTACTTATCCAAGCTCGAACCAAAGGAGCTTTTATTCGTACCATTTGCCGACCAACGACCATCATTCGATGGGCGTACCAGATGATAGGTCATTATTTGACGACATCGATTTTCGAGACCTTCGCTCCTCTTCTCCTTATAGCCGCAGCTCAGGTTCTTCGCAAGTCTCGGCGGCAAGTTATACACCTCCCCCAGCCTCCCCAGCCTCTCCTGAAGAGCCGAGAGTTAGAAAGAAGCGCAAACGTGCGGATGCAGCCCAGCTGAAAGTCCTCAACGAGACTTACAATCGAACCGCCTTTCCATCAACAGAGGAGCGCCACGCTCTCGCGAAGGCTTTGGGTATGTCTGCAAGAAGAGTCCAGATATGGTCAGTGACTTCGGCTGACATTCTTTTTCTTTCTTAACATTCTGTGAAAAAAGGTTCCAAAACAAAAGACAGTCGATGAGACAAACTAATCGCCAGTCGTCAACAGTGAGCTCTGCCCCTCAGTCATTTGCAATGGCGAACCATAGTGGACCTCTACTGTACAACAAAACCCCTTCAAGAGAGGAAGAGACGGGGAAGAGGGAGGAGGATGGCTCACAGAGAAAGCAGGCGGAAGACACGAGACTGGGTTTCCAGGACTGTGGTTCAAGTGGTTCGTATTGCTCAACAAATTCCTTTCTTTCCTCAAGTCGTCTGACCTTCACTTTTGCAGATTGCTTCGGTCACATTTACTGCGACGGCCTATCGACGACCAAGCCCATATCTGCTGCTCTTCTGCCACTCCCAGATGACTCTGTCCTTCATTCCGTAAGCATTCAAGGACGCCTACGTCGACTTTATGAGATGGACCTGTCCGAGTCGCGCATTTTGCTTCTCGAGAAGATTCATAAAGAAATGTGGGCTGAGTTGCCAACCATCGGGATTATCAAGTGGGATGACCTCCCGTGGCCGGTATTTGTTCGAACGACTTGGCCAGAGGATTTAATGTTACACCGAATTATTTCATATGTGTTACAGGTTTCGAGCGGAATGGATATCAAGGAAGCGCTCGTGGATTCTAGCCGGCTGCAGTGGGCTCAAAAACGTCTTCGGATTCTTCTCGGACACTGGGGACAACCTAGTTTGCAAAAGAAAGTTGAAAACTCTGCAGACAAGACTATGATACAAGGTGTCAATGTTGTTACGAATCATCTCGAAAGCGTTCTCGAGTTTGTGAACAAGCTTCAAATCGATGAAGCGCATCATACGGATTTGACTGCCATCATTTCCCAAACGTTTCTTATAAACGTTGGTGAAAATCTGGCTCGGATTCTTACAGACACATCGGACAACTCTGGTTATAAGTCCCTGCTCAGGTTAGAGGGCGATAGCGCTCAGAAGATGCTGAATTTTCTGCAAACGGTACGTCATGTGACTGCTGAGTATCATCACGAATCTCATTACCTCCAAGCTGCTTGATTGTTCGGGGCTAGTTTCTTTGCCGAGGAACGATATTCTAGGAGCCCTTCTGCGACTTTCGAAATTATCGAAATTGTATCCCGAATGCTTGACTATAACGGATCTTGAACGGGACGACTACGTGTTGGACTCGGGACGCTTTGGCGAGATCTATAAAGGTCGTTCACGCGACCAGGCCATTTGCTTGAAAGTTATCAAAGTAAATCAGAAGACGCAAATTAAGCATCTACTGAAAGTAAGTCTGTTTTGGTGCCTTCAATGATCGCAAATGTCTTACATCACAGGCTTTTTTTAAGGAGGCCCTACTTTGGGGACATTTGTCGCATCCAAACATCCTCCCTTTCTACGGAATTTATCATCTAGAAGATACGCATGGAAGAATCTCCTTTGTATCTCCGTGGATGGAAAATGGAAATGTAACTGAATATCTCAAGAGGTATCCCCTCGCGAACCGTCTACTTCTGGTAAGACCTCAATTCTCCTTGGTTTTTATGTAAGAACTAAGTGACCACTTTGTCAGATATGGGATATCATACGAGGGATTCAATTCCTCCATCAGAATCAAGTCATACACGGGGATCTCAAAGGCGTAAGACCTTTTTCATTAGTAGTCGTTTGAAGTTTATTAATAATTGGTTCCTTCCAGCTGAATGTACTTGTGAATCGTAGTGGACGCGGTTGTCTAGCCGACTTCGGATTGGCCAACCTTGTTGACGAAGATATCCTCCGTTGGACTTCAATTCAGACTACGGGTCATCAGAGCAGTGGGACATTGCGATGGCAGGCACCAGAGTTGATTGACCCACCTTCTGACGAATCGGCCAAGGCGACGCCAGCCAGTGATATTTATTCTTTCGCATGCGTCTGCTACGAGGTAAGTGGTGTCGGCATCTCAAAGACCGTATTGTGGAATTGCACTGATTATCAACCTGTGAAGATTTATACGGGACATGTTCCTTTCCATAATGTCCCCCGTGATATTACGGTCATGAAGAAAGTGGTTGAAGGCTCTCGGCCACCTCGTCCAACCGATACAAGCCTTTTGTCTGACGAAATTTGGAAGGTGATCGAAATGAGTTGGAATCAAGAGCCTCGAGACCGTCCCAGTGCGGAGTCGGCTATAGAACAACTTCCTCTTGCAGGCATTGTCGATGATAGGCCAAGTGGCGATGACCACCTGGCTCCCTCCAACTTTCGCGCCGCTGGCCCCGAAAACTTGGGTGTGGTGTTTGATCCAGCAGTTGATATTATCCTCTCCTCTGTTCTCATGTCCATTTGGTACAAATGAACTTAAACCGCATGCAATATAATTGTAGAATTTGATGGATAGACTCCTCGCGGCAAGATCACAGACGCTGCGCATTCCCATCTAATCCTGGTTGCATTGGATTTATTCAAGAGCAGAGCGCGAACTTGAAGGCGCAAAGTCGGTTTGGATGGACACCCCCTTCCCGCTGTCTGAGTCGCTAGGAAACTCGGACGTCTCCTTCGAAAAGTTCCTGAATCCTGGTGGAGGGCGAAACTATCTGAACATCCCGTTTTCCCGTTAACAGTCCGCGTTGGGTCGAGGGATCTGCGTACGGAGGGTGGTCAGAGGGAGGGGGAATCCATCTTTCCCTCACGAGGAGGGTATTTTCGCAGAGGATTTCAAGCCCTTGTTGGGATAACTTCGAAGAAAGTTTCAGGTAGCTGACCTTAGTACGATAAAGCACTCACTAGTCAGACATTTCCTCAATGAACCTCAAACAAATCTGAGTCTTCCCAATACCCCCATGCCATCCAACAAAAAGAATTTTTGATGGTGGAGTTTGTCATCACTTTCAGCAGTTTTGGCAAGAACATCAGTCGGGCCTGTGAACCGAATGTTTGGGTTTGGTTTTACGGGAATCACTGCATCGGATATCGCCCTGTTTTTTTTTTTTTTTTGTTTTCTAGAGATTTACGTGCAACAAGTAGTCTAGGTACTAAGACGCACGGGTAGCAGTAGGCTACCCTTAGATGTAATTAGGGCAGTCGGGCCTTCACGTTAGTGACTATGTGTGTGTTATGTACACTGACTATGCAAAAAGAATGTCCGATTATTTTTTGGACAAAGTTGGGCTTATAATGCAAAAACCGCACATTGCAGAGACTAACCATTGGTGAACAAAATATAGCTAATGGAGTATAGATTGTACATATCAAGTTTGAGAATAAACGAACGAAAA
>Ga0307507_10011677_pt1 | contig 11020 bp, 11 predicted proteins | sample 7_EM_MG_FD_207223 | JGI IMG/M metagenome (GOLD analysis project Ga0307507, IMG submission 207223) | Populus trichocarpa ectomycorrhiza microbial communities from riparian zone in the Pacific Northwest, United States - 7_EM | ecosystem: Host-associated > Plants > Roots > Unclassified | place... | reverse complement strand
GCCCCGGCATCGCTCGTCGTGGGCGTGCCGCCGCCGCCGTTGCCCGCGCCATCCTTGGGCGGCGTGCCATCGCCGTCGGAGACCCCCGGTGGGATCGGCTGCGGGTTGAGGTTGCACGCACCCATCCACCCGGCGATCGCGACCGCGAGCACGAGCCGCAGACGCACGCCGAACGCCAAGCCTGTCGACCTGGGTACGCTCCTCTGGGACTGTCCCGCTTGCGGATCCATTGCCGATTCGTTTCCGCCGATCGCATCCATAGCATCGCCGGTGCCATCCGGAATATCGCGGAGATTCGGCCGTTTGCATGCCGCCATCGGGTGACAGGCGTGCCGGTTCGGCGCAACATGGCACACGACCTGTTGCCCGGATGCGGAATCGAAATCCATCACGGACGACGGCGTCCCGCCCTTCGTTTTGCTAAGGAAAATCGAGAGCGTGCTGCTCGCGCGAACGCCCATGACCTCCTCCCCGGCCACTCCGCTGCCACCGAAGCTCCGCCGCGCCCTCGAGCTGGTCTACGCGCTGGAGGGCGTGGCTTCGGCCCGCGTCTGGCAATGGGGCGATCGCATCGCGCTCGGCGTTCGCGCCGGCCGAGCGGCCGCCCCGACCGAACTCCTGCGGAGGGTCGAAGACGCCGTCGCTGCCTTGCGCGAACCCGGCGAAATCTGGGACTTCGGGCTCCTCGACGACGACGATGCGCGCGACCTGGAGCCCCCGGTCCTTTGAGTCCTGCTTAAGACCTGCCTGAGAAAAGAACCGCGATCAGTTGGCCACGAACAGCGCTTCGATCTCCGTCTTCACGTCGTCTTCCGTCTGCGCGCGGGCCACGGCGATCTCCTTCACGATCAGACCGCGCGCGGTCTCGAGCATGCGGCGTTCACCGAAGGACAGCTGCTTGTCGGTCTTCAGGCGGTACAGATCGCGAAGCACCTCGGCCACGTCGTAAATCGAGCCGGTCTTGATCTTGTCCATGAAGCCGCGGTAGCGCCGGTTCCAGGTCTGGTTGTCGAACGCGATCGTGCGCTCCTTGAGGATGTCGAAGATCTCGCGGATCTCCTGCTCGTTGATCACCTGCCGGAGGCCTACCGCGCTGGCGTTCGTCACCGGGACCATGATTTTGCGGTCCGTATCGAGGATGCGGAGCACGTAAAAACGCTGACGGCTCCCGGCGATGTCTTTTTCCTCGATCTTGATGACTTCGGCGACCCCTTGGGCGGGGTAAACAGCCTTGTCACCAACATTGAATTTGACGTCCGTCCCAGCTTGCATGGTATCTCCTTGTACGAGTGACTCACGGTGGTGGCGTCCACACAGCCGATGGCAGATGCGTGGTACACCCCGGCCGACCGGGCAACCGGCTCATTGTCGGGGCCCGGTTCGGATAAAACTTTTCGCGGCGCCCTATCCTGAGTTTGCCGGAGCAAACGGAAGCAGGAAGCAGAGCGCCGGAGCTAAAACGTAAAACAGCCTTGGACCGAAAGAACGGTCCAGGCAGTGGGAAAAATAGACAACTTGGTGCACGTATGAGTGCACATGGCTCAGCCGATTTGGAGGCTGATGCTTTTACCCGTCAGGCGGTTACCTGACAGGCTTTTACCTGTCGGTCGAGCTCGAACGTGGTCCGAACTTGAGTGCTGCCCAATCGGCATTTCACGTATGAAATACCGACGCTCCTGGCGACCGGTGGATATGAAGCGAGGCGAGCGCACTCTAGTTCCCCGGCCATAGGTTTGTCAAACTTATTCGGTCGCCGGGGCGGGGTCACAATGTAGCAGCCGATCGAGAGAGCGCAACCGCGAGCCCCCACCGCACACCTCGGTCCGAAATTACCAACGATTCTGCACCCAAGTGCTCGAGCAGCGCGAGCGCGACCAGCCCTCCCGCCACGATGACGTCGGCGCGTTTGGGTTCCAGGCCCGCGACCTCACGACGCACTGCGAGAGGAAGGGACGCGAGGTGCTCCACGACGCTGCGCAGCTCGCGCGTCGTGAGTCGGTGCCCGTGCACGCGGGTCGCATCGTAGGTCTCCATCTTCATCGCGACGGCGGCCAAGGTGGTCACCGTGCCCGCGATGCCGATGGGAACCACTGCGCCGCCGTTCGCACGCACGTCACCCACGTCGCCCGCCAAGGTCGAGAAGGTCGTGTGGAGCTCCGCACGGATCGCATCGAGCTCGCCCGCCGACGGTGGATCGCTCCGCACGTGGCGCTCGGTGAGCCTCACGCTGCCCACGTCGAAGCTTCTCTTGTAACCGATGCTTCGCACAGCGCCTGCGTCGTCGAGCGTGCCGCGCACCACCTCCGTGCTGCCGCCGCCGATGTCGAACACGACGAGCTCCCGTCCGGGCACCGCCTCGGTGAGTCCAACCAGCGCGCCCGCGAAGGTGAGCTCGGCCTCCTCGTCGCCGCCGATCACGCGCAGCTCCACGCCGAACGTCTTGCTGATGTGCTCTGCAATGACCTCGCTGCCGCGCGCATCGCGCATGGCGCTCGTTCCGACGACCGCCATGCGGGTTACCCCCAGGCGCTTCACGATCGCCCCGTAGATGTCCAAGCAGGCGCACGTACGGGCCATCGCGTCGGGGTGGAGCGTGCGCGCCTTGTCGACGCCCTGGCCGAGGCGCGTGATGGTCGCATGCTCCTCCACGGCGCGCAGCGAGCCGTCGCCGGTGCGCTCGGCGACGAGCAGGAGCACGGTGTTGGTTCCAATGTCGATGGTGGCGATGCGGCCTTCGGTCATGGACAAAAAACTAAAGGGCCGACCCACTTGGATCGACCCTTTTTTGCGCCGCGCGCAAAAAGCGAACTACTTGATGTTGTTCAGATTGAGCATCTCTTCGACGTTCGGCTGGAGGACCAGCTCGACGCGGCGGTTCTTGTTGCGGTCGTCCTTCGACTGATTCTCGACCGTGCCCGCGAGCGGATCGGTCTCGCCGTAGCCAGCGGCCGACCAGTTCTTCGGGTTCAAACCGCCGCCGCCCTTGCCCGAGGGCTTCGCACCCGGCTTGGCCGGCGCATCCGCCTTCGGCGTCACCAAGTACAGAAGCGTCGAGCGTGCGCGATTAAGTGACAGTCCCCAGTTGTCTTTGAAGGGCCCTCCGCCGTACGGTTCATTGTCGGTGTGCCCTGCAACCTGGAAGATGCGTTGCGATAGCGTCGCATCACTGCCAATGACCTGCGCAACCTGCCCGAGCACGTCTTTGCCGCCCGCCTTGAGCTCGTCCTTGCCCGAGTCGAAGAGCACATCGCCCGGGAGCTGGATGACCATGCGGTTGTTGCGCACGACGACCTTGAGGCCGACCTGCGTGAGCTTGTCGAGGCGGGTCTTCAGGTCACGAAAGCGCTGCTCGATCGCCGCGAGCTGCTCGGAGCGTTGCTTGTACTCCGAGACGGCCTGGCGAAGCTTGTCGGTGTCGATGCCCGCTTGCTTGAGTTGCCCGCGGAGATCGTCGATCTCGCCCTGTGCCTTGCCGTACTTGGCCTGGTCCTCGGCCAACTGCGTTTGCGCCGTCTTCAAATCGGCGGAGAGCTTGTCGATCTCGCGCTGTTTGGCGGCCATTTCCTCGTCCGTGTGGCCGCAGCCCACGAGCGTGAGCAGCAATGCTGCCATCGTAGCGAGCATGCTCCATCTGAAACTCTCTCTTGCCATCACCACCGCACCTCCTCTAGCCGGCGCCTTGCCGGCGCTCTTTTGGAACCGACGTGAAAACGCGGTCAAAGTCATTGATTGGGAATGCATCCGATTCCGCGCGCCGACCCTAGCTTTGGGCAGTTTCGCGCGTCAAGTCGGGCGTCGTGGGCACGTCGAGGCATTAACCACGGGGGATCGCAGCTCGCGATCGCGGGCCCTGTGGAAAAAAATCGAGACGCACCGAAGCCGGGCTCGGCGACATGGCATCGGAACCAACCGACAGCACACATTCGAAGGTGATTGCTCGAGGATTCCTAGCCTTTCCGAGCCGGATCGACGCGATGAGCGGGAAATAATGAAAACGGAGCGAGTCAAGCTGGGAAATGCATCGACGTCAGACAAAGTAACTTTTTCGTTTGACAACTGACGTAGGTGACCATATACGTCATGTAAATCACCTTCTAGGAGGGATAGGGAATGGCTGCTAAGAAGGCTGCGAAGAAGACTGCTGCAAAGAAGACGACGAAGACGACGAAGACCCCGAAGAAGGCCGCGGGCAAGACGGTCAAGAAGCCGGCGAAGCGCAAGGCCGCAAAGAAAGCCGCCACCAAAAAGGGAGGAGCCAAGAAGGCTGCCAAAAAACCGGCTAAAAAAGCCGCCCCAAAGGCGGCGAAGGCGTCGAAGGCGGCGAAGTCCCGTGGCCGGGCAGCTGCAAAGCGCTCGTCCGGTGGCCGTGGCAAGGCTGCTGGTGCGAAAGCGGCCAAAGCCGCACCTCCTGCAGGTGTACCGTCCATGCTGGGTGGCGCTCCCACCTCCAGCCAGGGCCTCGACGACGGCGAGGAGTAGACCCAAAGGCTGCCGTAAGGCAGCGCCCGGTTTCGGGTGGGTCAAGCGAAGGGCGTCGAAATCGCTACGTGCGGTCGACGCCCTTCGTATTTAATCCGAGAAATTCACAGGAAGGCGGGAAGACGGGAAGGATGGGAAATGGTCGAGCCTGGTGTCGACCGAACCCTCTCTTCTGAACCTTCCCGCCTTCCCGTCTTCCTGTAATTTCTCTCTACGCCCCCAGGTAGAGCTTCAACGCTTCGGCGGACGCTCGGCGGTCGAAGGGGACCGAGGCGAGCTCATCCCGTTTGCCGATCTGTTCGAACAGGTCGACCAGGAAGTCCTGGAACTGATCGGCCTCGACAATAGCTCGGTGCAACCGAGCGGGCTCGAGCAGATCCGTCTCCTCCAAGGCGGTCATGGCGCTGACGAACGCATCCACACGCGGGTAGTCCGCGGTGCGCAGCAGTGGGTAGCCCATGGCACGGAAGTAGACGAGGAACTCGCGCACGAACTCGAGCGGTGAAGCGCCACTCCAGCGGATTTCGCCCGCAGGAACTGCGCGCGCCTTCTGCGCAAAGGCGCGGACGATCTGGGCAAACATCCACACGTCGCGCCGTAGACGCTCGGACAAATTGCGGCGTGCAGCCTGGTCGTCGAAGACGCCCTGGGCCTCGAGCCGCGCGCCCAACGTCGCGCAGAGAAAGAGGATCCCGTTCTGCAGTGCGGGACGCAGGGTCCCAATGACTTGCAACGTGGCCCGCCGCACGTCGTCGGTGCTGGGCGCGAACTCCGGCGCAGGAAACTCGTGCTCGAAGGCGCGGCGTAGCTCGAGGCGGAGGTTGGCCGCGAGCCCCTCGAGCGAGGCCTTGATGTCGAGCAGGCGGTGCCCGTCGGAGAGCAGCGATTCGTAGCGCTGCGCGATGTGGCTCGCGGGCACGTTGAACAGATCGCGCTCGTAGCCCTCGGCCAAAAGACGCCCCGCGCGGTGCCGCAGATGGCTCGTGAGCGCGCGCGCATCGGAGCGCAGGACGCTGAGCACCAGGTAGATGATCCCGGACATGCGCCGCGGCTCGCGGCTGTCGCGCGTGGTCGCCTCGAGCAGCCCCAGGTAGCGCAGCATGCGAAAGAGCGAGAGGAACGTCAGCGCCACCAGCCTGCGTGCATGCTCCTGGGTGACCGAGCGGGTCAGCTCCAGGATGCGCTGGTTGGTGATGCGATCGAACTCGGGGCGGAACTCGAGCGCCGAGAGCGAATTGAAATACACCGACTGCGCGACCTCCCGCTGCGCGACGCCGAGCATCGCGTAGAAGGTGCGGAAGGGCACACGCGGCAACCGCGAAATGCCGCTGGCCACCTCGATCATGTTCGTCATCGCGTGGCGCATGACGAAGAGCGAGCCGGCGGGGGTGTCTTGCGTCAGGTTCTCGCTGACCAGACGCGAACGCGCACCGTCGTCGGGCAGCACCGTTTCGAGGTAGCGCTGGAACACGAACGAGCGCTCTCGCTCCATGAGCAAGGTGCGGCAAAGGCCGATGATGCGCCCGATGGCTTCCCGTGCGAGGGCCACCGGTTCGCGGAAGTCCTGCGCGACCACGGGCGTGCGTCGCGGTCGCCCGGGATGGTTGCGCGGGTTGGCGAAGCAGGCGAGCCCCTTGAGCAGGATCTCCAGCTCGAAGAGGTGCTCTTCTTTGCGCTCCGCGCCGAGCATGGAAAACCAGGCTTCCCGGGCTTGGGCGTGCTCCCGCCGGAGCCCCCTCGTGTCGCGGAGGAGATCGGCGTAAGCGTCGCGTTCCCCCGAAACGGTGGAGCGCGGCGGGACGAGCGAGGTGGTGTGGGCCACGGAAGAGACGAAGGATACACCAGAGCAACGATCCGGTTGGTCCCCGTCGGCTTTCTGCAGATTTTCTTCGCGCCGCCTCACGGCTCCGCCTCGAACCGTCGCGCGGTGCAGGACGCGAAGATCTTCGATTCTGCGACTTTTTCGAACGCGTAAGAAAAAGTGAGATCGGGGAAAAAATTAGTTCCGCGCGGGATACCTCGCTAGCCTTGGCGCGTATCCCTGGGACGACTCGGCCCGAACCGCTTCGGGTCAAGCATGACCGGCCAGGAAAAAGGCCTCCCGCGACATCGCGGGCAATTGGAGGAGATCATCATGAAGATGGGTAAGGTTCTCGCGGTGTCTGCGGTTTCGGGCATTCTGATGGGCGTTGTCGCTGGGTGTGGCGGTGACAAGGCGGCCGCGGCGCCTGCGGCCGACCCCGCCACCACCTCCGGCGAGAAGAAGAGCTGCGGTGCGGACGGCAAGAGCGGCTGCGGCGGCAGCGCCGGCGGGGCCGCTGGCGCCGCCAGTGGTTCGACGACGGCGGCGCCCGCCAATTCGACGGCCGCCCCGTCGGGTGAGAAGAAGAGCTGCGGCGGCGCGGGCGGTGCGACCACGACGCCGAAGAAGTGAGGAGTCGATGACATGAGCTTCCGCGCGCGGCATGGCCTCCCGGATCTCGGCGTGGGCATTGGCGCGCGCGTGAGGCATTTCCCCGCGATTTTCGACGAGACGCCCGACGCGGCGGTGTCGAAGATCGATTGGTTCGAGATCATCAGCGACAACTTTTTCTGTGCCGGCGGGCTGCCCCAGAAAAACCTGCAGCGCCTGCGCGCCCTGCGCCCGGTGGTGCCCCACGGCGTGTCGCTCTCCATCGGGGCGAGCCATGCGCTGGACGAAGGGTACCTGCGCGGCCTGAAAGGGCTCGTGGCCAAGCTTCACCCGCCGTGGGCCTCGGATCACCTGTGTTGGTGCGGGGTGCCCGGTGCGGACCTGCACGACCTGCTGCCGTTGCCGTACACGCGCGAAGCGCTGTCGCACGTCGTGGAGCGGGTGCGCCAGGTGCAAGATTTCCTCGAGCTGCCGTTCGCCCTCGAGAACGTGTCTAGCTACATGACGTACCGCGCGAGCACCATGCCCGAGTGGGAATTTTTGGCCGAGGTCGCGGAGCGTGCTGATTGCGGCATCCTGCTCGACTGCAACAACGTGTTCGTCAGCGCGTACAACCACGGCTTCGACCCGAACGCGTACATCGACGCCATTCCCGCCGACCGCGTGGTGCAGATCCACCTCGCCGGCTACACCGACAAGGGCTCGTACTTGCTCGATACGCACTCGGCGCCGGTGGTGGATGCCGTGTGGGAGCTTTACCGGCGCACTCTGCGCCGCATTGGCCCAACGTCGACGCTCATCGAGTGGGACGACGATTTGCCCGCGTTCGACGTTTTGGTCGCCGAGGCCGAGCGTGCCCGGCGCATCCGCGACGAGGTGGCCTCGTGACGCGTTCCCGCGAAGGTCTCGCCGAGTTGCAAACGTTCCTCGCGCAGGTGGTGCAGCGCGCGCGGCCCATCCCGGAGGATGCGGCGTTGGTCGCCGAGGCGGAGCTCGTGGCCACCGGCAGCGCGCGGCTCTCGCCCGCCGAACAGGTGGACGTCTACCGCGAGCAGTTCTGGCTGCGCCACCACGGCTCGCTCCTGGAAGACTACTCGACGTTGCGGCATCTGCTGGGCGTCGAGGGGTTCGAGGGGCTCTGCCGCCGCTACCTCGACGCGCACCCGCCGGATTGCCCTTCCCTGCGCGACCTCGCCGCCAAAATGCCGAGCTTTCTCGCGCACACGGACCCCTACCGCGACGATGCGCTGCTCGCCGATTGCGCCGCGGTCGAGTGGGCCTTCATCGAAGCGTTCGACGCGGCTGATGCGCCGCCGTTCGATGCGTCGGTGCTGGCCACCACCGAGGAGGACGCGTGGGAGCGCGCGACCATCGCGTTTCACCCGTCGCTGCAGTTTCTGTCGCTCGCCCATCCCGCGCACATGTTCCGCGCGGCCGTTCGGGCTGGTGAAACGCCGGAGCGCCCGGCCGCGCAGCGAACGCACCTCGTCGTATACCGCGCGAACGACCTCCTCGGTGTCGAGGTGGTCGAGGCCATGGCGTTCGCCCTGCTGGAGCGCCTCGCGCGCGGGATGCCACTCGGCCCCGCGGGCGAGGAGATCGCCGCGATGGACGACTCGGTGGAGTCGAGCATCGGGGCGTGGTTTCAGGCGTGGGTGGGCTTGGGTTGGCTTCGCGAAGTGCGCGTGTAACGCGTTATTTCGCGCCACCCGGCGCACGCTGGTTGGCGTGCGGGTGGAAGTTGAACGGGTAGTGCATGCGCGATTCGAAGCCCTTGGGGCTCTCGGCGAACTTGACGTTCTTGATGATCGCGATGATGCACTTGCCCAGCCCCTCGTCGTGGATCTGGCTCTTCGAGTCGTCGACGGCGACGTCGGTCACGATGCCCTTCGGGTCGATCGTCCACTTGACGTCGAGGTCGCCCTCGAGGCTCGGATTGCGCTTCACCGCGTCGTCGTAGCACTTGCGCGCTTCGTCGCGGCGCGAGCCGATGATGGTCTGCACGTCCTCGCGGCGTCGCCCGATTTCCCCGTCGCCGCTCGGGCGCGGGCCGCCTTGGCCCTTGGTCTCCACGGTGGTGGTCGACGACGTGGTGAGCTTGGCACCTTGCAGATCGCCATTGCCGCTCAAAGTGGAGGTCGTCGTGGTGGGCGGGCCGGCATCGACCGCTGCGGGCGGTGGGCTCGTCGTCTCCGCCGATGCAGGTTCGGGCGTCTTGGCCGGCTCGGACGAGCCGCCGGATCCGCCGCATGCGGCAACGCCAAGGAGGGAAGTGACCACTGCCACGGTGGCAAAAAGCGGAGCGCGCATGGGAAAACCTCCGACAATGTCAGACGGGCACAATGTTATCACGATGGTAGACGCCACGGGCCCGCTGCCGCATCATCCAACGTGTCGGGACGGTGCGAAAGATTCCTTCCATCCCGCCCGCTGGCGGTCACTCGCATCCTCCGCTGCTTGCCGCGGCAGGCCCACCTCCATCCGCGCCACCCGTGGTACGTCCAACGGACGTGGCGCGTGCGGGCACCTACGACCTTCTGCTCGAGCTGGCGTCCGGCGGCATGGCCACCGTGTATCTGGCGCGCACGCGCGACGATCACACGGGCGATACGCCGCTCGTAGCCATCAAGAGGCCTCACCGGCACCTGGCGAAGGACAAAGCGTTCCTGTCGATGCTGCTCGACGAAGCGCGCCTCGCCTCGGCCATCGACCATCCCAACGTGGTCAAGGTGCGCGAGCTCGGCTTCGAGCAAGCGGAGCCCTTCATCGTGCTCGACTACGTCGAGGGCGCCTCGCTCTCCGAGCTGCGCAAGGAGCTCGCCGCCGCCGAACGAGCCGTCGACACGCGCGTGGCCGTGCGCGTGGTGCTCGATGCGCTGGCCGGGCTGCACGCCGCGCACGAGCTCACCGACGACAAAGGGCGCTCGCTCGGGATCATCCACCGCGACGTCTCGCCGCACAACGTTCTCATCGGCTCCGATGGGCGGGTGCGGCTGACCGACTTCGGCATCGCCAAGGCCGAAGATCGCATGCAGGAGACGCGCACCCACGAGGTCAAAGGAAAGCTGGCCTACCTCGCGCCCGAGCGCATCGACAAGCGCCGCACGTGCACCAAGCAGAGCGACATTTTCTCCATGGCCGTCGTGCTCTGGGAGTGCCTCGCCGGGCGGCGGCTCTTTCGTGGGGACGAAGCCATCGACACGTTGCACGAAGTCATGGAGGCGCCCATCCCGCGCCTTCGTCAGCTCGGTGCGGACATTCCTGCGGCGCTCGACGAGGCGGTGGCGCGCGGGCTCTCGCGCGATTTGTCCGTGCGCTACGCGAGCGCGGCCGAGTTCGCGCAGGCCATCGAGCGCGGCGCGGGGCCGGCCAACGTGGGCACGGCGGCCGACGTGGCGCGGGTCATTGCGGCGGTGTTCGGGGCGAGTCTTCGGCATCGGCACCAGGAGATCCGCACCGCGGTGGGCGAGGAGGCGGCCGAGCATTTGCTCAAGGCCACGGGCATCACGCCACGCCCACCGCCCCCGCCGAACATGCCGCTGTCGACGCCCGCGCTCTACGCCGCCGTGTCACCGCCCGCCCCGAGTGAGCGCTACGCCTACGGCAACGTGCGCGATCTCACGCCGTCGCGGCGGTTTGGTGGACCGTGGAAGACGGCGGCGGCCATCGCCGCGGGAGGCCTGTTCGGTGGGGTCGCAGCCCTCGCGGTGTTCTCCGGGGTGTACGGCAGCAGGCACGCGGCGCCCGCGGCCTCCAGCGAATCCACGGCGAGCCCGCCCCCGGCCGAGGCGCGCGATCCACGCGAGACGATGGGCGCGGCTTGGTACGGGACGCCGAGCGCCGAGGGATCGTCGCGCGCGGAGCCCTTCGAGCCGCCTGCGCCCGAGGCCAAGCCCACCGTGCGCGATGCCGGAAAATCGCGCGCGCCGCACGAATCGGACGTGGGTACGACCCGAAATGGGTTTACCAAGCTGAAATGAGATTTCGCCGGGTCTTGCTCCTCGGCGCCGCATGCCTCACGGCGGTGGCCGTTGCGGTTGGATGCGAGGACTCCATCGTGAGCGTCACCCCCTGCGGTGAGATCCCCGCCGGCGGCTGCCCGCGCCGCGGCGACACCTGCGCCGACGT
>Ga0307507_10011676_pt1 | contig 11021 bp, 3 predicted proteins | sample 7_EM_MG_FD_207223 | JGI IMG/M metagenome (GOLD analysis project Ga0307507, IMG submission 207223) | Populus trichocarpa ectomycorrhiza microbial communities from riparian zone in the Pacific Northwest, United States - 7_EM | ecosystem: Host-associated > Plants > Roots > Unclassified | place... | reverse complement strand
AAATAAACGCATGGGGACTATAATGGATGCTCCTAAATCAAACAAAACAAAGTTGGCAACTAACCCAAATGATCCATACTCCATATAATATAAATTCGTAAGTGGCATATTGCGTTATTCTTTTTCTTCCCCTCCACTCCAGGCCAGGGTTTTCCTTTCGCCTCCTTTTCTTCTCCTTTTATCATCAGGGTTTTAGCTTGAAAGAAGAAAAAAAATGGAGTCCATTGCTAAACAACCCCTTAATCTCTCTCTCAATCCCCACCGTCCATCATTTCCAAACCCCATCGTTTCCCTCACCTTCAAAACCCCACCTCCCTCGTCATCACCCTTCAAACTCTCCACCTCTATCAGAGCCTCATCCTCCTCCCGCATCACCCCACTCAATCAATCCCTCACCACCATCATCAAAACGACTTCCATCACTCTCACCGCCGCTGCCGTATTATTCTTCACGCGCTTCAACTCCAAACCCGCAATCGCCTCTCCGGTCGCCGCGTCGTCATCCACTGCAGACCCCACAAAAGAATCGTCCAAAGAAAATGTTTCGTTTGAAGAACAAGAAAGAGCTCTTCAAGATCATCTGGCTCAAAACCCCAGTGATGTCGAAGCTTTACGGTCTCTCATGGAGGTGAGGATCAAATCAAAGAAACTTCAAGAGGCAATTGAAGTTGTTGACCGATTAATCGAGCTGGAACCAAATGAAGATGAATGGCCATTGTTGAAATCGCAAATTTATACTTACAGTGGAGATTTTGAGTCTGCTAAAGATGGGTTTGAAGCAGTTTTGCAAAAAGACCCACTTCGGGTCGAGGCTTATCATGGCCTTGTAATGGCGAATTCGGAATCCGGTGGTTCGTTGGAAGTTGTGTTGAAAAGAATTGAGAGTGCAATGAATAAATGTAAGAAAGAAAAGAAGAACTCGGATTTGAGGGATTTTAAGTTATTGATTGCGCAAGTTAGAGTAATGGAGGAGAAGTATTTTGATGCGTTGAAGGTTTATGAGGAGTTGGTGAAAGAGGAACCGAGGGATTTTAGGCCGTATTTGTGTCAAGGGATGATTTATACTTTATTGAGGAAGAAAGATGAAGCAGAAAAGAAGTTTGAGCAGTTTAAAAAGCTTGTTCCGAAGAATCATCCTTATAGGGAGTATTTGGTTGAAAATATGTTTGCTACTAACTTCTTTTCGGAGAAGGTAGAGAGATAGAGGAGTTGAGGGGTGTGGCTGAATGCATTGAGGTTAAGGGTAATAACAAGGTTGTAACTTTTTTCTTTTTTCTTGTATTGTCATTTTGATTTTCGTTTTCGTTTTGATAAATGCCTTGGATAGAAGTTAGTTAGTTAGTGTTTTAATTTCCATGCTGGTTAGAGGAAGTGTTCGTGAATGACTATCAGTCTCTCTATTTTTCTAGTTAGAAATGAAAATGGTAATGGATGTGCTAGTTATTTGGGGGAGAATTTTATTTATTTATTTGTTATGGCATTGCATATATTTATGGCTCTGGTAAAGCTGCATCTACTTAGAGCTCAAATGATTATTGCATGGAGATAAAAGTCTTTAGCTATATCTTATAAGCAAGTTTCTTGGGGGGAATGCGAGATTCTGAATTTGTGGCTTTGTAGAAATGACCATTGTTCAGTTGAAATTTTATCGTCTAACTTGTTGAGTCTTGGTATTGACCGTTGATGTTGTTGTATGTCCTGCTAAGGCTATGAATTTGCAAAATCATTTAGTTCTCTTCTACTTGGTTGGGAAGGAGGGTAAAATACTGTGTTGTGTGCATTTTGAACTTCATTAGCAAGACAAAGGTGCCTTTTCACCCCTGTACTGGGTGACCCAATTAGGCTTGTTCATGGATGCTAGTTTTTATTTTATCTGAACCCGGGTGCTTCCAACACTCAGAACAATAGCCATGTTAATCATCAGAAACCAGCTTCGCATTTCACTTTGGTTGGTTTTCTGCATGATCGTGAAGTGCTAAATTCATCCATGTGACCTTTTATTCCTAGTTATCCCTTAGCCAAATCTGAAAGAAAAAAACTTCATAATTATGACATGACATTCGCTTCTAAACTTGCCAAGTAGAAGAAAGTGAATGCAAATGCTATTCCTCATGATAAAGATTCTAGAATACAACCATGTTGGCCTTGTTGCTTTTCTTTTCCTCCGCCCCAGTAAATCCTAGTCATGCTATTGTCAACGAATATTAAGTTACTCTTTGGTGAGAATGTGAAGTGGATTCCAACACCTTTTCTGCTCTTTCTGGATGAGTACTTTCGGTGGGCTAGTGTCTGTTAGCTCCACATAACAATTATTAATCGCTAATTCAGAAGTCTGTTAGCCCTTGTGATACTTTGGAAATGGGCATCAAAAGTGCTGTTTAAGAGACGTGAATATCTCGCAATAGAGGCTATATTTTGCTTGCAGGCTATTTATTGTCTTTAAATTATTCTTCACAAAGATGTGTGCTATTTTAGTTTCACTCTGTAACTTGTTAATTAGGACTGAAAAAGCCATTTCTTGAATACAGAAGTTGGCCGCAGGAGGAATTTATAGATGGCGTTGTGCCATGTGCATCTTCTTTGATTGTTGAAAATGCATGTAAGGCTTATACTAAGGTGTTGAAGAGATCCACCATCTCTGCAAATGCTTTGCATGACGAGGCCGAGTGAGTTCGACTTTGTACCAGATAGGAGGCAAATGCTGGAGTTTGCATTATGGTGTCTTTACTGTAATTTGGCAAATTTGGGGTGATCAGGCTTGGCCATGACGGTTCATATTGTGTTTTCTACCATATATTTTCTCATTGAAATTTCAGATTATTACAGGTATCATTTAGCGAGAATATTTTAGCTGGTTAAACTCAAGCTAAAATGTCATGTTAATCCAATGATTGTAGATAATATGTGACCGTAAAGAATTCAGGTTTGGAGCCTGTGATTCGGTTCCAGTTCCATGTGCTACTGCCTTTTTGGACGGTTGAATTGGTAGTCTTTAAGCTTGTGCTGTTAATGGCTAGTTGTCGTGATGAAATGTTCATGCAGTGTAAGATTATGATTTAATATCCATTAATTTTGCATGTCTATTTAACTCATACCAAATGATTCACAAGTAACTCAAATTTTCTGTAGCAGTGCGTTGTCATGTTAGATGCTATTCCTTGCGTGCATAAAATTCTGTACAAAACAGAGGAATTTACTTCTCGTTGCCCTTTCCTGTGCAGAGAGGCTGTGGAATATGAAATGAAGTTTTGATTTTCTCACGTGATTTATCTCCCGGTCCATATAGGGAATATTTGATCAATAACATGCTTGCAACTAGGTTCTTTTCGTAGAAAGTAGAGGCAAGAAATTCAGTCCTGAAGTTTAGAGTCATCGTTGAATGAATTGAGGCCAAGGGTCGCAACAATGTTGTAATTCTTTTTGTCTTCTATTTTGGGTTTTCGTGGTTTGGTTTCGGTAAATCCCTTGGATAGAAGTTCTAATGATCTTGTGAGTGTCATGGTAGTCGGAGGGAGTTTCAAGGGGTGGCGGTGTCTCTGAGTTTTTCTAGTTCCATGTGGGAATGGTACTGGATATGTCTACATGACATTGGACCTGCCAACAACAAGAAAATGAAAACATTGTATATCACTCTGCAAATGTAGGATATGCTTTATTGAAAATCCACACTGCCTAGCATTGACCCTAAATATTGAGCAGTCATCTAACATGGTTTAAGAATTGTTTGTCTCGGCTGCAGTGGGATTGAGGATTGTTAGGCGCTCGATCAACTTGCTATTAACTCGGGATGTTGAATGAAACTGGAAAATGTGATTCATTTTGACCAACTCTCAATTATCTTGCATTATGTATGTTAGAATTTTGTGCATCGCTTTATTTTCAGCATGTTTCTTCGTTTTTCTGGTGGAGTTTTGGTCAAGTCCCAAAGCTTTTCTGTAGCATCATATTTTTTGCTGGTAAGTGCTTACTGGGTGACATTTTGAAGTATCTGTTTTTGACATGAGAGCTTGTTTCGAGAAATTTCTTATCACGTAACGCCGCCGGGCAATCATAGCGGTGCTATTAAGATTGAACTCCACCGTGCTGAGAATCCAGAGTGAATTCCAATTTCCTTCACTTTCTGCATTCTTTCTGGATGAGGATTTGGGTGAGCTAGTGTTTGTTAGCTTAGCATAGCAATTGTTACTTGTTATTCCCACAACCCTCAGTCTTCGTAGTTTTGGCCAACGGTTGCTGCAAGTGTTTTTTAGGAGACGCCATAAATATGTTGCATTTGAGAAACTCATCTATCATAAATTGTTAGCGTTTCGTCGCTTGGAAGCATTACATTTTAGCCCCGTTTGCAACACTTTAGAAATAAATTGTGGAATTTTAAAAAAAAATTATTAAATTATTTTATTTTTTACATCGTTTTGTATGTGATATTAAAAATAATTTTTTAGATGCAATTTCTACGGTATTAAGTTAGCACTAGTATGAACTTTTAGATGTCATTGCGGCAATGTCCTACTCCTTGGATTGTTGAACTTGCAGCTGGAGGCCATATGGGGTTGTCAAAAGCATCTCTGCAGATGCCTGTAAAAAGTCTTGGACTCGGCCTTGGTCTATCTACAGGCTGAGATTTTCTGGACACCCGATGATAAATCTTGATATTGAGGTTTTGTTTTACAGTTCTTTGACTTGGTGAAGAGCCCAGCACTAGAGCTCGCAGTACAGTCTCTTTTGTTCTTGTGCAAAGCTTAGATGATCAAGCTTGTCGGGGCTAATCTTCCTTGTGTTTCCATCTAGCGCTCCCACTGGACACTATAAAATGTAATTTCTCAGTGTAACTGCAAGTTGTTGCAGGCGTTATTTAGTTCGCACATATTGTAGCTGGATAAACAGCAGCTTATCCAATTTGATTTTGTTGAGAGCATTGGCTGAGTCGGTCAGTTCCCTTTTCAGATGAGGACAGATAAGGCATTGCAATATATTTTCACTTTTTACCGTCCATATAATCTTGTTAGATTCACATGTTTTCATCAATCAATCTGGGAACCAAGACACTGTTAATTATGGAATCTCAGATTGTCCACTCCATTTGTCTAAGGTGATGGTGAATCTGTTGTCTCTGGGTCACCCACGATGCAATGTCTTGCGTGAGCTAGAAGCAGCCCGAGTTTATTATGTGCTTGGAGCCCAAGACGTGAGCAGTCTTTCTTTGCGGTTTGAACACTTGATGGAGACTTTGCTACGTGGGCCTACAAAATAGTGTGTAAAAACACCAAATGAATTTACCTCCCCATCTTTTGCTCTAGATTGCTCATCACTGAGATGGTGCAGATGCATGTCCATGAGTTTCAAAACAAAGCAAGCCCGCACCACTTCCCAGAGGCACTGTATAGCAGGTCAAATCACTGCAGAAACATTTAGAATCCCAGTTCCACTTGGGCGCCGCCTCCATGCATAGCCACAAAGGTCGCTATTGTTCATAATCATGGTGAGGACTGAAGAGGATGATGCCACTGTTTACTCTTCTCGTCCTATTCAAGTTGAGGCACCCATCACCGCGGCGTTTGTTTTACCGTCTATAATAGCTGTGCACGCATGTCTCCTTGAAGGATACCATAACCCGGGATACTTGGTCTTTTTTATAGAAAAAAACCCCATTTGATTCTTTTCTTTAGTTCTCGTGATGGGAGAAAGGTTCGGTGCGAGTCACTCCCGCTCTTAACGGAGATTCTCTTACCCCTGTATTGTCTTGGATAGGGTCCTAGTTAGTTTTAGATGGCTACACTGTAATCTCTGAACAGGTCTTGTAGGTCTTCTTGAATCCATCTCAGTGCTGTTAGAAACGCGCCGGAGACATCAGTAACCAAACACAGCTCTAAAGATGACAACGCTCTTAGCTCATCCTCTCAAATTTGAATCTACAAATTTTTTAAGAGCACAATATTCTATTATTTGTTATGACAAGCACAGGGATTTTTATCATTGTAGTTTCTCCTACTTTTCTCGTCTTGTATGGATCTTATAATACACTAAATAATCTATATTTTAAAGTAAAAATTATGTCTTATTTGGCCTAGACGCATAGCTTCTAACAGTCCTGAGCGCTTGCAGCTCTAGACTGGGTCTATCTCGTTCATTCACCTCCCTCACTCTAGATATGCAAAGGCTGTTGAATTTAACACCCTGTTCAGTCTTTTTTATTTTTGTTATAGATTAAGGACCTGTTAGCGTTGCTTGTTACGGAGCCCCACAAAACTATTTTTTTAAAAAAATTATTTTTTAAAATTTATATTTTAATATTTTTAGATTATTTTAATGTATTAATAACAAAAATAAATTTGATATATTTTCAAACAAAATATATTCTAAAAAATAATCTTAATCGTAATATTAAATAAACTAAAAAAAAATAGATGTCAGCTTGTTATCAATTTTCATATTTAATACTATTCTGTTTTGACTCGTGGATGCTTGTTTACATTCTAGATATATACAAACATACAATCTTACCAAAGATGTTGACGAATTTATGGAAGCATTTTAGGGTTTATTTAGTACTGGTGTAGCGTTGGCGGTTCAAAGTACTTTTTACTTAGAATTGTATTAAAATAAAGTTTTTTTATTTTTAAAAATTATTTTTGACATCCACATATCAAAACGATGTGAAAATTTATATAAAAAAATTCATTTTAAACAAAAAAAATTCAAAACTTTTGAAAACACACAATTTATACCGTGTTTCCAAATACACCTTTAAATCTCCAAAAGAGAAATTAAAACATGTGTGTATGGTTTGCTGCTCTCGGGGCTTTTTGTATAGTTAAGACTAGGCTATTGTGTTTTTAAAAAATTTAAATTTTTTTTGTGTTTTTTTATTGTTTTGATATTTAATAATAAATTTTAAAAAATAAAAAAAAATATTATTTTAATATATTTTCAAATAAAAAATATTTTAATAAATAATATCCTTAAAAACTCTAAACCAAAGTTACTAATATTAAAAATAAATTTAATATATTTTAAAAAATAACTACTGGGCACGGATGTTCATTTCTGCTTGTTATCAATTTTCATATTTAATACTACTGTTTTGACTTGTGGATGCTTGTTTGCATTCTAGATATATACAGACATACAATCTTACCTAAGATGTTGACGAATTTCTGTAACTTCGGCATTTGATTTTGTGGGTTCAATCTCCAAAAGGGAAATTAAAACAAGCTTGTGTATAGTTAAACCTAGGAACAGGATCTTAACTCTGTCTGTTCTGCAAATAAAATAATTTAGAGAGTGTTTGAGAGAATGATTAGTTATATTTTAAAAAAAATTTAAATATTTTTTATTTTTAAATTGTTTTAATATATTAGTATTAAAAATAAATTTTAAAAATAAAAAAATATTATTTTTAAATAAAAAATATTTTAATAAATAATGTCGGTAAAAACTCTAAACCAAAGTTTGTAAATTGTAACAAGGATGAAAACCAATATTCATGCAGCAGGTGTCGTCTTAATCAAGATTTATGTTTCTAAAGATGGCAGATAATTACGGACATTCAAAAGCTATGATTGTTGATTTGGACCTTCAACAGAATTTCTTTTCTTTAGCATGGCTTTTTTGATTTCCCTTTCTTCTTTTTGACTCTCTCTCTTTCCTTGCACAGATGTAATTGCCCATTGATTTGATGAAGAGACTCTATCACAAGTCCATGCTCGGTGCCTTGGCTGTCTCTTGTTTGAGAAACTTCTAATCTAGGAGAAATGTCCAGTCCCTTTTCCCTTGTCGAGGAGTTCCAAATCTTTCATAATTTAGCCACTTCAGATTTGCAACTCTTTTTTGTTTTTGGTTAGCAGCTGCTAAACCTCTAATATAAAGAGGGGGGGAAATAAGGACGAAAAGACTCGAAGAATTTGATCATTAAAAGTAAGGTATTGTATCAGAAAAAAATCATCGAAAACGTTGATATTCTATTTTTTTGTCGATTAAAGTTATAACTCATGAGGTTGAAAGGATGAACAATGAATGCAAAAACGTCAAAACAAATGATCGGTGATAAATATATAGATGAGCAGGGATGGATACTCCCGAGCTTTAATGGACCGGTGGTGGTGGGGCTCTTAAGCTTCAACTTTCGCATGCTTCTATGAGTAAACCTTTGGATTCCATCGAAAAAGCATCGGGAAGAACTATACAGGAATGGAAGATGAGCTACCTAGCTAGCTTTAACCTACTTTTATCTTAGGGATTGGAGACAGCAATGATGTGCCTGTTATGATGTCTCTTGCTTCGGTCTCTTGTACACTGAAATAAAGGTTCCCAGACAAATCATGCGTTGTAGGGGAATGGTTGGTGTTTCACATCATATGGTTGAATCATGGACGAAGTTGCCTGCGGATGTTCAGGCACAGGCATATGGTAAATGGTCACCTTCTCGGCTTCTCCTGTACTGGAAATACTGTTTTAGATGCCCCCTTTTGACTTCTATTTTACATTAGGTAGAAGATATTATGCTGCAGAACCATGAATACTGGGAGGATGATAATAATTGTTGTTTTTTAGAAATATATCAAAATGATATTTTTAAAAAATTATATCAAAAAAATCCAAAAATTTTCTTGGAATTTTCATGAAATTAATGATGTTCGGAAGGCAACCTTAACGCTGTGAAAACTCCTTCTGGGAACAAGACAGGGGAGGGGAGCCGTTGTCTGCTACATATGGGGTGAGCTTAAGCAAATTAATTATGGAGAAAGAACATGCCTAGCAAAATAAATCCCTTAATTATGATATTCTATAGCTTGCTTCTTTTACAAACATCCACAAAATCACGTATGAAGCAGGGTTTTGATTGCAGGTATGAGGAGGTTTCAACTGGATCTGTTGCATGAGAGATTGCTTGCTTATTCAAAGTTGTAATTAACTTCATTCAATGCTCCTGGACCTCATGTCTGCTTGAGCACTGAGATTAAGCCCTGGCAGTAATTTATAATTCTTAATTGTCCTCGGCTTGTTCACGCCGATGCCTTGACGTCATGGAATCTGCTCGAAGGTCAATGCCGCCGCTTATATATGAAGAGCTTCGAGTAGCCTGGTTGGTACTATAATTAGTTTAGAAATCCTTGGTTATGTGACCAAGAGGCCGGAGCTCTAACCATTGTTAGGTGGTGGAGTTTTGCACTGTAGTACAACTGTAATTTAATTATTATTTTTAATTTAAAATATTATTTTTTATATTATTTTGATGTGTTAATATCAAAAATAAATTTTAAAAAATAAAAAAAATATTATTTTAATTTATTTTTAAATAAAAAATAATTTAAAAATAATATTTACCACATTTTCAAACCCTCGCAACAAAACACTAGTATATGGTGGGAAAGTGAGATAGGTGAGTGAATTTTTTTGGCTACTACAACCTTACATATTTAAATTCTTAATGGTTGGAAATTGTATTAAAACAGGGTTAACGAACCCTTTGAAGTTAAATTAAAAGTGATGTCTATTTATTTTTTGAGTTAAAAACCTTGTTAAAATTTATTTTTCAATACAAGCTCCTTAACATGGAATATTAATATATTTAAAATAAATTACAAGTAAATAAAAAATAAATTTAAGAGAACTATTAATTGACATGTTTTAAAAAAATTCAACACTCTCTAAAACCTGTCTCACATGTAAAAGAAACAAGTTTTCCTTATTGTTTATATACTAGGAAGGTGAGAAGTTAAAATTAAGCTAAAAAAACACTCGGATTTTTAGAGATGAGAGGTCCTAAGCATCAAGTTTATTTTAGTTTTGTGATGAGTAATTAAAGCTGATAATAACGGGAATTAATTCTTATTATTTTTTCTAAAATCCTTTACGGCGTATTCTCTTTCTTTTAAATTATGTTTTAAGCTTTGTTTTTCTCTTGATTTAGAATTTAGATTCGATCTTTGTAAAGAGATAAACAAGACAATTATTTTAGATTCGTGTTAAAAGTGCATCTAAATAATATAATGTTGTTGGAATAATGGGTTCTTTATTGCAAACATTTTAGTTGCGCAAAATGAATAGAAATAAAACTTTAAAGACAAAGTATTAATCATTGACAACAACAAAGTTTAATTATATTTTTAAATATTTCAAAACGTATCAATTTCTTTGTTATAGTTTATATTTTAATATATTACATGATTAATATGCATGTTAGTATCTCTTATGCAAGTTTGAATATATACTTTGTTATAGTTTTTATTGTAAAATTGTATTTTTATAAATTAAACATTATATGCGACTTACTTGTCTAATCATGTAAGAGCATCTCCCATTCTAGTGGTTTGAATTTTCATCACCGTGAATCATACAGTTTTTTTTTTCAAAAAAAAAAAAGACAACTGGGGATCCTTGAAGTTCTAAATTACAGTTTCCAGTAAAAATTATATCAAAATCTTAACCAATTAGTATACAACATACATTCTGCATAAAATTACATTATAATTTTATATTTATTGGAAAGTTTTAATTATTCTCTTTGAAACCACATAAATTAATGTTGCAAAATCTCGTTAGGTATTATGGGGAGATATAATTGAAATTACGTTTTGTTTCATCCATGATTTTGAAATTGTATGGTTAATCAATATAAATTATAGTTTTGCATGAATTTTATTAAAAAAAAATTCTTAAAACATTATTTACGAGAAAGTTATAACTTGTAATTTTTTTTAAATTTAATCGCAATTACAAAATTATCACAATATCAAACACGCATCATTGTTATTTAAGTATTTATAATGCGGTTTTACCTATTTTTTAAATTGTTTTTTTACTTGAAAATATATTAAATTTATAAAAAAATCATGAGCAGCATTACTAAAAACAGTGATATATAACCCAATAGCTTAAGCTGTTAGGTGAGGTTCCAGGATATGATTTATATTATTCTCTAACACACCCCCTCAAGTTAAAGTCTTTTGGGTTTGAAACTTGCACAGACTCACATTACCTTGTACTTAATTTTTTATCAAATAAATGGAAATGATGAGATT
>Ga0307507_10011675_pt1 | contig 11021 bp, 6 predicted proteins | sample 7_EM_MG_FD_207223 | JGI IMG/M metagenome (GOLD analysis project Ga0307507, IMG submission 207223) | Populus trichocarpa ectomycorrhiza microbial communities from riparian zone in the Pacific Northwest, United States - 7_EM | ecosystem: Host-associated > Plants > Roots > Unclassified | place... | reverse complement strand
AATGTACATGCTACTGATAATCAAATGTATAAGAAAAATAAACCAGAAAAAATTTACTTGAGAAAGGAGAAACAGCATGAGACCAAGGATACAGTTGCGTACTAAAAAGAACACGAAACCAAATACAGACTGGCTGAAAACACATCATGGCAGAGGCATACACTAAGAAAAAATCGGAAAAGCGTCATAATATTGTTGTTGTTGACTTGGGCTGAAAATACCAAAGGGAAATTAAATTCCTGTTTTTTTAACCTGTGATTGTGGCCTAGGGCATAGGATTAAAAAGAAGAAAAAAAAAAGGATTTAATGGTTTTTTGAGTCTAATTATCGCAACTTACAGTAATAAATATGAAGTTTGCAAGCTGAAACTACATTTTTGCAATCCATTTCAGTTATTATTGCAATGCAGACAAAGGTGTTCTTGTAAAGCAGTTTTGGGTTGTATACTTAGAGGTGCTTCTTGATACTTTTTTACATGGGGGTGCCAAAAGCATGGAAAATAACCTCCAAAGGAGAAATGGGATGCCTTTTATTATCCCAAAAGTAATCTAAATTCCAAGGCCTGGCCATCATAGTTTTCATCCTCTTTTCTTTATCATGTATGAGAGTTGAGCCACACAAAATTTTCCACGATATAAATTAAGACACTAAGATTTAAAATAATGCCATTGTTTATCCAGATGAATAAAAAAAATAAGTGAAAAGGCAAAAGAAGAGAAGCAAACCTCAAATGGAGCAAGGCCTGTCTGTCCATCTAAATTGAGAACCGAAATACCCATGACCAATCTGTACAAGGGCTCGGCGGTGGAATAAAGAGCAAGCAGAGCCAGCAAATAGGCATACCACTTAGACCTCAAACAGAATCTTTGGAGCTTGAAGTCTTTCTTGGTAAGCCAGATTTTATAGAAGCAAAGTGCCATGAGAACAAGATAAGAAAGGGAGACCACCAGAGTGTCAGTGGCACAAGGTGTGTACGCACCAAATGCATTTTGCACTGCTTTAGTCCACACCCCATCTCTCACTGGTTTGCAGTACCAATCCAATGCTTCAAATCCCATCTTCACTTCTCTTCTCTTCTCTTCTCTTCTCTTCTCTTCTCTTGTGCTTATTTAATTCCTCATTTCCATAGAAATTAGACCTGCAAAAATATATTTTTTAAAAAATTATTTTAATTAAACAGACATAATGTGTTAAATACTAAAAAGAAAAATTGAAACAGAAAATTTTGGCTAATCATCAAGTCAACGTTTGTGAATATCACCAAAAACAAATGACAAGACAACAAATTTTAATTATTATCATATCAATATTAGCACTAGAACTGAAAAAATAATTGATGATACAAATACCACTGTATTCTAATCTTTAAGGAAAAAAATTAAAAAAAAAAAAGAAAAGGGCGAGAATTTCAGAGAGAGGGAGAGAAGGAGCTACCCAACACCTTCTTCTTTTCTTTTCTTTTCTTTGTTTATCAGTTCACTAAACGGATAGATAGTGTATAAAAGAGAGAAAATATCAAAATCCTAAGCGAGTGGTTAAAACGAAGAAGCAGCCACCTCCGTCCTGGTCAACCAGAGGAACAATAAAAACAATACTTCACAAATTCAACGAGAAAACCCTAAAAGAAAAACAAAAAATAGAGAGAGAGGGGGGGGGGTTGTATAGATTCGTCATCGCTTACGTACAAATTTAAAAGTTCATTAATTTAATCGAAGAAAAACAAAACTAGATTCGATGCGGATAGTTTTTATATGGGTGGTGTATCATGGATGATAGTTGAGAATAATGCAAGAGAGCAGGGATATTATTACCCATTGAAGATGACAGCCAACAACAGTACAGAAGAGGTTCGTCCTTTCTTACTTGCCTTTATACAACCTACTAATCACACCTACTTTTTATGTTTTTTTACAAGTCCCTGGTCAAATGAAAAAACAAGTTTGTCCTTGCCACGGTCCCTGCAGGCTCTTTTGTGCTGTGGTGGGACTTTGGAGACCCGGCTGGCAAGTTGGGCTCCGTCTGTTCGGCCCAATTTGTTTTACATTTGATTATTTTTTATTTAGGTTGCATTCGATTTCAAAGTAATCACACACACTTCACTTTGGGTGTTTGGCATCGCCGTGTATGTTTTTTAAAATAAATTTTTATTTGAAATACATTTAATTTACTTTTTTTATATATTTTTTTTATTCATGTTATCAACACGTTAAAATCATCATAAAACATTGAAAAATATTAATTTATGCCCTGTTTGTTTTTGTATTTGAAAAATCTTTTGAAAAAAATTAAATTTTTTATATTTTTATATTATTTTGATATGCTGATATCAAAAATAATATAAAAGGAACATGAACTTTTTCCTTTATTATGCAAATTAGTCTGTAGTGTTGGCAAAAAAAGATATTGAATATTTCTTTAAATTTCAAATTCGAACTCCGAAGCTTTAATTATATTAAATCAATGAAATTGAATTTTATTTCATTAAACCGAGCATTAATCGAGTGACAACTTTTCAATCGAGCGACAACTTTTCGTTAACACCTTGAGATCCCCGTATACAAGTATGAAAAACAAATCACCAAGACTAATCACAAAATTTGATTAATGCTAAAGTTAATTTTTTACTCGAGGGTAACATTAAGTACCGTATGCAAGCATGAAAAACAAATCGAGCGACGTAACTTTTCTTCAACACCTTCGCATAAAAAAGGTATGCAAGCAATGGCAAAGGACTAAATAAAAAGAAAAGGAAATTAATGGACCAAAGGGTAAAAAAATCCTAGGTGCCAAAAAAAAACATTACTCAAATGAACTTGTTTGTCCTCTGTCTAATTTGATTAATTTGTTTTTAGTTTGCAACCAAGTAATCAAATATTTTATTAATGAGAATTTCTTAAATCCACTTCAATCATTTAATGTGACCGGAAGATAACCACTAAATATTACAACTTAATTTTAAATATAAAAAATTGTTTTAACAATATATTTTTCTCATGCTTTATTTGATAAAATTTTAAAAGTAGTTAAAGGAATATAACTCGAAACGTTTGAGGCTTCATCCACATAACATGAACACCTAAAAAATAGTGTTTGTTTTAAGAATATACCCTGAAAGGGTATTTTGTTTTGATCTTTGAAAAAACTAAAGGATTTGGTCCTAGTATAAAGTTGCGAGAAAAAAAAAAGGGTATGTCATCTATGAAAATAAATCAGTTTCTTAATCTCAGAAAGGGCAAATCGCTTGTGAAAATCAACCAGTTTCTAAAAAGAAAGGTCATCCATGAAAAAAAACCAGTTTTTGAATTTTAGAAAGGGCAGGTTGCCCGTGAAAATAGATCAATTTCTGAAAGGGAAGGTCGTCCATGAAAATAGACTAGTTTTTAAAATTCAGAAAGGGCAGGTCGCCTGTGAAAATATATCAGTTTCTGAAAAGGGAAGTCACCCATGAAAATAGACCACTTTTTGAATTTTAGAAAGGGCAGGTCGCCCATGAAAATAGACCAGTTTCTGAAAATGAAGGTCACCCATGAAAATAGACTAGTTTTCGAATTTTAAAAATGGCAGGTCGCTTATAAAAATAGACCAATTTCAAAAAGAGCAGGTCATCGGTAAAAATAGACCAGTTTCTTAACGGGGAGGTCGCCCATGAAAATATACCAGTTTTTGAATCTTAAAAAGGGTAGGTCGCCCGTGAAATTAGATCAATTTCTAAAAGGGGAGGTCGTCCATGAAAATAAACCAGTTTTTTAAATTCAGAAAGAGCAGGTCGCCCGTGAAAATAGATTAGTTTCTGAAATGGGAGGTTGCCCATGAAAATAGACTAGTTTTTGAATTTCAGAAAGGGTAAGTCGCCTATGAAAATAAACTAGTTTCTGAAAAGGGAGGTTGCCTATGAAAATGACCGGTTTTTGAATTTCAGAAAGGGCAGGTCGCCCGTGAAAAAAGACCAGTTTTCAAATTTTAGAAAGGAGAGGCCACCCGTGAAAATAAACTAGTTTCCGAAAGGGGAGGTCACCTATGAAAATAGACTAGTTTTTGAATTTCAGAAAGGGGCAAGTCACCCGTAAAAATAGACCATTTTTTTCTTTAAGATAGGCAAGTTGCTCGCAAAATAAACCAATTTTGAAAAAGGGAGGTCACCCATGATCATGTGACATTTCCTTGGTAAGTTTGGTCACCCATTTAGTCACTTTTCTTTACAAGCTCACTCTGCAAAAACTTTGATTTTGCTTCGTAAGCATTGTAAAAAGGTGGCATTTGTTGCAACCAATTTTATAATAAAATAGATAATAATAAAATAAATGCAAGGAAATACACCTAAAGCAAGCATAAAAAAAATGCTCGAGCCCAATGATGGAAGACCATAACGCCAAGTGAAAATTGGTAGGCCAAAATAACAATCCAAGGTTTTAATTAACAAAACCCAATAGTAAAAAAAAAAAAATAGGTGTTTAAAGACTCAATTGGAATTTTCAAAGGTTTAATTAATTATTAAGGGTTTAATCGCAAGGAAAATCAACTTTTAGAAGTCAATTTTGATATCAATTGAAACAATTGAATTTTAAGGACTCAATTGGAAGCTTGTGAGGTTTAATTAATCAAATTAGGGGCTTAATTGCATGAAATTCAATGTCTGGTGAGCAAATAGAGACTTAATTGAACATTTTATAAACCAAAGATCAACTTGCAAAACACGCGCGACTTTAGGGACTGGAATCAGGAGAAAACAGGGGTCAAATCGAAAAAATCAAAAGTTTAGTGGTCATTTAGGGGGTCTAATTGAATAAATTAGAGACCAAGGATCAACTTGTAAAAGACGCTCAAAATTGGGGATGATAAGTGAATCTGGCAAGGACGCAATTGCACGAAATTAGAAAGAAAAAGGAAAATTAAGGGTAAATAGAACGAAATCAGAAGAATAGGGATCAAATTGAAAATTGACAAATCCTAAATCAAAACGCACTAATCTGTAGGAATTAGTCAAAACAGCGTCGTTCAAGGTATTGTGCTTCTTCTTCTTCTTCAGTTTTTTGGTTGATCGGGTGGGTACTTTCAAGTGAATGAATATGACGTTTCTAACCACTCCAAAGGTTGCACCTATTACCATTCAACTAGAAAACACCCCTTCTACAACCCCATGTTTTTAAAATCAAACATTTACATCTCATATTCTCCATTGATCTCCACAACATCTTATCCCTAATCAGCCAACATTACAATTTTAGTCTTCACGTTGTTTGAGTGTACATTTTTAAACGTTTAAATGTGAAGCTACAAATCTCCAAATCAAGTAAAAATAGATCCAATTGAAAGGTATGCTCTCCCTCTACCAAGTCCAGGTGGTCTCATGCAACGTTAACATCTGAGTTGCTCCGGCGAAGCCACGAAAGTGACCAACCTACTCAGCCTTGACAGGAACACCCATTTGTAGAAAATCACTTAACTTTTTTCGTTTGTTCCCATTTAGAAACCCCCCAGAAGGTTCCCATCAAAGGTTTTAAACCATTCTCTTTAGATCCAAAGGTAGAAAACACCTCACCTTGATCTTCAAGCTTATTCCAAAACCACATAAACCCAAGACCATTGGTTCCATTGCAAAACCAGGTAGGTTTTAGTCTATTAGAACCCTAACAACCCATCTAGAAGACCTAAATCCACCTATAAAAGAAGGGATCTAGGAGCACAAAAAAAAAAGAGAGAGAGGGGAAAGAAAAGAGCAAAATACAGAAGAAGAAAAAAACTAGGATAAGGAGCAAGGATTCTATCTAGAAGGATTTGGAAGCTTCAGCCTTATTTAGGGAGGCTTGAAAACAAGAAGAAAGCCAAGTAATACCAAGAATCGATTCAGATTTGGAATTATCAAACTAAGAAGGTATATATATTTTGCATGCATTTTGGGATTTAATGACCAGTTTACTAAATCCATGAGAATTTGAACAATATTTCAATAACAAAAAATTTAATTCATGAGAATTAATGGTTAATATTTTGGTATAGAACGTTTGACCTACAAGTGAGGTTGATATTTGAAATATTAGGAGTTGACCAAAAAATTAAATAGGAGAAAAGAAAAAAAAATCTAAAGAGGCAAAAAAATAAAATTGAACATATATGGGTATGGCTGAAAGCCGGACCCAATAACTATGTGACCCGCGCTTCGCTGCAGGTTTTTTCAACGCATTTTGGTAGTTCAACAATATAACAAATCAAAACGTTTATACACACATGTAATCAAATAAACTAAGAATTATGTTTGTTATTAAATCAATAAAAAATCATTAATAACATCCAAAAACAAAACTTGAAAAACCAAGAGACAAATGTAGATCAAATTATTGAATCTAAAAAAATAAGACATTAAATTGATTGAATAAAATAAAAAGAAAAAAAGAAATAACATGTAAGGCTACACATATTAAGAATATCATCTAAAAATAAATATTTTTTTTATTTTCAAAAACATAGTTTATCTATATAAAAGATAAAAACAAAACTATAGATGAACTAGAAAAACCACTCTGAAAATTAAACATATAACAAAAAAATTAATATTTTTTAAAAGAGGCCCTGAACAAAATAAAAGATAGGAGGTTTTATCTATTTTTTTTATTTTTAGTTTTTTAATCGGTCACGTCACTTTACTTCATTTCAATTACATTCTTTAAAGTTATATTTTCATGGCAACTATAGTTATCAAACCCAGCTTGGGAGTTGACCCAACCAATGAGTCGGGTCCCGGGTTACACGGGTTGACTTGGGTCAACCCAGAAAAATTAGGAAAAAATATTTGAGGTTTTAATATTTTATATGAAAAAATTAAAAAACAATCCATGTGGATATAAGCTATACATGTAAACAATTAAGTTTAAAAGATTATTTCAAAAGGTTTTTTATTCCACATTAAAAAGATATTATCTTATTCTAAGTTGAAGTATTTAAATTAAAAAGGTTTTTTATGCACATTGAAAAATCATAACTTTTTTCTTATGAACATGGAGTATATCTACTAAAGGCCTTCAAATCTCACATTGAAAAATAAAACATTCTTCAAGTATTTATATAGTGAACTTTGAAATGAGTTAGTAATCAACTGAAAAATATGAAAAAAAAGGTTTCTGGGTAGAAGAAAAAACACGTAAAAAAAAAAGTTCTCCACCAGGTTTTTGTCAGGTCACTCGAGTTACGGGTTGACCCGGTGGGTAGACTGGTTTACTCCGGGCCAACTGCAGACCCAGATTTTGAATGAAACAGACCGAGCCAAGGCCCCGGATCACCCAGAAAAATTAAATTTTTTTTTTGAAATTTTAATAGTTTATATGAAAAAATTAAAAAAAAAACAATTCATGTGGATATACGCTATACATGTTGTAAATAATTAAGTTTAAAAAATTATTTCAAAAGATTTTTTATCTCACATTGAAAAGATACTATCTTATTCTTCTAAGTTGAAGTATTTAAACAAAAAAAGTTTATTATCCCACATTGAAAAAATAAAATATTCTTGTAGTATTTATATAGTGAACTTTAAAATAAGTTAGTAATCAACTGAAAATTATGAAAAAAGAAGGGTCTTTGAGTAGGAGAAAAAACACATTTGAAAAAAAAAAGGTCTTTATGGGGTTTTTGCCAGGTTACCCGAGTTTCGAGTTGACCTAGCGGGACGACCGGTTTACTCCGAGCCAATTGCAGGCCCAAATTTGGAATAAAACAGACCTGACCAATCCTATTGGGTTTTGGTGGACAGCAGGGCACATCGCTAGTGGATCCAACAACATTGGGTATGGCTCGGCCGCCAAAATCAATAGCGTTGGGTCTGGTTGCCAAATCAGATCTAGCAATTTTTAGCACACAAAACAGAAAAGGCAACACCCCCAGTTGTACTTTTTGACTAAAAAACAACAAAAACAACACCTTCATGGCGCTACAATGTCGTCCGCAGTGCAAACACTCTATGTTTAATGTATGGTCCACAGTGCAATGAGTTTATGTCCATAGTAAATGTACTAAGTTTTCCTCGTGCCTTTTAAAGTATAGTATAATAAAAAAAGTCCTATCAATTTATTTTCTCTTTACCATATAAAAAAAATACATTAAAAAATCTAAAGAGATAAAAAAGTAAAATGGAACATATCTGGGTCTAGCTAAAGGCCAAATCTAATAGTCTTGGGTCTGCTACGAGCTAGACCCAATAGCGTTTGGTCTGGCTGTCAAGCGAGACCCAGCTTCTGTTGGAAACGATTTGGGTCTCCCTGCCAAGCCAGACCCAATAACTTTTGGCACAACAAACAGAAAAGACAACACCTCTCAGTTGTAATTTTTGACTAAACATCAGCAAAGATAATGTCCCCATGATGCTATAATGTCGTTCACAGTACAAACACTCTAAGTCTATAGTATGATCCATAGTACAATAATTCTATATCCATATTAACTGCACAGTGTTTTCCAATGCTTATAATATATTTTGCTTACATCACCGGATTCCTTACAAGAAAATGATTCTTGACTTCGATAACCCTCCAAACCGACAAAACATATTTCGTATAATGAAAAAAAAACACCTCTTGTAAACAAACTAGTGAGCAAACTTCTAGAGACAGCAATATCAATGTAGCCCTACCAGCTCTTCCACTCTCTTGTAAAGCTCCTCCACAATAGTATTCATTGTTTTACCAATCTCTTCCATCCGACTATGGCTGAGATCAAGGAATGTCTTGATTAGATCACCATCCAATAAATTTTTGGCATCTACAGTTTTCTTCTCATTGTTGAATGATCGCCATTGCTCATGGCTCAATCCTCCAACTCCCTTTATCAACTTTCTTAAGTTTGACTGAAGCTTCTCCAAAAAGAGGTATTGATCACGAGGAAATAAAGCAATGACCCCGATTACACCATTACCAACCTCAAATATAACAGTCGGAATTTGGCCACCATCATAATCGGGTAAGTGCATGACAAAGGAACCATGTTGGAATCGAATGACAAATTCTCCGAGGTGATACTCACCCAACACCTCAAGACAGCCTCACTCCTCATCAATAGCACCTTCACTATTTTTCCGAACTGTAAATAGATTAATGTTATTTTCTGCACCAAGGTAAATGTCACCATCAAGAATCTCAACTGCTGACATCCAATTTGCATTATAATCATGAGCTCTCTCTTCGATAACACCTTCTTCATGCTGAAGACAAATGAAAAGCTGTGTCAAGCTAAGAACCAAAAAAAACATAAATACTAGGACTCCGTGTGGATAAGAAGCTGGTTCCAAGGACAGGAGCCATAAAAATGGGCTCTCAACTTTTGATGCATTACTAATGTCAAAGAAAAAGTAGTCGAGCATCAATCAAATGTAATGACCATGACGTTGGAGTGTGGAAAATAAACACAAAGTGAATTATTGTGCAACTATTTGTTTCATAATATATGCTACCTTATAGATTAGCAGAGAGATTGACTTCATCAGATCACCAACGACAATGGAATTTCCACGAGTTTGTACATGGAGGGCAAGTATGTGCCCATGATGCCCACACTCAGATTGCAGCTCATGTGTACCATTGTCTCGATGCACCCATTTGTATAATTGAATCTTTCGATTAATTGCAGTCAATAGTTTTCCATTGAAAGCATTCAAAAAATACACAGCCCCCTTAGTTTCCTTCTCAGCAATGAGCTTCAAATTCCCATCTTCCACTATAAAAACCAGTATTCGACCCTATAATGTTCATGATGAAGATAAATGAACAGAATGTGAAATAGGTAGTGCCGACTGCCCAATTTTTCAATTCCTTTTGTTTAACTTCATATTTCTGAACAAAGAAAATGATAACAATCTTGGTGACCTTTGCCTTGGTTGGCTCATTTTCTTCTGGCAAAACATATGCAGTTCCAACACAATAGTAGACATTGCGATCATCAGAAAAGGAGCAGCTAAGTATAGAGCAACCATACTCGAATGTATCAAGTGGATATGTTGATATGAACTCAAATGTTTGATCATTTAACAATCGAATAAAATGCATTTTAGATTCATCTGCACTGGATTGGATTTTCAAACTACAAATAGCAAAGGTGCGAGACTGTTCCTGGTGACATATACGGCGTGCATGCATGTTCATCCAATGGAATAGAGCAGATGTGAAGCTTCTGGATATCATCGATTGCTCCAATGCTAAGTTCACCATCTTTTGCAATAACAAGGCTGTTGACAATAAACCACAAGTCAATGAAAGGTGAATTTATTTTTTAGAAGTGATTTTTTTTTCCTTTAAAGAACAAAAAACAACATTCTCGTAGCAATTTAAGATAGAGCAATTTAAATAGCAGTGGCTATCGTGACCATGCATAAGTTCTGGATGACAAGTGATCGGCCCACGTTCTACTTCACATCAAACATGTTACCACTGGTGTAATTAAACCCAAAAGATAAAAAAAATATCATAATAATTGTTTCACCGCACACATTTAGAAGTGATTGCATAAAATTACAAGAGACAATTTGCTCAAAGGAGTAAAAAGGTGAATGTAGTTTCCTAACAAGTAAAAACTACAAGAAAGAAACTGCAGTCTCAAACTGAAGATAATCGCACCACCAGAGTTACCTATATTCAGTAAAAGAATTGGATTCACGTGTACATAAAATTTGTAACTAATTGTTTCCAGTGTTAATATTTTGCAATAAAATGTGAAGTAGAAAAATCAAATCAGACATGTGTTTCCATATTAAAAGTGTTTGATCAAGCCAACAAAATCAACTTGTATACAAGTAAATCGAAGGTGATTCCGTAATAGTTGTTATGGTAGAAGCCAGAATAAAAATTGGACCACAAAAGATTATCTGTCTGGAAATGCAGCAGAGTTAAAAGGACACATATGACTAACTTCTTTCAAGTTTACATTGTTGTAAAGTAGTTTCTTGTTGCTGCTGTAAATGACAATCAACCTATCTGATGCAGCAAATACATGTGTGGCATTCTTCGACGAGAAAGTGCGGAGTGTTAAAGGTTGCGTACCTA
>Ga0307507_10011673_pt1 | contig 11021 bp, 15 predicted proteins | sample 7_EM_MG_FD_207223 | JGI IMG/M metagenome (GOLD analysis project Ga0307507, IMG submission 207223) | Populus trichocarpa ectomycorrhiza microbial communities from riparian zone in the Pacific Northwest, United States - 7_EM | ecosystem: Host-associated > Plants > Roots > Unclassified | place... | reverse complement strand
CATATTCATGTCAAAGATGTATATTGAATATTTGTATATTATCATATTTATATGGTACCTAGTCCCCAGAACTTGGGGAAGATATAGTATTTTATGTGTGGTGCAAAACTTTTGCAGAGTCACTGTAGCATGCAGGTATAAAATAATGCAGAAGGTTTTTTACCATCATGCAAGGGGGTCCTGACTAGGGGTTGGGTAGGTGGGTCAGCCACAGGCTGAGAAAAAAAAAATTGACCCCAGGTATTTTTTTTGAATCCTAAGACCCCCTTGCCATCACAACAGTGTTTCAAGTCAACAGACTCCAGCTGGCCTTCATAAATCATGTTTTGTCCTGTAACCATGCCATCATAGTATCAAACTGTTGTATCCTGCTCAACCAAGCAAGCTACAAAATGCTGGCTTCCAAAGTAAATGACTCCATGAAGCTGATATAGATGGGAGTTACAGTGGGGAAAGAAAAGAATGAACCATGCTGAGAATTTACTGTAGTCTAAATATAGTTGGGTATTCTTTTACATTATGTAGGTGTATTACACTTCCCTTGGCATGGACTAATTTGGGTGAAAGTTGGGGCCTTGAGGAGGTTTTTATTCCAATGGCCATTTTTAGCTCTTGGGAAAAAAAAAAGCTCTAGCTAGAAAGGGAGCCAAAAGCTGCTTCTTGTTAACCTGAATGAGCCTACCAAAAATCAGTAGAAATCACAGAGCGGTTAGGTTTCTAGAGTCTTTGGAAAATAGCCTGTTTTGCCAAAAACAGGCCAAAAATGATCAAAATAGCACAAATCACCTTGCTTGTCAAGATCTCCCAAGGTCATAATTACCAAATAGCTACAAACAAAACCTGTACAGTGCATGAGGTTCTTTGGGTCGCTACTCATACCTGTGCTTCACTACTGATCACTACTGTGCAGAGTTTAAACAAATCACATGACTCTCCAATTTGGGATGCCAATGCCCAGCAAATGATGCCTCATGATGCAGCTCCAGTCTTCATTTTTTCTTTTTGCTCTTTCGTTCAATGCAATCTCAGAGCTATATCTTGCATATAGTAGTTTAAATGTACTTTTATTTTATTTTTAAGTTACAAAAGAATTTGAAAGGAAAATGGAGGAGCCTGAAAACAAATTGTAAGCTTTGCAGTAGTACTGAATGTTGGGGAAACAGTCAGCCACAGATGTGAGGCATTGGCAATGGACTGAAAAGGGGAGAGAGGGTGATACAGTTGTGTGTGTCCGAATATGCAGGTTACGGGAGCTGGTGTGGGTGGTGGCTGGGGCGTTGGCATTGGAATGGAAAGGGGGTGGAGGGTGGGGATATGGTCGCGCATGTCCGAATACAGAGTGTGGGTGGTGGCTGAGGCTTTGGCATTGGAATGGAAAGGGAGGAGAGGGTGGGGATGTGGTCATGTGTGTCTGAAAACGCAGGTTAGGGAGGCTGGTGTGGGTGGTAGATGAGGTGTAGGCATTGGAATGGAGTAGGTGGGTATGCAGTCATGCATGTCAAAATACATGGGTTAGGAGAGCTGGTGTGGGTGGCGGCTGAGGCGTTGGCGCCACAGATGTGAGGTGTTGGCATTGGACTGGAAAGGGAGGAGAGGGTGGGGATACAGTCATGCATGTCAGAATACACAGGTTAGGAGAGCTGGTGTGGGTGGTGGCCATGTGTGTCGGTCAGGGGAGCTGGTGTGGGTGGTGGCCATGCATGTCGGTCAGGGGAGCTGGTGTTGGTGGTGGCTAAATGGGCACTCGGTTGGTGGGCCGTGCACTGAGAGCTGGCAGGTTGAGGACGGTGGGGACAGGGGTCAAGCAGTGGATGGCGCACGTAAACGACAGCCAACTCAGCCTATGTTCATGCCACTAAGCTGCTTCTCCTGCCTCTGATGGAGCCCGGAACAGGAGTGTGATGGCGAATGGAGAGGTGCGATGGCCGCTTTGTCACATTTGATGGCATGAGTAGGGGTGAGAGAGGCTATGGACTGCATAGAAGAGAGAGGGGGGAGGGCAGAGCACCGGCTCACAGTGTGGAGATGGGGAGGGGTGCGGTATGTGGTCATTCAGTTGTTCAGTGCCATGAGGTCGTGTTTTGAGGTCTGAGATGGTTGAAGCAGTTGAAATGAGGTGATTGGGGGGTGGGAAGGGCTGGGAAGTGCATGGTGAAGTTACTTAGAGGTGGCAGTCAGTTGTACTGACTGCCACCTTGGTTGTTTACTGCCGTGAAGTCATGATATTGGGTAATAGAATAAAAAAGAATGTTACTTACCTTTAATACTGTGTTCCTTTGCTGTTTTGGAGAGACTTGGAGGGGTGAGGCTCGGAGATGTTGGATGTGGGTGAGCAGGAGGTGACAGAATGCAATGGATGAACATCTGCATGACTGATGGATTATCTAAGTGCTGCACATGTGATTCAGTAGTGAAAACTGACCTGTATTGCTCAATATGCCATGGAAAGGCGTAAAAATTTGTATATTTGTCTATATATGCATATAAAACATACATGAATTTTTTTAGCACAAGGGAGAGAGTGGAAGGTACCGCATGAAGTAGTGAACTCGCTGGTGAATATTTTATTAGCTTCACTACTTTGGTGGCTATGCTGATGCCAAATAGAACCAACTATTCGTTTTGCCATCTGAGTTCACACAAGCTGTCCAGCTCATAAAGGCTGCCTGGATATCAGCTCAAACCACACCTCGGTAAGCCAAATCCCCCCCTTTTTCTTCCCTTTTTTTTTTCTTCTTTCCTTATTTTTTATTATTTATTTTAAATTTTGGACACAGGTATGAGTAGGGAGCTGGTTCTTTTCTTGCAGATTGTGCATGCAAGTGGGCAAACAACTGCAAACAAACTATCTATGGGCCATAGGGTTCTTTTCTTGCAGATTGCGCATGCAAGCAGGGAAACAGGTGCAAACAAACTATCCACAGGCTATGGGTCTCTTTTTTTGTAGATCGAGTGTACAATTAACTTGAAATAAACTCTTAGCTCTTAGGCCCAAAGAACACACCCATGTACAGATGAAAATGTGTAGTGTTCGAATTATAACAGGTGCAGTGATTTGCTGCGCTCATGGTTTTGATTGGTCATTAGTTGTAAATGTAAACCACGAGTCAACCTGTGAGGTTCTCTGAGCCTTAATAGTGCAGAAAATTTTGTTCATAACTTATAGCAGAGCTTGGGCCATACTGAGCACTTCCAGAAGTTGTATATCCAATGACATGATGATCATAAACATTCGGAACTGAATCAGTGCCATTGTCAGCAAGCAAGGTGACTGCTGCTGCTGGTAAGCATCAGCCTCTAGTGACCATTTTCTAGAGGCTCTACAGGCATAACCGCTTAGTATTTTCTACTGATTTTTGATATGCTCATTCAGGTTAACTAGAAGTATGTTTTGGCTCCCTTTCCAGTTAGCGCATATTTTTTTTCAAAATGGCCTTCACAACAAAAACCTCCTCAAGGCCCCAACTTTCACTCAAATTGGTCCATACCAAGGGAAGTGTAATACAACTACATCATCTAAAAGAATACACAACTATAATTAGACTACAAGAAAAGTACAAGAAAATGACCCATGGTCTTTTCTTTTCTTTCTCCACTGTACCATGTACAAGAATAGAAATTTTAGGATCAATTACAAGGGGCTCCGGGAATTTATAAACTACCTGGGGTCGATTTTTTTGGTTAAGGCTCTCGGAACCCCCTCCCGCCTTCCAAATGAGGTATGTTTTTCGTCCAAAAAGGGTATGTTTTTTCCACGCTTCTTTTGAAGAAATTTCTGGCTGTGCTCCTGGTGTGCCATGAACCTTTTCCAGCTTTAAAACACAGCGAAAATGTTCAAATACACAACATGTTACTATGTTAGTATAATTAAATATTTGAGCAGGATATAGATAAGACCCACTGAAGTTTGTTTAAATCATTAAGTACACAGACTCGGACTTTGGCCAAAGCACAGATAACATACGTACAATGTCTGTGGTTTGCTCAAGTGCATTTAAAATCGTCTGGATTTTTTAAGTTTTGGGTGTCAAGGGGCACAAAAATATCTCCAGTCTGAGTCTGACTGGGTAGCAGTTGACGGATCAACACACAAAGACATGAAAGAACCAAAATACTCGTTATATTATTCAAATTCAGAGTTAATGACACGAGCTGAAAGGCGTACGTATGTGAATTATAATAACGTCGCCAAATGTGTTTTATGTGAAGCGGTGGCCAGGAAATACAGAGGCATTATGGAAAAGAGGGCCTCAAGTACGGAGTCGGGAGCGGAGGAGAGGAGAAAGATGAAGATGAACACGTAGTGTGTAAAAGTAGGATTATGACAGACGCGTGAATGCTGTATATGATATGAATTGTCGAGTGCTGAAATAAAATAGGAATCATTGCAAGATAGGGAGGGAAATCGTAATGAAGTGAACAGGATGAGATCTAGAATGGAATGCAAGGGGCAGATAAATAGACAGAAGAAAAATACTGCGAAAAATACACAGAAACAGAACGAATTCACGGAACGGACCTTGATATACGGTCTTATAGATATGGATGCCCAAGGGACCTAAAGAACAAAAGACATCATCAATCAACGCCCACGAAGACAGAACAAAACGCACACAAAAACGCACCTGTCATACACCGGCTCCGTACAAACTACCACACCTACCCTTCCCTCCAACCACTGTACAATATCCGCACCCACGCTCGTACACTCATGCATCTCTAGCACCTTGAGCCGATCAGGCGCCCCAGCCCCACCCGCATTCGCATGAGTCGGATTCCGCGCCTCCACCATGCGTATCAACCGCCCCATCCCCTCACTATGTCCGTGACAAGCCCTCATACCCAGGTTCTCCAAATTTGGACAGATCCAACCATGGGCAGGACCGCCTCCCACTGCAGGAGGGTGGTTATTATCGTCGTCCTCTGGGTCGCCCAAGGCCGATACCAACCCCTCCAAAGGCGTACCCCCAACCTGCAGTGTCTTCAACAAGGGCAAGTCGTTCAAGAGAGACCATGAGATTACCACGCCCCCAGGGCCGTAGTAAAACGCCTGCGCGGATGAATTATACGCGATCGACAGGTGTTCTATGGGCGGTTTCTGGGACCGCGTGATTAAGGCAGAGATGGTGTCTTCGATGGGGTCACGTGCCTCCACATCAATAGTCAGGTTTTGGAGCACAGGGAGGGAGAGCGCATCGACGACAGAAGAGAGGAGGTAGTGCCCGCCTATGTTGAGTTTCTTCAAGCCCTGCAGGGTGAGGGGCGTCAAAGGGAGTATGGCGGGCAGTACGCCTTGGAAGTGAAGAGAGAGCTCCGTAAGCGCGGGGTTATGGGCGATGATGTATAGGATTCTATCGAGGGGGATATGGAGGGTTGGAACGGCGCGTAAGACGAGCACGTGGAGGTTGCGGAGCATGGGGGAGTTCCACTTGAATGGTGCGTGTTGGAGGGTTAGAGTGCGGAGATTTGGTAACGAGGGTATAGGACCCGAAGAATTGGGAAGCCAAGGCCATTCGGTGTAGAATGCGGCTTCTGCGCTGGTAACTTCGAATTCCTTCAACAATGGGGCGTCACCTATAAGAAGAGTCAGTAAGATGTATCACGATTGGGAGGCGGACATACCGTTGATGCCCTTCAGCGCACTTAGCGAGGCGAATTGTTTGTCGAAACGGAATACAAATCGTTCCCATCGGTGCATTTGCTCCACGAGGTAAAAGAATGCAATGTGGCCCCAATGCATACCCGGTCTCTGCCTTTCGTTCCTTTCGGATTGACACGAAGAATCCGTGGTGGAACTGTGGGGACTAGATGGGGTATGAGGAGGGGTGGGCGAGTGGGGCATAATGATGGGCGGGGGCACATTCCCCGGTGCAAGAATAGTTACTGTCCCTCCTGGTGGGTGATGGGGTACCACGTAGTGCGATGTCTGAGGGTACGGGGGTAGTGTAGGGGACGACGCCCTTGGCGGTCTCGACAAGTTGGACGCATCCGCATTGGAATTTGAAGTAGTGGGTTTAGGACTGGCGACGCGTAGTACTATTTCGATGTCCAAGGGTACAGAAGACCCTGAACGTTCCAACCAGAGACGAATCGTATCCGCCGATGATTGGGGCGTGGTTATTAAACGGATCTGTAAATCCAGTTTGGTAAGTCACATTGAACCATAGATTGGACATCAGTAACATGGGAGGAAAGAATTTTTTTCGTGGGATGGGGAGGACTACGTTCGTCCAAGCGTCCTCAGATTTGTGAGGTAAAACGATTACCCGGGTAAAAAAGCCGACTTCTCCGGAGGTACAGGGACGAAGCGACCTGAGATGACAGCGACAGGCAGCAGTCGACAGGCTGTCGACCCATGCTGCTCAGAGTCCAGGAACGTGGAAGGCGTGTGGGGGCAGACAGCAGCACCAAGTCTCGATCGCCCCCGCAATCCAACCCCCCAACTCCGCCCATATCCCAAAATGGTTTCAAGGACGACCAAAAAAAAACTACACTCACTTTCGACCAAATTAACGGCATGCTCAACGCCAAGGTCCTCCAGCTCGTGCAGACACTCGATAAGGTCCACGCGGAAGCCTCGTATCCGTTCGAACCGAAACACCACATGAATATCTCCCGAAGTAATTCCACAGGCAAACGTCGAATCCCACTCAAATATGCCTCCGTCCTGAAGATCTGATCCTGCAACGCCCCATACGCGTGTTGCATTTCCTCAATGGCATGTTTGGACTCGCGAATGAGCTGGGCGAGAGCAGACTCTGCCGCGAGTATTTTTGAGGAGAGCTGGGATGCCGAGGCACGCGTTGCTGAGAGAGAGAGCCTGGCCGAGGCAAGTGAGTCTTTAGTTGGTGGGTCGGGGAAGAACACGGTGCTGAAAGACATTGGGAGCCGTCCTGCGGTATGTTGAATTTAGGGAGGTATGGGGAAACCGCAAGGTGCGAGGTTATTGACAGGCTTCATATGGAACTTTCCAACTCCGCTATCTCCGAAAACACTTCGCATTAACTTCGTTGCCATCATCTCTTTTCTATACACAACAACTCGTTGGGATGAGTAGGCTTTAATGTCCTTCTCGCCGTCCGAACTAAACGCCAGGTAGTTGAGAGGCAACCGTCTGTGAGCGACAGGGCAGATGTTTCATTGTGGGTCATTGTTGTCATCAAGTTGTCATTGAAATGGAGACCTTGTATGATACAAAAGGCATAGGTGTTCATCGATCATCGCGATCTGCATTCTACGAGCCCTTATGCCCCGCAAAGGACAATACTTGTTTACTTGCGAGGGCGATGGTTCAGCAGAAAAACAAGGTGGCGTGTGCGGCATAAACCCCCCTCCCACGGCAAACCGTTTGGCCGAAACGAGGATAAAAGTTGCAAAAGGCAGAGTAGTAAAACCGATCTCAATCATACTCATCGGTGGGTCTTTGTGGGCGTAGGATGTAAGAAATTGTTATTGGAAGAGACATGCACAAACTTCTAGATTCAGAAAATCACCCAAACGTCAACAGGGGCAGTCCATGGATTTTGAAGAAGTGATGTGGGTTAAGAAGGGTCTGACTATAGCTTTTGTGGTCAATTTCATCGGTAGGTTATCAAAGAAAAAATCACGAAACCTATAGAAAATTTGGCGAGTCGCCACCCCCAAGAAGCGCTTAACTTTTTCTTCATGGAATTTGTCTACGACACCAAGAATAATAAATTTCTTAAGATGATCCAGTCAGAAACTACAATGAAGTAGCGTGCGCAATCATTACACATCGGCTGAGTGTCGCTCTGTAGACGATCCAGAAAATTCAGACAAGTGAATCTTGATCTGTAATGACTAACTGTTGCAGTTAAATTTCTGACTTGCAGGGCTGGACTTTGCTGCGAAACTGCAATAACGATCGTCGAACATGCTTTAACATCAAATTTGAAAATCTTTCAAATTCTCTTTCACTAGCACGACAACGCTAGAAGATATCATAGTAAAGCACTCAGCTTCCAATCATCCTTTACAAATTATTTAAAATGCACCTTCAACTCTTTTTCAACTTGTTTTTGTATTTCATACAATGGGCTGAAAATATTACTGCTACCTGGGTCCTGATTCAATGTCAGCGTAAATCTTTGCCAGAAAATTCAAGCTCACTGGACACATGGAAATTATAGCATCCAGCTCATCTTTAAGCCCCTTCCACCTATCTGATCGTTCTCCCAAAATACTCGCCCATGTTTGGAACCAATTCGTTGCAAGGGAACTCAAGCAGGATATAAAAAGGGTTCTAAAAATCTGGTCCTCAAGATGAGACATGAGATAGCTCATTCCATCATGGGAGATCAAGATCTCCTTGAGATGATAACACCAACTTCAACAAGCATATGTAAAGCCATCTTCCAAAGGCTCTTTGAGATGATGCAACCAATTTTGAGAAGCATATATAAAGCCATCATCCAAAGGCTGGATCTCCTCGAGATGATACCACCACTGGCAATTTCGAAAAGCATATGTAAAGCGATGTTCCCAAGACTGGATCTCCTTGAGATGATTACACCGATTCCAACAAGCATATGTAAAGCCATGTTCCAAAGGCTGAGAGAATTCCTTGGAGTGGAGTGGAAAGCTAGTTGGAGGTGTTGGGCCAATATCCAATGGTTTGGAGTATGATGCTGTAAATTTCGATGAACCTTCCTGCAGAGAAAGGTCAGATAAATTGCCCTGAAGACACTCAGGAAGAACTAAGGGGTCTGGAGGTGAGAATGAGGATGTCTTCAAGGTTTCATTTGTCAAGCCGATGTCTGGATTTCTTGAGAGGAAGGTGACGTATGGGAACATAGGAATTTGGAGGTAGGTGTTGAGATGCTTTCGGGTTACTTGATATTGATTCCCACTCCGCCACCATGATTCTGCAGCAATCATAAAGCAAATAAACATGATGGCGCAAGGGATCGATGTAGTTTTCTCTTGAACGGTCTTCTTCAAGCAGGAAATCGTGCAACGATGCGTGAAAAAAAGTGACCTGGCCCTTAACATCATCCGGAAATCTGAGGATTGCCTTGCAACCCCTTAAGAGACGTCGAGCCTCACTAGCGCCACCAATGCGAAGCAGTTGTGCGAGATCATCAATCGGAAGTGGGTATTTGAGCAGTAAAAGCGCGCCAAACAGTCGCTTGAAGTCATTTTTCGAGGAGTGTGGGGCGTCACGGAAAACCTGATGATAAATACCATCCAATCCGTCATGTCGTAATATGGCTCTCTTCAGTCGTGTCGCGGGAACGCCTTCTCCCGAATCTAAATCACCCACAAATTTGAGAAGAGTAGAGGCGTACACAAATAGACCTTCCGACTTCTCCACCAGTGCTGTTAGGTCGGAGGCTGAAGGCCAGGGTTTCTCTACGCCTTTCATATACCCTTCGTTTTCTGCGAAAAACGCTGAAAAGCCGTCCTGAAAATACATGCGAATGTCATCATGAGCCCTAAAGTCCATTAAGTCGATGAACTGCGTCTGCTGAGCATAAAGCCTGAATTTCCCCCGGATATAATCATCAGCGCGGCTAGTGATGAAGAAACGAATAGAAGCTGAAAAATTCCGCTCTTCACCAGCGAGAATCTTGATAAGTTCGAGCGAGTCCTTAATGTCGCATTCATCGAGCCCATCCAGGATGACAATCATAGGTAACCTCTTGTGAAACACACCAAGGGCAACAAATCTACTCGCGTCATAGACAGCGGAATGATGGGCAGTTATTGGTAAGAAAGTGAGGCACGTCTGAAGGGCCATTCGCGTGGCGTTTCCAAACGCGGAATGAAAAATTAGAAAGGGCAGCAGCGCTGAGGCTATTTCAAGGAGTAACCAGAATGCCTGGCCGATAAGCAAAGGGAATGTGTAAGGCTGAGTAGGAGCTAGAATAAGGTTCTCCATTTGCGTCTGCAATGACTTAGAGAAGACAGTTGGATCGGCCTGGATAACCCGATGGATATTCCGACCGACGTTGGGATGAGAAATGGCAAGTTGATACGCGACGGTCGCCACAAGGCTTTGGGTAGTTCGACGCCCTGGGAGTGCTGATTCCCGAGAAAAGAAGAAGGTTCCTGCAAGTCTTCCCTCAGATGCGAACTTTTTCGCAAGCGTGGTCGCGATGGTGGTCTTCCCAGCACCACCAGGACCATGAAGCCAGCATATTGGGCTCTCGTCACTCGCATCCGCCCATTTCAAAATACGAGCGAGAACCCCCGCGCGAGTTCCTGATAGACATAGCGAGATATGTTGTTGCTCCTGTGAATCTTATGAAGCGGCGAGAACAGCACATTCTCGAAGCATATCTAGAGGAAAGGGGCCATTTCGGAGTGAAAGCCAAATTATTGACTTGTACCGTACCTGTAGGAGTGAGTCTTTGACTGTTTACGGCGGTGACATTGGAGGTAAGGTCTGTAGCGGTAGGCGCCAAGTAGACGCCAGTGAATATCAGTGACTTGACATTGTAGTTCAGCGTCGTTTGACATACGTTGACTGTTATCTGTGATGGAGTACAGCGCTTTGCATATAAGATTGAACGCTCGTATTTTTTCAAACTGTTTGTCCTGGCCAAATATGATGACAAATCTTACCAAATTTAGCATCAATGGATCCCTAGATTATAGATTCAAGAAAAATAAAAAGATCTGAATCGTTGTGCTGGGCCATGCTGGCCTCCCACACAGCCCTCAGTAAATTGTTTCAACCCTTTGCCTCCTAGGAAATTGATTTGTGGGTGCTGTCAAGACGAGCGATCTCGCGGTGTACTCTCACGATTGAGATCTCTTATTATCCGATCCTCTCTGAATTTTGCCTGGACCTCATCCAAATGGATACTGTGTTGCCTCTGCAGTAACCTGTAAATAAAAGCAACATCAGTGTGATAAAATATTTGTGTCATCCCAGGGCATTGACTGAATGGATGAGTGGATTGACTGTATAGCTGCTGATATTGCAAAATATTGCTGATTGTGCCATTTGAACAGCCTGCAAGCTCAGCAAGTTTCTTGTAAGAGTAACCATATTC
>Ga0307507_10011672_pt1 | contig 11022 bp, 15 predicted proteins | sample 7_EM_MG_FD_207223 | JGI IMG/M metagenome (GOLD analysis project Ga0307507, IMG submission 207223) | Populus trichocarpa ectomycorrhiza microbial communities from riparian zone in the Pacific Northwest, United States - 7_EM | ecosystem: Host-associated > Plants > Roots > Unclassified | place... | reverse complement strand
GTAGTGTTTATAAGGCTCCGGTTAGCCTGACAAGTGTATTTAAGACCTGCTATTCTCCGGACTTAGAGAGAGCAGACTTCGACAGACAGAGTTTTCAATATACTTGGTTGAATAGTTACTTCTTCAGTTTGGGTCGAGAATCCAGACCAAACATACTTAGCTATTAGGAACTGCTTGGTAGTTGCGATATAGTAAGATGTTTGTTACAACAACTTAGTCTAAGCCTCTGGTACTTAGGCTCGTTAGATACAGCACTTTGGTATAGAGATAGTATCGTTACCCTATTGATTCCTGCCACCACCCTGGAGGTGGTTACATTTTTTTAACTTCAACAAGTTAACAAGATTGAAGAACACCAAGAACCTAGTAGGAGCAGACCTCCCAGGAAGAAGGTTCAACAGTGAGGTAGAGACGAACAGGGACGATTTGTCAAAGTATCTGCAAAGGAATAGTTTTTAAGAGACGAAGTAGCTAGGCAACTAGCCAGAGATAGCGCACAATGAGATCTAGCGGAATCAGTAACAGAACTAGCAAAAGCAGTCACAGTCACCCCGGTGGGTTCCCTGACTCTCCGCAAAAAGCATCATCAAGCAAAGCCCGAGTAGTGGCACCAGCAGGTGATCCAGATAGCTCAAGCAGCAGCAGCAGTAACTCAGACGACATGTCTGACCATGGAGGAGGAGCAGGCGGCTCAGTGCCTGAACCTGTACCGGAGCTTCTACCAAGGCTTAGTATTAAGGGTCCATCACCCAAGAACTTCACTGGCAATGGTGAAGACCTCAAGCCAGAGGCCTTCGATGGACTGTAAAACTCATATCAGCAAAGACAACTTTCACTCCGGACGCATAACGCCCGTGTCCGGATGAGCTGCCTCCGCCCCATGCGTCCTCTACACTCTGGCCGTCCGGGCTTCTTTGGGTATCATGTCTTACGTCTGGTGTATCCCAACGGTCATTTCTTCTGCCCCCAAGCGCCCTCCGCACTTGTTGTGGCCTATTCCGTCCCACCGCCGTCCACCACCTTACCTTTTCGTCTCCAGCGTCTGGCGTACCCCTACCAAATTGTCCGTATTGGATGCCGCCCTCGCCACGCCCCCACTTCCAGCGGCCTGGATCCGTCCTTTGGCATCCTGGAACGCTTCATTCGTAGTCTGCCCCCCACCGCCAGTTTATAGGCATGAGTACCGTAGTATGGAGAATAGCCTTGTAGTTACGATCCGCTGAGGCTAAACCTACATCGTCTAGATTTGTTCTTATAAAAGAGGCTCCTCACCTGTGGGCTCCGTAGCGTGCAGTAGTTTCATATTCGTATTAAATGTCTGCAGGTTAATCCCCTTGTACTCAAGTGGCCGAGTTGAAGCCGGACACTTTAGGTAGAGATTGCCATCTTAAGTGTCCCGCCTCCGCTCGGCCGCATCTATATTTCATTAAACGTCCGCAGATTTATCCTGGAATACTCAGGCAGTCTAGTTGAGGCCGCAGAAAGACTGTACATAATCCTGTAGAATAATTTTATATAATTAATATATATCATTAAAGGTCCGCAGATCAATCCTATGATTCACTATTCATTGCCTCTCCCCACTAGGAATTACATGAGCCTGTCGAATTACTGCCCCTATACCGACTATTCGCATGTCTCGACCAGTGGACAGCTTGCCGACTCGTATATGTCCGCTAGCCAGGTGAAATCTACCACCATTGATCAGATCGGGTACGCGAACCAATGCCAGCCGATGGACTTCTGCGGCTTCGCTTAGCACATTTCTTATCTTGAAAAGTGCTAATAATCGCGCCAACGCTCGTCCTTGCAAAACCCCATAACACTCCTCCCTGTTAGTCTGGACCCATACCCAATTGTTTCTAGCACCGCCTTTGCTGAAAGCCTTTGTTCCAGTCCAGCGGGCCTGATGGATCTGGAAAAGGTCAGCTTCCTGAAAGTCAGAAACCGTAATTTCAAGCTGGGTAAATCGGTCTATAGGAAGCAATCCCAGTTCAGTGGGGTCAGCAGGCAGCCACGGGTCATTCGCTGCAGGCTGCTTGATAAAACATAGCATCTCCTCCATCATGTCGCAATACTCGATCTCATGGGCTCGGCATAGCTCAGGGAGTGTGCCAATGTTCGTGCCGCCTTGGAGTATTCGCTGCGGCTTGAAGAAGTCGGCATTTCCCTCCGGCTATTTCCTACCATGATCACACCAGTTTTCAACAGTGCTTCTATAGTTTGCAAGCGTATTCCTCGAGCGTCCTGATGGTCATATTGCTACAAGATCTGTCGGGCGGCTTCATTCGTGTTGGACCTCCGGTAAGCATCTTTAATCTGCTCCTTATGTGCTAGTTCGCCGATCTCGGTAGAATACATTAATATCGACCCAAAATGCTGTACATCGGAGGCAAAGTGACTCAGGTAGTGCATCTTGATAAAGTTAAAGTGATTCTCGCACCGTATCAAATCCACCTGCTGATTGGCCCTATCAAGTCTCTCTTGATCCACCTGCCGACAGTGCTTGGTAGCAGTGTTGTGGCGGGCCTCATTAGCACGTTGATTCACCATTAGTTCCCTTAGATCCCAATCCTGATGATTTGGTTCCGTACACATAGCCTTCGAGGTAGGGAACTCAAGAAAAATGTCCTTAGTCCGGTAAAATGTCTGAAAATACCTTTTCATGTAGACAAGTGGATCTGGTCTATGACTGCCGTATAGGGCCATGAGGGAGAGGTCAACCAGCATGCTAACACACTTCAAAGCACTCTTCAAATTGTGATACTGAGAACCGTCCGGATTTCGCAATGCGGACACCAATAAGGCCGAAATACAGCGGCCGAGGTTGCGCATTTCCTTTCTCTTCATTGTGTAACTTCACAATAGGCCTTTTTTGGTACGCTGAGTCTAGGATAGGGTGGAATTTCTTTCTAGGCATCTTCGAACGCCTGCTGCCGTTGATGCTTTTTTAGTAACCCCTCCACCCATTCCATTCTATGTTTGAATAGGCCGAGGTAAATGTTGTGTAAGAGGTCCGGCTTATGTAGGTTGGCGGGGTTTAATCGGTCGAGTCCGGTGAATACATTATTTCCTATTTTCACGCACACGTACTAAAATTATTCTACAATACCCGCCACTTCTACCGGCTCATGCCTCAAGGCTTTCGCTCTATATAGGATGTAGTCGCGGTTCTCATACATCTTCAGCGGATTCCCACCAAGCTCCTTGCACGGAACCTCACACTTTGGGCATGACATGCTGCCTATTCTGTGCAAGGCTGCATGTTCAGCATGATCCGCCATCCAGGCTGACAAGATGGGAAAACAAAGGTGTGTTTTGCCGTCTGCACAATCCATTACCGTTCCTTCTTGGACAACCTGTTCTAATGGCGCAAGGACAAGAGCGAAGACAGTCCGTAGGACATCCGCATTCATCTGCTGCTGGGCTTCGTCGGCGCGGGCTGATTCACCAGTGAACTTTGGCGGCACCCGAAGCAATGCCAGAAGCGGGATTGGCATCCTGACAGGGCGGTTTCTCATCCACGAAATGATATTGCCGATCGTCGCATATACCGGCCAGGCTTTCTTATCTGCCGAAAAATGGGTAAATCGAGTCTGGTTCGACAATCCGATAATGGGTACCACTGTTGACCCGGGGGGCAGCGTTTTCTACCAAGGAACATAATGGGCTATTAGCACTTGAAACACCTACCAATTGAAACTTGTCAGAACCAATTGCATACCTGTGTATCTCACCACCAGTCCGCCATATGTATCTCAGAGTATAATCGCTCCCTACTCAAATCATATTCCCGACTAGGTGTATAGACCATATCTGATCCTTACACAACTTGGCGGATCTAGTAGGGGACACAGTCGATAATATTCCGATGATAGAAAGTTTCTGCATGTCGACCATCATCGATAATGGCTTCCATCCACACCAGGTACTCACCAAATGGGTCCAGAACGTCGAGGGGTTGTCGTATGGTATAGGCGGACCGGAATGATCTGCTATATGTGCCACCGTAGCCTACTGCAAAGTATGTGTCGATCTGCGACTTTGCTACCTTGCTCCAGACTAGCCAGCTTGCCTAATTAAAGTCGTCTTCGGACAAGAAAGGGTTCCAGGCGTCATCTGTCATGGCCCTATTCAGCTCTGTATAGCCAGCAACATCGCTGAGTGCTCTGCCAGCCCCGGAAATAGTTTCTTGACTCAATGGGTGCTGGCATACTGGCCGGTGGGAAACGTCCTCCGCCTCTGAATTGTTCTGGATATCATTATCTATCTCACTACTTGCTGCGCTGCAATCTGCGATCTCCAGCTTGTGATCGGATTTATAGTCTGAGTTGCTCTGATTGATCTTTTCATCGCATACAAAAGCAGGCGGCCCTGGCGAGGTCAGGTCTGCATTCGCACAGAGGGATGGAACGATATCAAGATGCATTGTCTGAAGGTGCTTTTCGTATGCAGCGGCCTGTTGATAGTGTCGCTTGCAATAAGGACACTTTGTTGTGTTTGAGGTCATCGTGCTTATGTGGTGTTTCTCTTTCAAGTGGTCTGGCTGAGCTAATCGGTGGAGGCGGACTGCAGCTGATTTAGTCTTTTAAAGCCAAAGGCAGATTTCTTTCAAGGGTTGGATCAGGGGAAACTTCAAGTTTGTTTGGTAGGATGACGGACAGGTCCCAACGTTCAAGCTGTCATTAACTAAGTTTTCACGAGGCAGATCCAGAGCGGTTTAGCAAGGTCTTGGCTCTGAGGCTGCAGCTCCTCCGTGGCTCTGTTGCGGCTTAAAACCTTATCTCAAGCTTCTCGTCTTGGTGCGAGGATCACGTGACCTTTCAAGATTCAAGATATCATTATTCAAGTTTGTACAGGGTACGATCGTGCGAACCCCAGTGGCCTATATAAGCTCTCCCTCACCCCCTCCCATTCTCTCTTCCTGCTCCTTTCCTGAATCACAATCACATCCTTCATCGATTAACCCATCCATCCTAATAGAACCCACAAAGCTCTACAAAACCTCTCACTTGTCCACAGTATTACCAGTATATCCCCAGACCAATTCGGTACTATCCATCTGCATATTGCCAGCTAATAACCTTCTCAGAGCCATTTATCATCCGCAGAACCCCCTTTATCTCTCTTTATCGTCCATTAGGCCTGCTGTATTTCTATTTTCATAGCATAAACCATTCTCCCATTATCCTCCAGGCTAGCAGTGTCTTCTAGCGAACATCTTTCATTCGCTGGAGGACCGTTGTGGAAAAAGAAAAACAATTCTGAGTCCATCAACCACCCCCCTTCCCCAAAGGCTATTACACTGGTTTGCAGGCTCAAAAGTTGGACTTCATTACCAAAAGTCCGATGCCTTCAAAGGTGGTGAGGTCACCTGGTGTAAGTACGTCTGCAGCTTCCCCGAACCAAGAACTTATGGTGAGGAGTATAAAGAATGGCAGAATGCTATGAAAGGTAAGATGGAGCGAGACAGAATCCCGGGCTGGAAGGGGAGTACGGCCGCCCAAAGGGCTGTCATTGAGGACTATGTCCTTGCCACCCCGCCCGTTACCGTTAGGGCGGCACTCTGGCAGACAGATACAGCCCAGGGTGAACATTTTACTGAATGCCTTGAGCTTTTGCTCAATGACATTGCAAAAAAACATAAGCGCAGGTTAACACGATAGTTGGCAGCACAACTAGTTCCCGCTGTTGCCCCTGTTGTAGCCCCTGTTGCGGCCCCAGTTGCTGTCGGAAATGAGCGAAAGTTACCTCGAACCATCCGCATTGAATGTGCACAGTTTATGCTGATATGGCTCCAGCAGGTCTCGTCGGCCCGCGCTCTTTCTGTCTCTAGATATATCAATCATCCGTGGTCCGCCCAGACAGCCACCTTCCTGCCTGGCAGGACAAGATCCAATGGCAAACCCATGGACATGTTTACTGGATGGAGATGACCGAACCCACCATGCGGAACCTGTTTGTGTGCATAGACAGAGTCCTTGCACGGGGATACAGATATCGTCTGCTCGTTGGTGCGACCAGACAGGATACACGCACGCTGCTTGATGATCCGGAGGAGCCACTGCCGGTTGCTGAAATGATTATAATTGGAAACAGTAAGCATGTCCCCAACTGGTGGTCAATCAATTTGCCAAGCGAACTAATGGATCTGCACTTCTGTGGCCATCGCACCCGTGGAGAAGATGGGACTTCCCCCCCACACCGTGAATTTTGGCCCTTGTGATAATAGGGGTCAATCTCCCGATCCGTCCGTTCATAGTGATGAGTCGGACTCAGACAGCCACCAGCCCAAGTCGTCGGCTGCAGCTGCAAAGAGCATCACCAGGTTGAGTACCAACGAAAACCCGAAGCAGCATGCGAACGACTGGATAAAGGGTATACAGCGGACCAGCGGGCCTCGATGCATCAGAGCCAGACTGAAACCGCATTTCGGCCAGCGAGGTCGTGCGAGACTTGGGTTCCAGTTTCACACTATCTCCTAGTAAGCAAACTCCTTCCCCTCCTACTGACTTTGGCATTCGTGCCTTGAGGTCTGGCCAACAAATAGGAAGGGAGACTGACCTAGAGAAAAGTATTCCGCCTATCTACCCGGACGGCAGTTAATAGCAGTGGCAAACATGACCTAGCAGCCATGGCTAAGGCTGACGAACTGAACGGTCCGGCTGACGCTGCAGAACCTCCGAGCAAGGTCGCCCGCAGCCTACCAATAATCAACAGTAGTATTGAGGGTGAACCTGATAGACTCCATGGGGAGGTTAATCGAAGTTGGTAACCTACCGCCACGCCTGGTCCGCCAAACAGTCCTCCTCCGTTGGCTCACAATCCGAGTCACGATCTGGCCTCTGGGGCCTTTGTGCAGCTACAGCTGACGACGTAAGCTGAGCATCTTTTGATCCTAGTTTCCGGTGCCCAGCAGCCTGCCGACACATCGGCGACCCAAGGTGGTACGCCCGGGAGAAGCCATTTCCCCTCTAATCTCTGCACTGATGATGCCCTTGTAGATATGGGAGCAGCAGATGCCAGATGAAAATTAGGCCTGGCCGCCAGCTCTTGAGCCAGGTCAAGTGGATACTTTACACCTGGTAGGCTGCGGTTACAACTACCAGGTCTTTCATCTGCTATGTTGGCAGCAGGTCCTACTGCTTTGTCAGCAGAAACGGACCCTAGGAGTCCGCGCTGGTTTGTTGCTCTGGACTAGCTTCTGTCAACAGAGCTAGCCTGCCTTGACCCAATGTGGCTAACGTGAAGCCATAAAGAGGGTAGTTCTGTTCCTGATTATAGATACAAGGCGGCTGCAGATCCTGGACTTTTCCTTTCGGTATTTTTCATTTGCCCTCCGAGAGTTCTGCGGGTTGTTCTCGCTCATTCCTGACCATTTCTGTTTTAGATTAACCTGCCAAGGCTGGGCTGGTTTGTCTTGACCCAGTGTGGTAAATTTAGACTTGTCATCATCCACGGATCCTACCGAGGCAAGAGAGGAGCTTGGACATTTTCTTTGGGTGTTTTGGAGACCATTCTTGTGGTGTTTGGCACCGGCTGTTTTTCGTCTGGGGGTGTCTTTTCTGGCTTTTGAGGTTTGTTATTGGGATTTTTGCAGTTCATTCTTTATTTTTTCCGGTTCATTTTCGTTTGGGATATGTTTCTTCTAGTTTTAGACCTAGCTCTTTGGGTTTGTGCAAATCATTCTTCCTGCTGTTTTTTGTTCGGCATTGCCCTCTTCATTGCTTTTCCCATTATAGCTTTCACCTTATACTCCATCTGTTGAGCCTTAGTGGGAGCTTGAACTTTGTGAGAGGAGCGTTCCGTGCTCTGAACTCTAGATTTACCCGCATTGGTTATGGTCCGCTTGGCAGACCTACTTGAACTAGATTAGTCTACGCATTCAATAAACCTCTTCATCTGCTTTCTTAACTTTAAATCCTTGACGCTCCTATTATGATTCAGCAAACCAGTTGCGCGGCTGATTTGAAGCTGGAGGCCTCAGGTGCAAATTCCTAGATCAGGTGTCCACGCGCAATTCGGCCGCACGGGTGTGTGCTAATGCCGTTGAGTATGAAAGCGAGTGCCAAGCCGTGAATGTCCTGAACACTTAAAGGTGCTCGGACAATTCCTATCTCCTAGATTCAACCCCCATATTGCCCCTTTGGCTACCTACCAATACATGTTTCCTAACACCATCTATCTAGCAACTCCATTCACTACGATCCTATTCTATCACAATTCCCCTGCACTCTATGACACAACAACCGCGGCGGCTTACGGCGGACAGAACGCCTCTGTCGAGGGCGGAGAGGCAAAGACAAAGGGAGGTCCGCTGCAAGCGTGCCCAGAGATCTCAATCCAGGGACAGGTTAACAAGACTACCACCCACTCTTGAGTTGGTTACAGCTGGGTCTACTGGAGGTAGGAGGGGGAGTGCCGTGCTGGGGCCAGCTTCATTGCGACTCGAGATACCAGAGCCTGTTCTGGACAACCGGGCACCTGTTCTGAACACCTGGGAGCAGGGCCTGGAGCCAGTAGATGACAGTATAGACTCCGATGATGGAGAATACGAGGGCCAGAGCCAGGAGAGCCAGGAGAGCCAGGAGGAGAAAGAGTTAGAACAGCATGGGGATGATGAAGTTCTATTCTTGGATGGAGGGGGGGCACAGAGGCTGATCGGGCACGAGGTCCGTAACTCCCAAGCTTCAATACTGACAATCACCCCTGGGAATACACAGAGTTCTAGCAGGATTGGTTGCCCCGAATGGAGAACACCTGCCCCAGTACATATTAGCCAAATTCGTTTTCCATCTGTGGTTCTCTCCCGTTCGCCTGCAGTCTTGAATTGGCTTGCAACACCGGCCATAACTCCAAGCCACTCAGAGCCAACAATGTTGGAATTGGAGAGTGGAGGTGGGGAGCGGCCCAGGAGCAGAGGGAATATGGTCATAGGGCTTGAGTGTAGCATCCTGGCCAAGGCCTCTTCCCTGATGTGGGACTTGACGATCTTCGTGAATCCGTTTCGGGACTCATTACCCTGACCGAAGAAGTCCGCAGGTACTCGAACGATGCCAGGAGGGAATTGGACTTTCCCAACTTTGCCGATGCTACCCCATACTCAAATGACCAGGCAAGTTACCCTTAATCGATAACCTACATCTTATCCCCAAACTAAATAGAGCGGGCGGGGGCCACTGGTTTGCAGATCTGGTCAAAGCACAATTCGTGCAGATCTCAGTATCTCCATATGGCGAAGAAGGCTATAACAGAACTCTCTAAGCTTGATATTGATGATCCTGTTGCCTGCTGATGAAGGGCGGAATACCTTCTGGAAGAGGATAGGTTCACTTGCCCACCAACGAACTATAGGGTAGCTTTTCAACATTTCCCCTGATGATTTCGAATGGTAGTAAGACTAAATCCATCTAATTCGCCGGAAAGTCAATTTCTCCTAGATTCGTAGGGCCAGATATCCCGGACGCAATATACGCAAAATATTACTCTAGTTCTAGAAGGAAAGGCATCATGGATGAGGGATTCCTAGGCAAGATTGATGGCCCGTTTATCTGTCTGAGAGCAGCTATATTGTGCCATTCACTGTGATGCTGGCGGACTGGAAACTTTATGGATAATGTAGCTTTCACATGTGCCAGTTCCAAAGGTAAGACAAATAACGCTGACTTACGGTTTTCAGAAGTGTCTGGATCCCTAGGCGCCCAGGCACCCAGGTATCCAGAGAGTCTTGCAAACTGCAAGTACTTAAAGGGGTGATAAGCCACCTAATGAGATGATAGGCCTGCTAGAACGCCAAATACAAATATGGGATGGTAGGGGAGAGGTCTGGCGTAGCCAAATAATCGAGCCGATCAGGACAATATTAAAGAATAGACTCGAGAAGGGGCGGAGAAAGCGTGTTGAGAGACCGGATGGATATTCCAATGATGAGGTGAGAGTTTGGAATTACTCCGGAGGTGGATGGATCAGAAGCCGCTGGCGGCCTGGGAGATGCAGGGAGAGGACATGGGGGTCGCAGACTGCAATTGGATCAAGGTGCGAATCTGAGGGTATTAGATGATATAGCTCTGTTGTGAGAACCGGCAGAGGTGCCATCACAGGTTGAAGAAACGGACCTAGAGGAGGGGAATGCACCTATCAGTATTCTATGATCGTATATGTATATTATAAGAGTGTAATAAGGGAAATAAATCAGATATGCCAATAGAGTCCGGAGGTGACAAAACGTTAAAGTGTGTAGGGCAGTAGGAGGGTGTTAGGCGGGCAATTGTAGGCACGAAAGGCATGGGAGGACGTTGGGCGGATGCTGATAAGCTGGGCAGCCGGCCCTTGTAGGGTCAAAAGGCAGGGGAATGTGTCGGGTGGAGGGTGAGAGGCCGGAGCGGATCGTAGGGCATCCAGCGGACCAGATAGATTGGGGAGGGAGGAGAGTGAAAGATTGAGGAGGGAGAACGTCCGCCGGATCTGGGAGAGTACGCAAAGGGTTCGGGGGGTGCGGGGAGAAGAACAGAGCTTATGAGGGTGTTCGGATGAAAAAGGACTACAAGAAGGACTGGGAACGTTCTCCCCCCTTCTCCTTTTTCGTCCGAACCCCTCCAGAAGCTCTCATCAGCAAATGGTATTTCAAATCTGATCCCCAATAGCCAGATACTGATTGCCATCTGCGCCCCGTGGGATTACTGGCCCATCATTCTTTGCTTCCACTTTCCCTTGTTCGTCTCTGGTGGACCCCTACTTTCTGCCCGTCCGCCCCTGTTGCTCTCCCGTGTAGACCTGTACACTTTCATTGCACTCGGATTCTCCCTTGCCCAGACCTTGATCCTCCCGGCCCGCGCTTGTGCAGACCTTTAGCCTCCAGGTCCGCGCTTGCGCGGGCTTTCACTCTTCTGGTCCGTGCTTGCATGGATCTTCACCTTCCAGGTCCGCGCTTGCACAGGCATTTACTCTTCCGGTCCGTGCTTGTGCGGACCTTTATCCCTCAGCTCTCTGCTTGCGTGGACCTAGTCCTCCTGGTCCACCACA
>Ga0307507_10011669_pt1 | contig 11024 bp, 7 predicted proteins | sample 7_EM_MG_FD_207223 | JGI IMG/M metagenome (GOLD analysis project Ga0307507, IMG submission 207223) | Populus trichocarpa ectomycorrhiza microbial communities from riparian zone in the Pacific Northwest, United States - 7_EM | ecosystem: Host-associated > Plants > Roots > Unclassified | place... | reverse complement strand
TACCCTATCTTCCTCCCCATTACTTTAATTATTAGTGTCTGATGTCAAGGTTCATGTATTGATTACTCCATTGCCATTTGACATCCAGGCACCAATTTATTGGTATAATAATAATAATAATAATAATAATGTAACAGTCCAGGGGAGCCCTTATTTTCTTAATAGTAGTGTCTTCTCTAAACAGATAAAAAGTTAAAATAAAAGTTATATCATTTATATTTTAAAAAATAAAAATTTATTTTTTATATTCCAAAACACTAACTAAACATAAACACAATTTAATTTCCTTAATCCTTATATTGATTACTCAATTACCATTTTATATTCAGGCACTAATTATTGATTGATGCAATGAAAAAATGGAATAGTCTGGGGAACCTTGTACGAATTAAGGCACAAAATAACATATAATTATGTTATGAAAGTATTGAACAATAATTTCTCCAAAATGAACTGAAGAGGTTGCAAAACTAGTTGGCATTTAGATAGCTTTTGTAAATACGACAGAAATACCATCAGACAAAAAAATAAAGTTTTTTTTTTATGTTTTTAAATTGTTTTAATATAATAATAAAAAAATAAACAGTACTAAAACAGCAAACATGTTACCAAACATGAACGCAGATTATTGACACCCGCCTCTGTATAGCAGCTGCTTTATTCAATATTTTATTAAGTTGACAAAAACTAATTGTACAATGAAGGATACAAGTATTCGTTGCTATTGCAAGCATTCATTATATCTTATATGCTGACAACTTGTATAGGCTTTGTTTCCGGCTTACTCATCATCTCCGGGAAGAGTTTCCAGACACAGTCTAATTTTCAGTCGCTCCTCTCTTGTTAGAACTGGATCATCTTCACAGGTTAATCTCTTTCTCAGTACAGCGTTAGCACTGTCTGCATCGTCATCAAGAACCTGGACAGTAATAGACAAGAGCACCATGAGAAAATTGTTTGAATGTTGCCATGAATGATATCATAGACTCACAGTAAGGAATCTTTATCAACTAAATTGTCATGGATTAATATTTACACTTCCACATTTCATACTCACCAAGGTGTTGAGCCCCCTTTCCCATTTTTCACGGTTATTAAACCAGGTCAGCTCAGCAGATTGACCTGGTGACTCGCCAACCTATAACCTAACCCAGCCCGCTTTTCATTTTGAACTGTTTAGGATATTGACCGGCGCCAAACCCGGGTGACATAGCAGATTGAACCGCGCTCACTTGATCCAACCAAACCTAGATGATTCCTCAACTCCAAGTATTTATTTTTTTAAAAAAAATATTGTCTAAAACGACATTGTTTTGGGAATAACCTGGTAACCCTGCAAGTTGACCCGGTTACCCGGGCCTTAGACTGGGCTGGACTTCGGGCTGGATTTGACAGCCATACCATTTTTCTCCCAAGCAAAAGCAAATGGAGATATAGCAATAAAATGAAAAATAAAATAAAATCTGGAGAGATGAAACGTACTTGAACATAATTGTTGATATGGCCATCTCTGTTGACAGTGGTAACTAGCTCATTTTTGTTGACTATCCACTCACCATCAACAATGTACTTGTACTCGTAGACTCCCTCCTGTTAAAGCAAGAATTGTTACAAAATTCTGGTTTTAATTTGAAATATACTTATTGTATTCGCACCCAATTCTGCAACTAGCTGTGGTAAAGCAATACCTGACAGTTAGAATCGAAGGGATCCTTCCCTGTCAATTCTGGGCTGGTTTCAAGGAATCTTTAAAGCAAGTAGCAATTTGTCTCTAAAGGTAGCCTACATTTAAGTTTTTGAAGAAATGAACTCTCTAGATTAACAAATATTAGGGCCTGGGACCAAGAGGTTTTGGGGGGGGGGGGGGCTCATAGCAAAGGTGTGATTAGATATGCTTTTCTTCAGCAGTAACTATTTCAGTATTGCAATCCAATCGTTAGGTAAACCTTGACCTAGAAATTATGTGCTGCCAGATGCCAAGAAAAATGCAAGAAATGTTTTTGACAGAAAACTTGAGACAAAAAGACATGCAGGCAAGGAAGGAAGGAAAAAAAAAAAAGTTGGCAACTGCATTTATCTGTATTACCAAGGAGAATAAAAACTTACCATCAATTCCCTCTTGAGAATCCAAAACTTTCTCTCCTCGTCTAATTCTAAAGGTATCCTCTGGAGAAAGAAAGAGAAATAAATATGAATAGGTAAAAATGTTTAAATGGCTTAAACATAATGCAAAAACTAATGAAAGCTTTTACATCACATACCTGGCCCCATCCAATGTCAAGCCCAGAAATTTCCACTGTAGAATAATTGTTGTCTTCCCATTTCAAAGTGACAAGCTTTTTTCTAAGGCCTGTAAGCTTCAAACAAGGAAAAAAAAATAGTTTGCAGTAATCTGTCGATACTTCAAAAACAAAAGGCAAAATATATTCATTTTGTGATTGCATGAAGAGCCTAGGCCACTACAACCATCCCTTATTTTTTTTCATTGATTCTCAACAAACTCATTTATCTACCCCCCAAGAAGGAACTCTTGGGGAGTAATGTTTATGGGCTGGAGCTACTCGTTAATCTTGGCTGCAACTTTTATATTATGGGTAGTTCGAACAGTTGATAGACTGAAAAATGGCATTGCATGTCAGGAAGCATCCTTCTATATGTGCAAACTTAAAATTTTCATAGTCACAGAATTCAGCATCTAAACATGGGAGTTGTTAAAAAAAAAGGATTAAGTAAAAAAGATAAAATCAACATGCAGAAAGAAACCTATAGTCAAGGCTCCGTGAGCAACTATGCATATATGTTACACAAAAGGAAAATGACTCACTATATCAGCAGTTGCACTTTTGATAGCATTCAATTTTGGGAAGCTCGAGCGTTTACTCTGCAACACAAGAAACGATGAGATACTACGAAAACACTAATCAGCTACCAATAGGGCTCTAGCCCCACTGCTAGCAATACTCCTTTAAGGGAGAGGTTCCAGCTTCGACTCCCGGAAGGTCAGTCAAGCTAAATTCTCAATTACCAAAAATAGAAACTAATCAGCTATTTTAAACTGTAGCCATATCTGTCATGAACCAAGTAAATCTCAAATTACTATTGCATGATTTCAACATTGAATCCCAATATACATAATGGCCCCCGTCAAGCATCAAGCCTGTCTATGCTAGCACTAGAAACTGCTTGAAAGTCAATCCAGTTATGGTCTACAGTATAGGTTCAAAATCTATTGCTGGAAGGAATATAAACCGATTTGTTGATTACAATGCTAGAAAAGTAGAATGTAAGGCAATTTATATCCCTAACTAAGCTGTCCACTACCAAAGTCGACCCCTTCGTTTATACCGGCTAGCTTACAATTTGACATAAGAAAAAAAGATGATGCTCTGCATCCTGTAACCATGTACCTCATACTGCAAACTCACCCAGGTATATAGTTATACACTAAATGCACAGTTCCATAAACTTGACCCCTAAAATTTCTAAGTCAGAAAATCATATTACATAGATGAATCATCAACATCTTAATGATATTTATTTTCAAACCTGACAGGCGTGGAGCCATGGATCTTTAATAATGTTTTCCTAGAAAACATTATCAATACATAAGAGTTTCATTTATGGTAAAGACAGGAGAAAGGAATCAAATCCAATATTACCATAAGCAAATCGTGAGCTTCATTAAGCTTGTGGCCCTGAACCCAGAACATGTATGCCAGCTGTGATTCATTGAAAACTCTTAGTTTATTGGTAAGGAGATATAAAAAAATTATCAGCATGAAATGTGTGGAATTTGAAGAAACCAAACATAGCGCCTCAAAAAAAGACAAGGAAAACCATGAAAGAATGCTTCCTCAGAGAGGTGGGGGTGGTGATGCATGGGCATTTCCCTCATACATGATAAATTACAGAGCCAAACAAAACAGTGGTGCATAGCAACAAATCATAAGGTGTCAAACGAAAAATTAAGCAGGATAAGATCAAATGCTACCGCAACAGCAGGTGCTCTTCCCATTCCTGCAGTGCAATGTATATATGTCACACCTCCATTCTGGTTTATGGCTTTGCGTAATTTGCTGACAACAGCTGGTAGCTGTATCCGTAAATCAAATGCATCAAAATCCCTGTTACATTAATATTAGCTGCTGTATCAAATGAAGAATAGCAACATAAATGATCATAGACAGTAGATACAGATGCACATTCAACACACATCCTTTGTGCTCTTACAAACAGTAAATGTGAAGTGGGGAGAAATTCAAATGGTACAGAAAGTGCTCAGAAGAGTTATTTTGCACTAGAACAAGTGAAACTCTAGCTTAGAAAGTTAATTAACGTCTTCTAACAAAAATGAAGTGCCAGTGTAGAAAGTGATAGCATAGCAGTCCAAAATAATACTACGTACATTCTCCACGGTTTTTATTTTTTATTCTTTTGGCAGTAGAAACTAGTTTCGATGCAAAAGGTAGTCAGATGTTAACTAACAGATTTCTTTTTCCAATTGTTTATTTGTTCTCGTTTTGTAAATTAGAAACCTTGGGTTTGCTATGACTAACCTTATCTGTGCACGCAAATGCTGAATGTCACCACATGCCTTCGCATAGTCTCGAATGGCACTGATATCTACCCCGAAATATCTGAAATGGTGGTAAAAGAATTGCAGTATGTTTCATACGCTTCTTCTTTTTAGATCTCAAATGCTCAACAGTTGCATAAATGATAACTGATGACCATATATATAAGAGCATTTAAGAAATAAAAATTATGCTTTCATCAGATCATGAAGACAGAGTTATTTAGGATACTCCAAGTCTGGATCCTGTTGTAAGCAAAACACAGTTTTGACCCCAATTTTTCGAAGCTTGTCAACGTCTTCAGGAGTCTAGAAATTTGAAAAAACAAATTAGAAAACCATATGAGAAACAAAAATAAAATAAAAACCAGTGTAAGAGGGGAAAGAATCCCTTCATACATGAATCTAACAAATGAGAATCACCTGTAGGCATGATCCGACAATCAAATCTGGACGAATGAAGTTATAGTTCATTCCTAGTTCGTGCCTATAAGTCAAAACTGTACTAAAAATATATTAGAACAAACAATTAGCTGCACTTATAGATCAATAACACATTAAAATTTCGTTAATCAAGAATCAACAGTAACTAGCAAACACTTCAAAAATTCAAACAGTTACACATGCCACTCCAACCGAACAGGTCACACCCACCAATTCCCCACCCTTGACATGGACCTACAAGCATTATCGAACTCACCAGCCCCCATAGCTTCAGTCATGTTATGACTATATATCTCAGATTTTTCTTCTTCTTCTTCCTCAACATCAGTGCCACTCATCTCAGCACTAGATGGCGAGCCAGGAGCTGCCTACAGACAACAAATTCAAATAACAAGCCTCTATTAGAAGATTTGAACTTCGAAATTCAACACAGTAAAGCAGTAGTCACTAATAGGATCAAATTAATTATCAGAAACAAACAAGCAACCATTATGATCGCCCAAATTAATCAGTTATCATCAAAACCACTCTCCGTGGTGCTCCCGATTTCGTTTTTATATTAATTTTTTGCTTCCAAACCACATACACGGCGAAAATGCTAACATGACTCATTTCCCAGCCCTGGATTCGTGGGATCACTCCAATTTGCACAAGAAATTATTCAACATCCCAATTAAAAAAAATCATATCATGAAAAATCCAAACTTTACAGGGTATAACAAAAAAAAAAGGGAAGGAATATTCCCGAATATCTAATTTTAAAAAATATTTTCTTAACACATCAAAAAACCCCTTAAAACTCCAAAATATCTAATATCACTAGTGAATTCTTATATAAAAAAAACATCCCTGAAAATCTCCTGGTGGATCCGGCTAGTGGAACCCACAAATCTAATGGCTGAGACTCTTCACCAAGTGATTTCAAGAAAGGTTTTCGTTAAAACTAGTATTATGTTATTCTGAATTTCTAACAGTCAAATATTTAAAGAAAAAGAACCAACAAGAGAAAGTTGCGGTAATCAAAACAGAACGAATAACAATATATAGCAAACATTAGAGCAGAGCAACAAGATTAGAAGCTTCAACTTGACACAACAAAACAAAAGGATCGAATCTCAAGCTACTTTTAAGTTACCTTCACAGCTACACGTAACTGCAGATCATGATAATCCATGGTTCCCTGCACCAACAAAATGATATACTATAAGAAAAAAAAAAAAACACAGATTATGTGTAAAGGGATGAACGTACTGCCATGTTAAAAGAGAATAACGGCGGAGAAGAAGGTCTTCTGTGGTGAAAGTTGAAGCCTTGCAGAGGCAAAGCAGAGGATGATCTGCCATTCAAACAAGACATTGACGAATGAAATTAAAGAAATAAAACAAATATAAAAAAAGGAAAGATATTTTACACGTTATATAGTTAGTCAGACCTTGGAAGATGGCGAAGGCAATTCATTTGAAGAAGGAGAAGAACGAGATAAAAAAATCTGAGAGAGTGAAGTGAGAGTAAAGTGAGAGCGGACTTCCTGAATCTGAGTTGATACTTGATAATAACTTTTATAGCTCATGTTGGGCTTAATTGTGTATTTGATCCCCTTGATTTTTATTTTATTTTATTTTGAACCTTGTAGTATATTTTGTCTTGAGCTCCTCTTTCAAACTTTTTATTTCGTAATTATTTGGACCTTTTCTATTTGTTGCATAGAGACATAAAACTTGACTTGAATTGAAATGGAAAAAACAATGATTTGGTCAAATTTTATTGACTACAAACATGAATCAAATCTAATTAGTTGAATCATAAGAATTTTTTTATAAAATAAAATAATATCATTTTAATAAAAAAATAATTGGTTGAAATTGACTTAATGACTTGTTCATCCATGTATTTTTCCGTATTAACCTTCATGTTTAACAACTATAATATAGTGTCAAATATCATACATTACTAATATTAATAAGATTAAAAAAAATCATGTTTTATAATTAAGAATTCTATTATTTGTTTTTGTTTTAAAAAAATAAAATGATACGTAATAACCTCATAATTGATAATATTTGAAGGTCATTATATTTTAGTATATAATAAAGTGATGGGGATGATATTAGAGTAAAAAAATAATAAAGGGATTAAAATGAGACAAAATTGAGAATAGAGAGACTAAATGCACTATCAGCCTGTACTGCTTGGGTTTGCAAAGGGGATCGCCTTTTGGAAGATTCTCCAGAATGCCATTAGATTTTTTTTCCGCATCGAGATATGGATAGTGTTTGAACTTCTGCTATTCGTTGCTGTTAAAACTATTTTTTTTATAAATATAATAAAATAATATTTTTTTTAGATATTAACATATTTTATTTTAAAATAAAAAAAATAAAAAAAATTTCAAAGATATTTTTTAATAGTAAAAACAAATACACTCATCGACAATATTTTAACATATGATTATTTGTTTTTATATTTAAAATTATGTTTGGATAACTTTTAAAAATATATTTAGTTTTAAAATATAAAGTTAATATTTTTTAATAATTTAATGTATTGATATTAAAAATAAAAAGTACTATTATTTTAAAAATTATTTTAATATATTTTTAGAAAATACAATAAACACACCTGCCGCATAAGTGCATAGGGTAATTTTGATGCAGCCAAGATGGGATCTAATTGGGCTTGGGCTCAGCTTATAGCCCATTTATGCAAAAAGTTTTGAGTAAATGTGAAATAGATAAATCAATAATAGATTTGCTGTAAATCAATTCCAATGACAATATTGATATAAATTTAGTTTTGATACTAAAAAATTAATTATTCTAAAGAGTAATTTTTTTTAGTATTGATATAAATAGCCCTGATTGATCAGAAACACATATTTAATCTCGTTTAATATGCTGAGAGAGATTTTAATACACATTTATTTAAATTAAAAAAAAATAGTAACATAATAGATAATAAGTGTGTGTTTTTTAATATGTACCAGGTATGACTTGAAAACTTTGATGAGCTGTCATGTATGACATGGTATTAATAGATGATGTGGCAAATTTAAAAGAGAAACTTCCTTTTTTATTTTTATTAAATATAAAAAATTAACTAAAACCCAGGGATTTTTTTTTGAAAAAATTTCTACGTCTTAAAGAAAATGTAAAAATAATAAAGAGAGAAATTTCTCTCCAAAAGTGTTTTCCTTCGTCATCAATGCCACGTTACCACTCATCTGCCACGCCATCCCTCAATATTCATGCCATGCATGCCAACCTTATAACTAAAATAATACCTTATCATAAGTCGTATTTGTCACCACTCCAAATTTTACTTTATTGCTATAGTCTCAATGATTGATACAAATATTTGAAGAAAATAAATGTTTATACACTGAATTGTAAAAAATCCACAAATTACACATCTTATTTAACTCTAAAAAAAAGAATTGCTAAAAGCTTGAGCTTCGAAGATGGATCTATGAGGTGGCTCAAAGAAACCTTTCTCGAGATGACCTTGAACAATCCCAGCTGTACTTCTGCCTTCAAGCCATTGCTTATGGCAACAGTTACGTTGTCTAACATGGATAGTATCTTCCTAATCAATCAAGGTTCGGATCATAGAAGAGAGCATCAACTAGACTACAAATGTAAAAGGATAATCACAATAAACAATTTGATTTTGACTACAACTCTAGTTTTAATAATACTTGGGTAGTTTTCTTTATGGAAATCAAACAAAAAAAACCAGTGCTCCTCAAAAAAATGGCCACCAGAGGTCCAAGAATCCAAGCTCTATGGCATCTTCCATGGCTGGTTTTTCTTTTCTCTACAACACGTGTGTTTTGCGCTTCACCATCAAAAGTACCAAGACTTGGGGTGCATGGACCTTATGGTGCAAGAAATCACCTTGGAAAAGTTAAGGTTCAGTCTTTGGCCCCGTCGGATCAGGAGTTTAGAACTTTTTATTACAATCAGACACTTGATCACTTCAATTACAGGCCTGAAAGTTATAAGACTTTTCAGCATAGATATGTAGTGAGCTTCAAGCATTGGAGGGGTCCCGATACAATGGCTCCAATATTTGTCTATTTGGGCGAGGAATCTTCTTTGAATGACGATCTTGGTTATATTGGAATCCTCTCTGATAATGCAGCTCGATTTGGTGCTTTACAAGTGTACATAGAGGTGAGTAGAATTATTTCTTTTTCTGGAGAATTTGATCTTTTCTTTTTGCTAAAATGTTCCCTTTTCGGCTTTCGAGATTGACGTCCCTCCGGGACAGCTTCTAAACAAGTTGAAAATGTTTGACTCTAGCTAGAGTTTTGGATTTGCAACACAGTTGATAGAGCAACTAGTACTAATTATTGCATGACAAATTTAAGGTTGAATAACACTGCTTTGTGTTGAGTAACAATTTCCAATGCAGCATCGCTTCTACGGAGAATCAATCCCCTTTGTATCAAGAGAGGAAGCATTGAAAGATGCAAACCTCCGTGGATACTTCAGCTCTGCTCAAACTTTAGCAGATTATGCAGAAGTAATCCTACACATTAAGAAAAAACATTCGGCCGACTCTTCCCCGGTTATAGTTTTTGGAGGATCATACGGAGGAAGTAAGTAAATTATCATGAATCGCAAAATTCAGTTCTTTTCCTAATCAATATAGAAACATGGTTTGATCACTTTTCATTATTTTTATAGTGCTTGCTGCTTGGTTTCGCCTGAAATACCCTCACGTTGCACTAGGGGCACTGGCCTCGTCTGCCCCAGTTCTTTATTTTGATAATATCACCCCTTCAAACGGATACTATACAGTCGTGACAAAGGATTTCAAGGTAAGAAGATTAAGTTAATTGACCATATTTCTCTCTAGCTTTCCAACCTAAAGAAGGTCTTGAATTGTAACTGTTTCCGATTTTGTTTATCGCAGGAATCGAGTGAGAGCTGCTACAAAACCATAAAACAGTCATGGTTTGAAATTGATAAAGTTGCTGCTAAAGCAGATGGTCTTTCTATCCTTCAAAAGAAGTTCAATACTTGCAAGTAATTAACAGTCCAAGTCTCCCATTTCCCATGATTTTTTTAATTGCTAACTCGATTCCATGAGTTAGTTTCTGATTGATTAGTGTCTTAACTCCCTCCAACTTTGGCTAACAGACCATTGGAGGCTGCTACAGAGTTGAAAAACTTTTTGGACAGTTTGTTTTCAGTAGCAGCTCAATATGATAGACCTCCAAGATATCCAGTTGACCTTGTTTGCAAAGGAATTGATTCAGCACCAGAAGGAAGTGATGTACTTGACAGGATATTTTCTGGGATTGTTGCTTACTTCGGAAAAAAGCCTTGCTATAATCTAGATGCATTCTTTTCATCAGAAACACTGGAAGGCTGGACTTGGCAGGTAAGGTTCTTTAACTTCTGCCGTTAGTATATCCAGCATAATAACAAATTGCATGATTAATACCAATTAATTCTTTTCTGGGATTTAATAGACATGTAGCGAACTTGTGATACCGATCGGCCGTGGTAGCAACGATACTATGTTTCCAGCAGAGCCATTTGATCTGAAGGAGTACATTGAAGAATGCAAAAGCGCATTTGGAGTCCCCCCTAGGCCTCATTGGATAACAACTTATTATGGCGGTCATGTATGTCTGTTGTTCGAACTTCTGTGTGAAATTCCAGTGCATCCATGCATGTTCATAGTTGCAATTTAGAAGCAGATATGAGCTCCCTTCTTTTTTTCTCCCTTTTGAATGTGAAATTGCAGCATTTTAAAGAGGTTCTCAGGAGGTTCGGTAGCAACATTATCTTCTCCAATGGCCTCCGTGACCCTTATAGCAGTGGAGGGTGATAAATCTACCTTTGATGTTCTTACATAAAAAAAATGTTGTGAATCTTTCAAGCCTTTATTCTGGCATATTGGCAACGTAAGTTATATGTTTTTTCATCTGTAATCATGTAGGGTGCTGGAAAACATATCAGATAGCATATTGGCAGTGTATACAACTAAAGGTAAT
>Ga0307507_10011668_pt1 | contig 11024 bp, 12 predicted proteins | sample 7_EM_MG_FD_207223 | JGI IMG/M metagenome (GOLD analysis project Ga0307507, IMG submission 207223) | Populus trichocarpa ectomycorrhiza microbial communities from riparian zone in the Pacific Northwest, United States - 7_EM | ecosystem: Host-associated > Plants > Roots > Unclassified | place... | reverse complement strand
CTTGCCAGTTTGCCCTCGAGTAAGTATCTCGCTGAATCGGATCGCCACAAGATCCTCGTGGACTTTCTGGGTCCTTGAATTTAACAGAATTTAAGGGGTCCCTTGAATTCGGGTGAAAAACCTGACTTACATAGATTGAGTCATATGACTCATAGTTTACCCAGGCCCTTGGTATATAAGGAGGGCAGTTTCGTTTGTATTCGGTAGCTTGAACCTAGGCAATACAAGCTTAGTTCACCCTCATGTCTCAGTCGGAACCCCCGTAAGCAAGTCCGCCCTCATACTCTAAGGTCTTTAAGGACTTAGAGCATCAGTATAATGTCTAACCGTTGCGAGTTAACAAGTTCTTGCTTAGTATCCAGGATCGCTCTCCAGGGAGGATCACTGAACCCTGCGTTTCATTAGGTAACACAAACAACAGTCATTCCGGGAAAACCCCGAAGATAGCCGACAAACAGAGCTATATAGTGAACAGTAACAGTGCCAGGAAACCCCTGAAGATAGCTGACGGTATCGAGCTATAAGTTGTAATCAGTCATCAGTCATAAAGTCATTGAGTCATAGTGAACTTAAGCTTAACAAAGCCCGCTACGCGTAAAACTGTAACAAAAGGTTCAAGCTTACCCAGTATAGAGGGGTGCATCAACGCACTCTACCAATTTTAGAAACCGCACATCACGCTGGAGCATTTAAGAGATCTCATTGCTCTCACCGAAAGTTATAACATGAGGATTAAGGAAGTCATTGAACTATTGGACGAATTCAACAGCAGGATAAAGGATATCCTCGCATTAGTCAAAGCACAGGAACACATTCAGTAAACGTATCACAGTGGATATGCTAGGCAAAATTATACACCTCATTTGGAAATTTACCAATGAAGAATTATTGAACCTTAGAGCAACACTGACAAAAACAGTCAAAGCGAAAGTTAGAAGAAGACGCAGCACCGTCTTCTCCCAGTAGAAAGAAACCACGGCTGACCAAGGAAGGTTAGGCTATCGATCATATAGAGCACCAGAGAGCTCTGAGTCAGAACAGGAACAATTTGAAAGTGCAGACAAGGAAAGCCCTCCTGCCACACAGACACCAGTAACAGGAACATCGACACCCGTATGAACTCCTTTATCCCGAATATCAGGGCTAGGACCAGCATATCCATTTAGCAGAAGAGAATCACCGTTTAGTGGAAGAGCAACACCAGCCTTCACACTGAGAGGATCACCGTCGATCACTAGAACACACAGCACCAGCACGCAGTCGCTCATCATACCAATACCCATATTAGGACCTATAGACTTATCCAGTCTAGGCATCCCGCCAACCAACGAAGCAACCCAAATAGTAGAAAGTTTTAACGTGTTCGCATCAGAAGCGTTTAACCTCGAGACACCAGTAGGACCCGAAATGTCCAATTTCCCAGCAGCACAGCAACCAGCCGACAATGCGCCGCAGAACCCAGAACAGCCACCCCAGCAACAACAACAGCAAGTGTTTAACCCGTACCCCACAGTGGACGGAAGAGAGAGAAGCCGACAACCGAAAGATTTTAACGGAGATGAATCCAAGTATAAGCTATGGATTCAAATGGTAGACAACTACCTAATTGCCAATGCGCAACGTTTTTTGACAGACCAGTTAGCAATATTGTTTGCTATATCATATATGACAGAAGGAAGGGCAGCCGATTGGGCAAGCCACTACATCGACACACACCAGACCGACGGAAAGTTTTTACCCACAGATACATGGGTCAAGTTCAAGAAACTCCTAGAGAAATCTTTCGACATTAGGAAGACCAAACAGAAGGCAGAAACAGACTTCTCAGTCTTAAAACACAAACCAGGACACCTAGAGGAATACATCCTCGATTTTAGAATGTTAGTGCAATGAGCCGGATTCGTCTTACAAGGAATAGAGAATCCCATGCTCACAGTAGATTTTTTAAGAGGACTTCACCCGACGTTAAGAGTGAAGATAGTTCAGCAAAAAAACGCACCAACCACGTTAGAGGAGATTATCGAAGATGCCAGGGCATTCGATCAATCATACTATCAGAGTATACAATGGAAGGACAGGATTACGGGATGGACGCCCAGACCAGCGCCCCGTACTACCTTCACGCCACGCTCCACGTTTACCCCGTGAACCAGAGATCCAAACGCAATGGATATCGACAGTATAGAAATTGACAGACTGTCTATCGAAGAACGAGACAGATACATGAAAGAATGACTATGTTTCCGATGCGGAAAACTGGGACATATGTCACAAGACCACACGCTGAGCCAGACTACTTCCAGTAAGGGAAGTACTCCCAGTTATAGTAAACCTGCCACCCCATATAAGGCTATCATGCTGCCCCCAAGTAAAGCAAAGGACGCCACACGAAAAGTTCATGCTATTATGTCAGAACTCAACAGTGAAGGGTTAGAAGGAGCAAAGAATGCCTTCATAGAAAGTATAGATGAAGAGGTGGTTGAAGAAGAACAGAAGGATTTTTAGTGCGAAGGCTGGCAACGACGACCAGACCTTCAAAAGAACCACCCATCAGAGCTATTAAAATTCAAAGCATATCGAGCAAAAATTCAAGATCAATGATCATTGATGCTAGAATTTTAGATGGAAAGGAAATTGTCGAAACCAAAGCGCTAATAGATTCAGGCACTCAAGGAGCATTTATAGATGAACAATTCGCGAAAGAGCACCGATTCCCGCTCTTAAGACTAAAGAAGGAGATACCAATCTCAAACATTGATGAGACCCCAAATAGGAATGGACCTATCCAGTACATCACCCGATTCCCAGTAAAAATTGATGGAAACATCATTTCCACTGAATTTTTTATCAGTCACTTAGGAAAGGAGAACGTAATCCTTGGATTACCATGGTTAGAAAGAGTGAACCCCATAATCGATTGGGCAGAGAAGACCCTTAAAATCGACCCCGAACGAATCAAGAAGCCAACTCAGTCGTTGGCCACGAACTGAATCATACAGGCCCTTAAGGTGGACCTAGTACGAAAGAAGATGAGATCAAAAGAAGCTTTTGCAGATGAGCTACGAAACCTTCGAAATAGAAAGAGACCAACAGTTACAAAAGAGGAAGTACCCGACGAAGACACAACCCCAAAGTTTAAAAGGTTGCCCGATACAGAGAAATCTATTCTCATCACAGTAAACAAACTGCCAGACAATTACGAAGATATGCCGGCACTAGTACCGGACCCCGACGAGGAAGACGAGGAAGATGATTTGACGGAAGGAGATTTGCTTGTCGTCCATATCAGTGGAGATACGGTGAAAGCTATACCAGAACAGGAAGAAGAAAGGAACCCATTGAGTCAACCAATTCAGATTGAAAATGATGAAATCGCGATCAGAGCTAAGACGTCTATATCACAGAGTCTAGCGCATGAAGCTGAAGTAATTGAGAAGAAATCTTTTGAGGAACTAGTCCCAAAAGAATATAGAGAATACCAATCAGTCTTCAAAAAGACTGCATCCAAACGTTTCCCAGAAAGCCGTCCATGGGATCATAGAATTGATCTCAAACCAGACTTCGTACCGAAGAAAGCGAAGACATACCCACTCAGTGTAGAAGAAGAGAAAGAGATGAACAAGTTTATAGACGACAACCTCAGGAAGGGATTCATACGGGAATCCGCTTCGCCACAAGCATCACCATTTTTCTTCGTATCAAAGAAAGACAGTAAAGCGCTTAGACCGTGTCAGGACTACAGGTACCTGAACGAATCAACCATCAAGAATGCATATCCCCTACCGTCCATCGTTACAAGGAGCAAAGACATTCATGAAACTAGATATCCGATGGGGATATAATAACGTCCAAATTAAGGAAGGCGATGAATGGAAAGGTGCCTTCATCACCAAAAGAGGACTATACAAACCAACAGTGATGTTCTTCGGAATGTGCAATTCGCCTGCCACATTCCAATCTATGATGAACGATTACTTCACCAATATGATAGCTCAGGGGTGGCTCCTGATCTACATAGACGATATTCTCATATTTTCCGAGAATCCCAAAGACCATCACGAACGAACACTACAAGTGTTAAAACGACTTAGAGACAAGGATTTATTCCTTAAACTGGAGAAGTGCATATTCAATGCAGCCAAAGTAGAGTACTTAGGTTTCATCGTGAAACCTAACGAGATATCAATGGACCCAACAAAGTTAGCAGGAATAGGAGAATGGGCTCCACCGAAGACAGTTAAAGGTGTTAGATCCTTTTTAGGATTCTGCAATTTTTACAGAAGGTTCATTGGCGATTACGCAAAGGAAGCCAAACCGCTAAATGAACTCACAAAGAAGACGAAAATTTTCAAATAGTCCCAGGAGTGTCAAACGGCCTTCGAAAATTTAAAGAAACGGTTCCTAGAAAGACCAGTTCTAGTCATACCAGATCCAACAAAGCAGTTCTTTGTAGAAGCCGACGCATCGAAATGGGCTACGGGCGCTGTCCTCAGACAACATGATAATAACAGAGAACTTAAGCCATGCAGCTATATCTCTCACAGCCTCACGCAGACAGAAAGGAACTACGATATATACGACAGAGAGATGCTCGTGATCTACCGAGCATTACGAACATGGAGACATTTCTTAGAAGGAAGTAAACACGAGGTCGTAATAATGTCAGATCACAAGAATCTGACTTATTTCCAAAAACCACAAGACCTCAGCCACCGACAAGCAAGATGGGCCTTGTATTTGACAAGGTTCAATATGAAATTAATGCATATGCCTGGATCAAAGATGATTCAGTCAGATGCTCTATCAAGACATCCAGATCACGTACCAGAGAAAGACACCAACAATGAAGACATCATCTTATTGCCAGATGAATTATTCATCAAATTAATCAATACAGAGCTTGCCAAGTTAATAGAATTGGCAGCTGCCTCAGACGAGTTTGTAAAAGATATGGACAAGGTCCTATCCACGAAAGGAGTTCCACCGATCAAGTCAAACTTATCGGACTGGAAAATAGAAGACGGAGTATTATATTATCAGGAACGATGCTATATCCCTGATAATCGCAAAGTACGAAAGATGATCGTCCAACAGATTCATGATTCCCTGATGATGGGACACCCAGGATGAGACTCCACCCTAGAAATGGTTCAGAGACACTATTGGTGGCCACGATTACGCCACTTCGTATACGAATATGTTGCAGGTTGCGCCACCTGTCAACAAAACAAAGTTAACACACACCCGATGCAACTGCCAGTACAGCCGATTAAATCAACAGCTACGAAACCATTCCAGATGATAACACAAGATTTTATCTCTGGATTACCTAAAACAGCACAAGGCTATGACCGCATAATGGTCATGGTAGACCATGGCCTTACGAAGGGGGTAATTTTCATCCCTTGCAGTAAAGAGTTAACTGCACTTGAAGCTGCCAAACTCCATTTGGACCATACAGTCAAACGGTTTGGGCTACCTGAGATCATTATCTCTGATAGAGACCCTCTTTTCGTTTCAAAGATGTACAGGAGTCTTATGAAACTTTGCGAAATCAAGCAATGAGTCAGCACTGCATATCATCCCCAGACAGCTGGAGAGACAGAACGAGTCAATAGAGAACTCGAGACATATCTCTGGATCTTCTGCAAGCGCATTCCAGAAGATTGGGATAAACATCTCCCTATGGCAGAGTTCACGTACAACAGATGACCCCATTCAGTTACAAAACAAACCCCATTTTACCTCATGTATGGAAGCGAACCCACTGGGTTCCCAATGACATTCCAGAAAACGAAGTCCCTGCAGTAGAAGGACGAGTCACTAAGCTTCTTAAAGCAAGGGACGACGCTCGAGCTGCTCACAAGCTGGCACAACAAGTTCAGATTAAACAATCCAAGAAGAACTCTCCCCCATTCAATAAGGGAGACTTAGTATGGTTAGATGCGCGCAACCTCAGTAGAGGATATCAGTTCCAGAAGATGGCATCCTTACAAGAAGGACCCTTCAAAATCATAGAAGTATTAGGACCGGTGACATACAAACTCCAGCTTCCAGTTCAATGGAAAATACACAATGTCATTCACGGCAATTGCCTTACCCCGTATCGCGAAACCGACATTCATGGAAAGAATTTTCCTGAACCACCACCTGATCTTATCAATGGAGAAGAAGAATACAAAGTAGATTCAATCAAAGATCACAGGAAACGAGGCAGAAGCTATCAGTATTTGGTAGTATGGAAGGGATACTCTGATGAAACATGGGAACCAGAAAGCAACTTGAAGAATGCCTCCGAGGTTCTTCAAAGTTATAAAAGGAGGAAACGTCTGCAGTAAACCCCAGACAATCGTCTAACACTCACAACTAAGCCAGTCAGCTTTCTTTGAACTAGCCTCCTCATTTCATTATGTCTGCATTCAACTCCGCCTCTTTTACCACTGCCACCATCTACTTCCGTAACCTCCTTAGAGAGGAGGAACACATTATCACCCTCATCGACCTTTGTCAGAATGATCTGACCCTCACCCTCGACCTCCAGCTCATTCTGGAGTCTGTAGCCAACGAGAAGAGGCTCAAGGAAATCGCCGGGTATACTAAGCCCATCTTCTCCATGTATAACATCACCATTACCGCCATCACCGCCGCCATTCGCCATGGTATCCTAGATGCCATTAGGAACTCGGGGAAGCTTCCCCTCATTCCCGTTGACACCCCCACCTGCTTTGCAGGACGAGGCATTGTGGATTACTTTCATTATTATGACCTTACCTTTCACACCTATGGGAGATCCTGTGCCTACCACGTTAAGCAGCAGTCACGGCCACAACCTGTCCACCACTGTTCAAAGTGCAAGGAGCCTGGTCATGATCGTCACAACTGTAGGATGTACCAGTGCAGAGGATGCCACCAGTGGGGACTGGGACACACAGCCCCCAACTGCCCCGTCGCCCAGAAGGAAGCACAGGAGACATGGGAAAGGAGCGAGGAATGGGCTAGGGCAGCAGAGGATTGGGGGATGGATAGGAAGACCTGCCAGGAGAGATGGGCAGATGTCATCAGGATGTGGGAGGGAGTCCCCAGCATCCCAAACGAAGACTGGACAGGGCCCAGGCCCCCCACTCCCCCACCATCTCCCCTCACCAACATCCCCAACCTCGTCAGCGAGTTCGGCAGCTCGTCGTTGGGCTCCTCCCTCCTTTTCGTCATGGACTAGTTCAATGTCAGTGACATTGAGTGTTAAACGGGGGGTAATGTTACAGACTTTTTCCTTACGAATATGGACAGACAGTTAGATACTTGCAGACACTTACATATTCCTAAGACGTAGTCTAGACCATACTGGACAGACTCTAGATACGCATCCCACGACTCATTCCTATTTACTTTGACTCATTATTTAGATATATTTCTCCTGACTCATACTTACATAGATTGAGTCGTATGACTCCTTTGTTGTATGACTCCTTTGTTGTATGACTCCTTTGTTGTCATACAACTAACTCCCTTAGACTCACTTAGACACAGTATGGCTCTTATGACTCTACACAAGTCATATAGACACATACTCTTGACTCGTTTCTGACTCATAGTTTACCCAGGCCCTTGGTATATAAGGAGGGCAGTTTCGTTTGTATTCGGTAGCTTGAACCTAGGCAATACAAGCTTAGTTCACCCTCACATCTCAGTCGGAACCCCCGTAAGCAAGTCCACCCTTGTACTCTAAGGTCTTTAAGGACTTAGAGTGTCAGTATAACATCTAACCATCATGAGTTAACAAGTTCTCGCTTAGTATCCAGGATCGCTCTCCAGGGAGGATCACTGAACCCTGCTTTTCGTTAGGTAACATGAACGACAGTCATTCTGGGAAAACCCTGAAGATAGCCGATGAACAGAGCTATATAGTGAACAGTAACAGTGCCAGGAAACCCCTGAAGATAGCCGACGGTATTGAGCTATAAGTTGTAATCAGTCATCAGTTGTAAAGTCATCAAGTCATAGTGAACTTAAGCTTAACAAAGCCTGCTATGTGTAAAACTGTAACACTTCCCCCCACATTCCTCATACTCATACTTCACCAGCTGTTATTAAAATGCCCAAGAGCCTTCCCTTGGTATCCATTCTCCAGATGAACAAGGAAATTGAAGACAAAAATGCTGTACGGTCTCGGAAGACCTTTAATCATCTTTCTGATCCCACTGTCCATATGGAGCCTGGATCTGATGAAGCCTCTCTCATTTCTCTTGATGATGCTGATTTGAACCACTTCCGAATCCCTTCCTTTGTGGCTTCCTTTCCTAATCATCAGGAAAAACCCCATTTGCTTATCTGTAGAAATAAGCATAAGTAAGTTAGGGGCAAGCTGACTTCAACTAACTGAAGAGAATCAGCTCTTATGAATTTGAAATTAGTTGTCAATCAGTAGCTCATTACTTATTCAACACTTATTCAGCACTTATACCCAGTAAATCTATCTAGATTAGAAAGGATTGCTTTTGGGTGTCCTCATATATTCTCCCATATACTTAGTTTTAGTTCATAGGCATATGTATTGATTAAGTTGCATGTAGAAATTCTAAGTTACATAATTAACTACAGAAATATAGACATGGGACAGTGTCACTGGGTTGATATCAGTGGAGGACATGCAGCATACGTGTCAACCAGCTGCATCAATGATAAAAGAGGGGGCACCAATGGTGTTGACAGCACAGTGAGGAGGCTTCTGCCTCAACTGCTCGCGTCAATCAGCAAAGAAGGTGGAGCGTGTCACTGCATTGGCACTGGAGGTGACATCACAGGAACGAGAGGGAGGGGAAACAAGGTGGTGTGTGGGATACACTGTCATGAGGCTGCAGGAGACATGAACGGGGTAGTGTGTGGGATGCACACTGCCCCATCACAGTCTTACCTCCCCCTTCTCACTTGAACGATGCTGCAGGAGGACCCGACGACACTGTGACTAACAAGGCATGTGGGATGCCCTCTGCCTCGCATTGGTGTCTGCACTCATACATGCATGCCTCCTCGTTGCCCTCCGCTTTGTTTCCCATGTGTCTCCTCCTGGCTGACAACACCTGTTGGTTGTGGTTGCAGGTGCTGTGACGTGGTGGTCAATGTTGTGCATGATGTGGTGGTCGATGTGGTCATGTGATGTCATGCATGATGTGGTGGGCACCAAGAGGCGGGGGCATGATGGAGGACCATTGACAATGTTGTGGCAGGTGGAACTTGCCTCAGTAGGTGAGATGCAGGTTAAAGAGGAAAGTGAAACAGGTCATTCCATGATGCACCTTGCAGGTCTCCCCCATCCTGGGTTTCCTGTCATGCTGCCTATCTGCAAACCATTCGAGAATCCAAACATCAGCCCACATCTGTTCCTTCATGTCATGCACATGAAGTCCTATTCCTGTAAAGACATATAAGATGAGTAAAATAAAACAAAGGAGAACAGTGAAATATACTTACAATAGATTTATCAAGGCATTGAGAGAGACAGATAAATCATTATCATAAGACCTGCATAAGATGGGGAGAGATTTATTATAAGTTCGTTGGAACTCCGACATCATGTGGTCATGTTGAATTCTCAACGTGGGAGATCTCGAACATTTTCTTTCTTCTTCCTCCCACCACCATCATCCCCTTCCCATCATCCCTCAATATAATGACAAAAGATAATTCATGATGAGTCAACCATGTCAGTTCTTCATACACCAATGAAGGCATGATCTAATAATGCCTACCCAGCATGTTGATGGAGGATGTGGAGAAGTCCAACTGTACACATCCATTGCCCTTGCCTTACCTCTCTAATGCCACATTAACAATCTCCAACAGTCACCCAGCCAGAGTTGGAGCAGCTAAAGAAATGATTCATGAAACTTGACAGGCCAGCTTGCCTGCCAATTTTTTATCATCACATGTCCCCTCACATGGTCCTGTGTGCCTCCACAGCGATGGCTCGGGATCCATAGATTGCGAAGAGTTTTTGCAAATACCATAAATCACAACCAACCCCCTCATGTCACAGATGAGGAGTGCATGCCTTCCAAGCATAGTTTCCTTGAACCACTCTGTTAACCCCTAGCCTTCGATCAGTGGTGGTGGTACAGTTGACTTTCAAGAGTTTGTTGATGGCCTAAGTGTGTTTAGCAGTCATGGAGGGTGGGAAGAATAACTGAAATGTTCATTCCTTTGCTTGCCTATGTCTCTTTAATCATATGCCCTCTAGCCTCAATCACCCATTGACCTACTGCCAGTAGTACACATATCTGAGCTTTCTGTGTGAGTACCCCACAGTTCATCCCAAATACCATGACAGATTGACTCCCTTGTCACCTCATTTGTGGGATCAACATGGATCTCGACACCACCATCAAGCTGCAACAATCCCAAGGTCCATCACTCTTGTAAGTAAATCTGCTACATGTACAGTTCACTGCTAATATTGCACCCCACAATATGAGTGACACTCAGCTGGAACAATGACCTATGCCCTGCACAAACATCATCAATCATAACCCATCATCAAAAGAACCTTGACAGCCAGAAGGCCAAAGCTGAGAAATTCGAAGGGGAAATTTTCAAGAAGGTCTATGATCGGCACATAGACACTTTGACAAAGTTGAAGAAAAAGGTCAATGCATACCACAAGTTCATGTTGGAACTCTATTCGAAAGTCACGTAAGTACTTCTTGCTTGCATTGATTTCATTGTCCTCAACCTATATCTGTAGTGATGGTGACAGCCTTACTGATACTGGAGCTCTTATTAAAGGTAGTGCACTGGTGGTGTTGGATTTAGATGGGTTAGACTAGTATCTATGATATTTGGAATATTGTGCTGAAATATATGTAACTTTTTTGATGGACGATGAAATTCTGTGTGATTTATTTTTCCATACTGGCCACTTTCTCTGAGCAGATGAACAATAGATAAGCATGAATCAGTCAGGATCAGTGATGAATAAGTGCCAATTTTTTGGACACTTACCTTATTGGGCTGATTTTCCTTATGCAACT
>Ga0307507_10011667_pt1 | contig 11026 bp, 11 predicted proteins | sample 7_EM_MG_FD_207223 | JGI IMG/M metagenome (GOLD analysis project Ga0307507, IMG submission 207223) | Populus trichocarpa ectomycorrhiza microbial communities from riparian zone in the Pacific Northwest, United States - 7_EM | ecosystem: Host-associated > Plants > Roots > Unclassified | place... | reverse complement strand
TACTCACCCCCCTCTCTCCTAGTCTCCTGTTTGACATTCAACTACTTAGTACTTAGTCATTCCTTGTACAACAATATTTACTAATTTAACCTTGACCCTGGGGGCTACCCTTCATGGGTTTCATACCCACTGAACCCTCATGAAACCCATACCTGTACCTGCTAATTACCTGTACCCGTATGCAGGGTTATGGGTTTTAAAGGGTATGGGTCGGGGTCAGCCAAAAATGACCCCGGGGTTACCTGTGCTCATCACTACCCACCAATGGCGATGAACGCCCATCACCCACCAATAGCGATGCCCGCCAACACCACCACCAATGGCAATGAGCGCCCACCACCCACCAACAGCAATGAGCACCCACCACTCACCAACGGTGACGATGTCCACAACTCCATCTTCCTTCCCCCTCCCTGTCCCTCCCTCTCCCTCCCTGTCCCTCCCTGTCCCTGTCCCTCCCTCCTCCCCTTTCCCTGTCCCTCCCCTCTGTCCCTCCCTCCTCCCTGTCCCTCCCTCCTCTCTGTCAGTCTGTCCCTCCATGCACTTTACACTCCCCACCATGTTCCATATGGAATCCATATGGAATAGTGTATAAACTATGGACTTTGACTATGAAATATATATGGAATGGTATGGAATGACCATGGAATCCACATGGAGTGGTCCATATGGATTCCATACACTATTCCATGGATTCCATAAACTATAATAAATGATGACTGTCAATATGGAATCACATGGAATCCATGTATCATTCCACATGGAATTCATGGACCATTCCATGTGGAATGCTCATTTTTTATAGGAAATTCAAGAATAACACAAATAATCATATTTTTCAACTATAGTACAAAATAAATTTTTACAAGGGAAATAGGGGGGGACTCACCTGGCCTATGCGTGATGGTGGTTAATGGGGTGGTCATCGTTGGGGTCACTCAGCTGCGTCAACATATGTGACGTGTCTTGTCTGGGTTGGTGATCAGAAGGGGAGAGGGAGGGAAATAGGGGGGGGCTCACCTGGTCTATGCGTGATGGTGGTTAACGGGGTGGTCATTGCTGGGGTCACTCAGCTGTGTCAATGTATGTGATGTGTCCTGTCTGGGTTGGTGTTCAGAAGGGGAGAGGGAGGGAAATAGGGGGGGCTCACCTGGTCTATGTGTGCTGGGCACTCAGATGGTGGTTGACATGGCAATGATGGGCAGTGGGCGGTTGACATGGCTAGGCATTGGAATCTGTGTGGTTGTCATCATCGGTGCTGCTTGGGCTTGTCAGCTGGTGTGGTGATGGGTGGTGGGATCCGGGCAGTCATCATCAGTGATGTGGTGATGAGGCTTGGGGCCTAGTCGTCGTTGGGGTTGCTGCGGTTTGTTGATGATGGTGATGTGGCAGTGGGTGAGTGAGGTGGGGACAGGCTGGCATTGGGTGCTGAGCACTTGTCCTTGAGGTTGCTGGTGCCGCTGCTGTCCAGGTTGGCATTCAGAAGGTGAGGAGGGTGATGTGCAGGGGACTCACCTGGGCCCATGTGGTTGTCGTCAGGGTTGCTGCTGTTCGCCGACGATGATGGTGATGTGGCAGTGAGGTGGGGATGGGCTGGCATTGGGTGCTGAGCACTTGTCCTCGAGGTTGCTGGCAGCACTGCTGTCCGGGTTGGTGTTCAGAAGGCGGGGAGAGTGATGGGTAGGGGACTCACCAGGGTTACATGCAGGTTGTGGTGGTCACTGGTGAGGGCGGATGTGCGGCGGTGGTGGTAGGCATTGTGGATGGTGGTGGTGGTGGTGGTTGAGGAATAGGGTTGTGGGCTGTTGGTGATGCCCAAAACAAACATTGGCAAATGCTGACATTCGTTTGAGCATCACAAGGCCACAGCAGGATTAAGTGAGGTCAGTTTATTATCTTACAATGGTCAGATAGTACAGCAGTAAGAATGTCCTCTTGTTTACACATGTGATGCACCATGGAGTTGAGTGTTCTATTCTTAATGTTGACTCTATTTTTGACAACACATTTAATGGTGTTTTTCCACAGAATTCCATGTGGACTGTTCCATGGAATCCATATGGACTGTTCCATGTAATCCTTATGGAATAGTACATGGATTTCCATTAGAAATTCATTGGAAATTCCATGGAATCCTCATGGACCAATCCATGGAATCCATATGGAATGCATTATTCCATGGACATTCCATATGGATTCCATAGTGGGTATGGAATAGAAAAATGGCTGGCTTACCAGCAAAAAAAAATCCTATGGAATCTATGGATTCCATATGGAACATAGCGGGGAGTGTAAAGACCTCCATGATTTGAGGATACAGCAAGACCCCAGCAAAGAATCACCTCTCCCCACTCCAGAAGTTGATTGAGAGATTCAAGGTCAGACCAAGGCGCTTTGAGACCATCAGGCCAGATCCCAAAGCCACTAACGTACAAGAGGGCGTTCATGGTGACTATTGCCAATTCCAAGGAGGAGTCAATTGAGGAGGAGGTGAAGGACAACTCTGACATTAGGATATACACAGATGGCTCAGGCTTTGAAGGTAATGTAGGGCCACTGTGGTACTGTATAGAAAGGGCGCCAAGGAGCTGGAAAAGGTCCTGCACTACCACCTGGGATCTCTGAAGAAACACACCACTTTCAAGGGGGAAGCAGTCAGGTCCATGCTTGCAGCCTGGATGCTGCAAGGTCAACCAGAGGTAGGGCAGTCAAAGATAACTAACTACACAGACAGCCAGGCCTTCATCAGGGCAATGGGGGTGAGGAAATTGGGGCCAGGGCAATATCTTGTTATGGAATACCTAAGTCTGACAGAGGCTATGAACAATGTTGCTAACACCCTTCACCCTACAGATATGGCCAAGTTTGCGCTCAGTTGGGTAGCAGTGCACAAGGGAGTGGCAGGTAACAAAAGGGTGGATGAGGAGGCAAAGAAGGCAGCACAAGGAGAGTCTAGCCCACTGGAAGAATTGCCACCAATCCTGTGCAAGCAGCTACCATACAGCACATCAGCAGTGAAGCAGGAGTTCGCAGAATCACAGAAGGTCAGATGGAGGGAGGCATGGCAAGACTCACCATGCTCCACAAGGTTTCAACACATTGACCCAGACTTTCCTTTCAACAAATTCCGAAAGCTCAGTGAACAACTATCCAGATCGGAAGCAAGTCTGATGATGCAATTACGGATGGGTCACATCCCACTCAACTCCTACCTACACTGCATCAAGAAGTCAGCCACCAGGCATTGCGAATCCTGCTGGGGCATCACAAGGTTGGAAGTCACAGAGACAGTGATCCATTTCCTGTTTGAATGTCAGGTGTATGTGGCAGAGCAATATGACATGGACAGAGTGTTGGGTCGCCAGTCAAGGGATCTTCAGGGGATCATGGCAAGCTTAGATGGAGTCAAGGAGTTGTTGAAGTATGTGGGCAGAATGGCCAGGATCAAGAAAACACTCAGGGATGCCCTAGGTGATGTATCTCACTTAAATTCTGAGGAAGTCTGACAGATAGCACTTGGTCTATAGGCATAGGATATTGGAAGTAAGAAGGCAGGAAGCAGAGCCAGCCTTATGGCTGGCAGGCTCACCCACAAAACTCTTTCCCAAACACTTACCCACACCACACCCTGCAGACTTCAAGCTCAAGAAATTTTGTGTCAGCAGACAAACGGTCAAGCTCAATCAAGCAGAGAGTTCATGCCACTCTCCTATTTTTATTCTCTTTCCTGTATTGCTCATCCCACCTCCACTGTACCTATCACTTTGCGGTCAGGTACTTAGAAGACAGAACACAAGATCAGTGGATTGCATAGTCATGCAAAGAAACAAGGCTACCCTGCTTGCTACACAAGTTGCACCTCAAAATAGTGTTTCTGTGCTGGGCTGAGAGGGGGAACGTTCACCATGGGTGTGCCCTCTTCGGTGCATGGGGTGGACTTAGGGGGTCAGGAATTATGGCATTAGGGGCCATAGGTAGTCTACAGAGTTGTAAGGTCTGACATGGGGCTTTGCCCCAATAGACTTAAATTGGACACAAAAAAAAAATGACAGAGAGATATTAGGAATCATCAGAGCCCTACAAACGTGGAGACACTTCCTAGAAGGAAGTGAACACAAGGTCATAATATTGTCAGATTACAAGAATCTGACATATTTCTGAAAGCCACAAAATCTAAACTGCTGACAAGCACGATGGGCCATGTGTATCACAAGGTTCAATACCAAGTTAATGCATGTACCTAGATCCAAAATGGTCCAATCAGATGCATTATCCAGATGACCAGATCACATACCAGAAGAAGATACAGATAACAAAGATCTTGTCTTATTGCCAGACAAGCTATTCATTAATCTTGTAAACATTGAACTTGCTAAAATGATAGAATCAGCAGCAACCTCAGACGAACTAGTCAAGAACATGACAAATGTCCTTTCTATGAAAGGGGTTTCACCGATCAAATCAAACCTCTCCGATTGGAAAATAGAAGACAGAATGCTGTTCTATCAAGAACAATGCTATATCCCTGACAATAACACTATATAGTGTTTTCAAGTTCAGTCCTATGGACCGAACTAAACTGGACCATGGTCTGGTTTATTTTTCGGTTGCAGTTGCCCAAATTTGGGGTTATTCTGGTTGCTGTTTGCCTCATTTCAAAAATAATTCAAAACCGTTCAAAGACTGGTTGAAATCGGTTGCAACCGGTTAAACGGTCACGTGCGTTACATAGCCTTGTAACGACATTTATTACCTTCAATTTGATCTTTGGTTCATCAAAAACGGTTAAGATTTGAGAAAGATATAATTAAATCAATTTTGGGACAAATACCTTTTTTGTGCAACTTGTACCAGAATGACTTTAATTCTAACTCACTCAAATCTTCATCATTTTGCTTCATTCTATTTTTGGATATAGAAACTTTAAGTAGGAAAATGTGCTCACCATCTATTAATGTAGGGTATGCATCAAATAATTTACAGTTGTCACATTACATTTTGCCCGAGTCTTTATGAGATGTAATTTGGTTTCAGTCATAGATATGTCAAATCTTCATTAAATCTCTTGAAAATTGGTTGAATGATGGGTATTTAAAGGCTCTACTATGTTATATAACCCGTTTAATTTTCAGAGTAATGATAATTGAGATACAGATGGTTTATATTGGTACAATGAATTTTATACAAAAAACCCGGTCTGAACCGGTCTAAATCAGTTCCATGGACCGCAAAAGACCAGTCCTAGATGGTCCAGTTCGGTCCCCACAATATCTGGGTCGGTCCTAGACTGGTTGCGGTTCATGGTTGCCCATTTTGGGGGCAAAAAACCGGACTGAACTGGACTTGTGAACACTAACACTATATGAAAAGCTATTATACAGGAAATACACGAATCACTGATGACTGGACACCCAGGAAGAGACACCACCCTAGAAATGGTGCAAAGACACTACTGGTGGCCAAGATTACACCACTTTGTATACAAATATGTTGCAGGTTGTGCCACCTGTCAACAAAACAGAGTCAACACACATCCTACACAACCACTAACTCAGCTCATTAGATCCACAGCAACAAAACCATTCCAGATAATAACTCAAGATTTTATATCTGGATTACCTAAGACAAAGAAAGGTCATGACCACATAATGGTCATGGTAGACCATGGCCTTATGAAGGGGTAATTTTTATTTTTTGCAGTAAAGAATTAACTGCACTCAAAGCTGCTGAACTTCATTTCGATCATACATTCAAACGATTTGGAATACCAGAGATCATTATCTCCAACAGAGACCCTCTTTTCGCTTCAAAAACCTACAGAGGCCTAACGAAACTTTGTGGAATTAAACAACAAGTCAGTACCGCATATCACCCAGAAACTGATGGAGAAACAGAACAAGTTAATAGAGAACTTGAAGTATACCTCTGAATCTTCTGCAAATGAATTCCAGAAGATTGGGATAAACATCTCCCTATTGCCAAGTTTTCATACAATGGATGACCCCATTTGGTTATGAAATGAACCCCATTCTACCTCATGTATGGATGTGAACCAACTGGAGTTCCACCAGCATTCTCAAAGACAAATGTCCCTGCAGTAGAACAATGATTATCAGAACTGTTAAAGATAAGAGATGATGCTTGAGCTGCTCATGAACTGGCACAACAAGCTCAAATTAAACAATCAAGGAAGAACTCTCCCCCATTCAGTAAAGGAGACCTAGTATGGTTAGATGGGCAACACCTTAACAGAGGACACAAATTTCCAAAGATGGATTCCTTACCAGAGGGACCCTTCAAAATTTCAGAAGTCCTAGGACCAGTAACATACAAACTGCAACTTCCAATTCAATGGAAGATACACAATGTGTTTCATGGAAAACTTCTTACCCCATATTGAGAAACCAATGTTCACAGAAAGAATTTCCCTGAACCTCCACCTGATCTTATCAATGGAGAAGAAGAATATGAAGTAGAATCTATCAGAGATCACAGAAAATGAGGCAAAGGCTATCCGTATTTGGTAGTATGGAAGGGATACTCTGATGAAACTTGGGAATCAGAAAGCAACCTGAAGAATGCCTCCAAGATTCTTCAAAGCTATAAAGGAAGGAAGAACTTGCAGTAAATTCTTCAGACAATCATCTAACACTTGCAACTAAAGCCAACAAGCTTTCTTTGAAACCCACCCTCCTCACTTACAATGTTGACTTTCAACTCCACCCTCTTCACTGCTGCCTCCATCTACCTCCAAAACCTCTGAACACATTGTCTCCCTCATCGACCTCTGTCAGAATGACCCCACCCTTGTCCTCAATCTCCAACTTATTCTCGAAGCTGTAGCCAACAAGAAGAGGCTTGAAGAAATTGCAGGGTATACAAAGCCCGTCTTTTCCATGTATATTATCACCATCACTACCATTGCTGTTGCCATTCAACATGGCATGTTAGATGTCATTAGGAATTTAGGGAAGTTTCCCCTCATTCCCAATTCAATTCCTACTCACTTTGCAGGACAAGGCATAATCAGCTACTTCAACAAATTTGATGCCACTATTCACATGTATGGAAAGGCTCATGCCCTTCACCTCAAACATCACATCCACTCATACCACCAACCCACCTGCTGTTGCTCTAAATGCAAGGGACCCAGCTGTGAGGAACCATCTTAAGAAGGAACCTCTCATGCACCTGAGGGTTCAGCAAAGGTGCAGAGGGGGTCACAGCCAGAGATAACTTGCAGATGGACAAGGAACTTGGAGTTGAGTAGGTGTAGGGTGGTGTAGGGTAGGTCACCGGCATAGGACAGGTCTGGTGTAGGGCACCGTAGGGTAGGTCTGACATAGGGCGACATAGGGTAGGTCCAACATAGGGTGGTGTAGGGTAGGTCCAATGTAGGATAGGTCCAACATAGGGTAGGTCTGACATAGGATAGGTCTGACGTAGGGTAGGTCCAACATAGGGCAGCATAGGGTAGGTCCAATGTAGGGCGATGTAGGGTAGGTCTGACATAGGGCAGTGTAGGGTAGGCCACCAGCGTAGGTCACTACTGTAGGGTAGGTTGTCAAAAAGAGATAAATGTGTAACAGGGCAAGTTCTGAATGGAATGAGGTGTATGAGGGGTCGTCGGAAAGGTAGAATGGAGGAGAATTCGGATATAAGAAAAGCGAGAGGCTAGGGGGTGAGGGGATCGAACACAAGTGAGATCATGAACTGAATTGGACCTAGGTTAGTAATAAAATGGGAGCAAGGCTCAACCAGAGCTGGGAGCTAGAGGCTCAACCACACAGGACTACAATTGAGAGCAGGGCTCCACCAGGAGATAGCAATGAGAGATAAGAGACAGAGAAACAAGTCAGAGATGCATTTGTAATATCAAGGATGGGGTAGTGAGTACATGATGAGCTACGTAAATACCTAGGATAAGTGTACAAGGTAACTGGGGGAAGGACATTGAGTACAATGAAGAATAAGGGAGATAAGGAAGCAAGGGATAACAAGGTAACAAGATCACAAAAGGTAGTGATGGAGGGATAAAGTATCCTGGTGATGGAATACAAGGGTGAAGGGTCCGTCTCGGGGTTGGCTACATCAGGGAAGGGTGTTCCCAGGGTTGGCTATGTTGGGGCAGGGTGTACCCAGGGTAGGGTATAGTTGGGAGAGTGGTTGGGATGGTTCATGACACCAGCCACATCCACCACAACTGTGGGGCATACCAGTGTGCTGGATGCCATGAATGGGGCCCAGGACATACTACCCCCAACTGTCCTGCTGCCAAAGAGGCCCAGGAAACATGGGAGAGAAGTGGAGAATGGGAAAAGGTAGCAGAGAACTGGGGAATGAATGAGAAGACATGCCAGGAATGATGGATGGACACCATCAAAATGTGGGAAGGAGTGCCAGTCATCCCAAACGAAGAATGGATGAAGCCATGAGAGGTAACCAATCTCACCTCCCCCTCTCCTTCTCCTCTCTCCACTCCTCCTCCTTCCCCTCTCTCTGACTGCCACAACCTCATCAGTGCATTCAGCAGCTCATCATCCAACTCCTCCCTCCTTTTTGCTTAGATCAATGTTGGTGACATCAAAAATTAAGTGGGGGGTAATGTTACAAACTCTTTTTCTATATGATACAAACACTCGCAGACACTTACATACTCCTAAGACATAGTCTAGACCATACTGGACAGACTCTAGATATGCACCCCACAACTCATTCCTACTTCGACCTGTTTCATATTTCTCCTGACCCATAGTTACTTAGATAGAGTCATATGACTCATCTTTAGTTACTTAGACACAGTATGATTCCTATGACTCTACACAAGTCATACAAGTCATACCCTTAGTATATAAGTAGGGTACTTTCGTTTGTATTCAGTAGCGTGAACCTAGGCAATACAAGCTTAGTTCAACCCTCAGAACCTTGGAAACTAAGATTGCCCTTGAACTCTAGAGTCTTTTGACTTAGAGCCTCATTGAAACTCGAACTGATAAGTCTTCAAATGTTGAAGACTTAATACAGAACATTGTCAGCATACAATAAGATACCAGATCTCTATACAACAGTCCTTCAGGTGTAGAACATCATGGAACCCTACAGTGTTGTTATTAAGGGCATAACAAGCTGGTAGCAGAAAGGCTGTGATCCACAGAAGGAGCCACCTTAGAATGACAGTGTCTATTAGAGAACTGGTCGTAGAACAAACAAACTAGAACCAATGATTGAACTTAGGCTTACAACTGCCCATTACAATCAATAACTGTAACAGACATGCATCCCCTGAGCTGACAAATTCTTCTGAAGAAGTGAATAAAGAGCATGCAGAACCACATACATCCATGTCCTCCAACTGGACTTCAGCTAACTCATTGAAAGCACCTAAGTATTGCTGCCCCCACTGCTTCAAAAGCATCCAAAAATGCTACATCACAGAAAAGCCCTGCTCAACGTTCAGTGAAAAATAAAGGGAAGGCTGAGTACACCACTTCAGTGGCAAAGTCAACATCCATCACTACTGAAGCAGACTTTTCAATGGATGAAGCCCAGATCATGGCAGAAATGGACTCTGTTTAGGCACATTTTCCTTATATGATTGATAGTGCTAGGTAAACTTACACCCCTTTGCATGATTCTATGAAACACAAAAATTCTTTCAACCATGTCACATGCCACTTCACACAACCAAACAAATGAGATAATGAGGAACTGCCTTCAACTTTCACCTACCTTTTGACTACAGTGCCTCTGTCTTTCCATTTACAATTCAAAATGACTCCTTCCCATCTTTTCCACCTCAACTCTTTTATAGGTTTCTTGCCTTGCCTGAGTAAGCACCCATAAAGGCTTAGGTCCTTTGGATCTTGTGCTCACTAAATGTTGCACTAAATTGACATCCATCCTGCAGATAGGAAGCAAGGGACAATTAAATACTAACATTGAGACTTTTGGAACATATCCTGGAGATGGTCTGTGCACAATTTGGGTCTATAAATTGGCTTGCAAGGTGTGACAGATCTTTGTAATCCAACTTTTTCTCACTCATTAATTAGCTTCACATTCTTAACTTACAATGGCAGAAACCAATCATACCACAAACCAGGACCCTAGGCAGGGCACCATGTTCTATGAGACTGTTGTTTTTCCAACTCTTGCTCCCCATCTTGCTCATCCTTATCACCCCTGTGGAACACCCAAGTACCATGCCACACTTGCTGCAAGACTTCAAGCTTCAGGCAAAGGCTCTGATGCCTCCAGTATGTGGTTTATTCATGCTAATACCCTCCTATATTGATGAACTTTTTTCAGGTGAAGGCAATGTGATATCCACTTATGACAAGGACAAAAATGCAGCATCTGTACCATCTTGTAAGTTTTTATCCTTTGATCACTTCCTGTGTTCTAATTTGATGACTGTAGTAGATAACTTTCAATTCTATGTTCATATAATGGTCAACTGGTTGGAACATCCAGTAAAGTCTCAAAATGCTTTCCTGAAGAAGTGTTCAGAATCAAAGAATACTCTGAGCCAGGTTCCATTGCTAACTCTGTCACATGCCCAATTCATTACAGCAGCATTGGCTGCTCATGCATACCAAAAGACCTACATCCCAGGACCTACCAGCAGACTGGGTATGTGGGTTTCTTGGTCTGATTCAGTGTACATCCTAATATTGTGTTGGTCCACACCTAAATACTCATAAAAATTATTAGCAGCAGAAAGACTCAAGCTCCCATCATCCAGGATGATCAGGATTGAAAAGTTATTCAAAACCAACTCTGTGAGCAGGTCAGTCACCCACAGTCCACACTCAACAAAATTTGTGTGATGTTTGATCTCAACACCATGGATCCTTTCAAAAACCACAAACATGTAAGTCATACATTCTTGTCCTTTTCACCAGTACTTTTCACTCCTCCACCTATTCCTACTGGACTCCAGGACTCCAGTAGGACTCCAGTAGGACTCCAGTAGGAATCCAGTAGGAATCCTACTGGAGTCCTAGTCAATTCCAGGATTCTTACT
>Ga0307507_10011666_pt1 | contig 11028 bp, 5 predicted proteins | sample 7_EM_MG_FD_207223 | JGI IMG/M metagenome (GOLD analysis project Ga0307507, IMG submission 207223) | Populus trichocarpa ectomycorrhiza microbial communities from riparian zone in the Pacific Northwest, United States - 7_EM | ecosystem: Host-associated > Plants > Roots > Unclassified | place... | reverse complement strand
TCCTTAAAATTCTTTAAAGCCTTCAATGCAAGATTATGTATTAAAGGCTTAAAGAGTAATTGATAAGTTAAAATATTCAGTTAATTTTTTTATAAAAATCTTAACCAAATAAAATGATTCTGGCAAACACACCAGACCCAAAGAACTTGGGCTTGGTAGTTGGCCAAACTCTAAGTAGCTTGGATCTGGCAAGCATGTCAGATCCAAAAAGCTTGGATTTGACAGTCAGTCAAGTCCAAGATAACACGAGTCTGCCAAACATGCTAGACCCAAAGAGCTTAGACTTGGCAGTCAACCAAACCCAAGGTAGTATGAGTTTGGCAAACAAGCCAAATCTAAAGGAATTGGGCATGACAATCAACTAAGTCCAAGATAACATGGGTCTGACCTTGCCAGTCAAGTCAGACCCAAAGAACTTGTACTTGACAATCAGCCAAGCCCAAGATAGTGTGGGTCTAACAAACATACCAGACCTAAAGAATTTGAGCTTAACAGTTAGTCAAGCCCAAAAAACATAGGTTTGGCAAATATATTAGATCCAAAGCATTTGAATTCAACCATTACCAAGTTGTAAGGCTATGTGTCTAATCCTAGACAACCCCTAAAATAAAATTATTGAAGGTATGATAAATTTTCATACATCTTCATCTAGAATAATCATTCGTATTGATATAATGATTTCCCTATACTTATAAGTGTATACAAGATCTCTTAAGGTACCTACCATATTTATTGTCTCATTAATATATGTAAGAGATATTTGTCCCTCATTAATGCTACTGAAAACATAGGGCTTTTCAATCCTTCTCTTCTCTAAAAATAACAAAGTTCATGGGGTATAAACACCCTCTAAATCATCTAGATAAGGCTTCATAACTTTTTATTTTGTAACATAAACTCTTATAGATTTCAGAGTATTAACCTACTTAAAACTTCAGAACAAACATTTTTGTTCATTGAATTAAAGGTTCTTTTAAGACATTTATTGTCTTTCCCATATATATTGACTTTATCACCGGGGAATATTTAAGTCCCCCTATTTGAGATTGTCTTTGCAGGTGCTCAAACTTTTACCATAAGTTTGAAATTCCTGAGACTAGAGAAATGAAATATAAGTATTTGAATATATTAAATAACCACTATTCAAGACACTAAATAACATGTTACACACACACACACACACACACACACACACACACACACATTGTATTTTTGAACATTATCCAAGTCTAGATTTAATGAAAGAGGCCAAATCTTGATTATCTTGTCAATAGGTTTATGGGTTACGCAAACTGTTGATCCAAAACAGTGAAACGTTGACATCAATAGAGTACATTTCCTGCAAGCTTTTATCAACATTCACGAGTGCAATATGTGGTTCTGTAAAAATAGTTGATATGCACGCATATGAAATACAACACTTCACTATCAACACATCTAGCTTTCTTGAGATTAATCAAGTTTCCTTACCTCCTGGATTTGTATCATTCCTTTCATCATGTAGGTATATCCATTCTTCTCAATTTATGCTCCGTTCTTGATTAACCTCTATATATATTTTTGCTGACTACTTGAGGTTGGTGAGATGCCCATAACTACCTAATCTAATGTGTTGTATTGAGTTATTAGTATGTTAGTATCTAGAGGATAAATATTCCTACAGATAGTAAGAAGGCTTTATAATTTCAATGGGAATGAAGAAAGCAAACTTCCATTATCTTCAGGCATATAAAAGTCTTTACAATCATTATGTGTGCTCAATATAAGGTGATATGATATGTTGTAATTTTCTCATTTCTTGAACACTATTTTAAACCAAGTTATCCTGATTTTGGCATAACCAGGATCCACCATTTTCTTCCTTTTTTGCCACTGTTCAATTTATAGAATAACAATAATCAGGTTAATAAGAATGTATGGCCACATTCTATGCTTCCAGAAAACGTTATAATGATCAAAATTCTTGTCTGGTTTCAGGAGAAATGATCTTTACAAGGATAATGTGAAAAGTCTTAGATATGAACTTGTTTGTATGCCAGGTGAGAATCTCATTAAGGATAATGGCATCAGGTTAGTTGAATTTCCATTTGCCACCAACACTTTTAATGTATTAGGCAAAAGTCTCAAAGCTGCAGATGAACTTTGTAGATGTTTAATCCCTTTACTTTGTCGAGGCTCATGAAAGATGTTCTTCCCTTGGTTGATTATATTGTGGAGAATTGTGGGTTTATCTATAGTGGAGCGACCCAACTATAGTTTGTAGATACCCTTTTAAATTTAATGGTTATCAAGTTGACTTATTAGATCAGAATGGGTATTATGACACTAACCAGATTTCAAATGTTGAAAGTGGTAGTAGTACAAAATGAAATGAATGTTCTTTTGGATATTATGCTAATGCCCCTTGATGTTATGTGAAATGTGTGCTTAAATCTAAACCAATATTAAACTTGTTAATACTTTGGTAGTCCTGAGTGCTTGGACTCAACTAGTGATACCCAGTCCTATCTGCCAAGTCATGATTCAGTGGTTGCTAAATTTCATCATAATGGAAGCCCAATTTTAATTCTTCCTTCATCTTTTGTCGTGAATGTCCCTTATGATGATATTCAAGGTATCATTTGATTACTAATTTGGAATGGAAAAGATGAAGATGGTAAAAATAGAAAAGATAAGATATAAAATAAAACGAACATAAAATTGTATTTGGTAGTGGTGTACAAGATAAAGTGATTATTTTTGTATATTATTTGGTTATGTTGAACAAAACAAAATAAAATATAAAAAAATATATTTTATCCTTAATATTTATTACTATCAACTTTACATATTAAAAAATAATTAAATATTATTTTTTTCACTTTAGTTTATATTGAATGTTGAGAATAATGATTTTATAATAACCCTATTTATAAATCCAGATTGGCTAGGCGGGTCTACCCGGGACCTAGATCGGTCTGGGTTTAAAGAAAAAACAAATGAAGAATTAACTCGACCTGACCATATCAAAAACCAGGGTCAAACTAGGAAAAAGCATAGGTCAAAAACTCGTTGGCTTTTTTTGAATTTTTTTTGCCAAAACAAGCTTGCTTTGATTTTTTTTTTTTAAAAAAAGAAAATTTCGGTCAACCCGAGTTGATCCTTTTAACTAGTGACTCGGGCCTTGCTCCAGATTGACCCTCGATTTGGGATTTAAAACTATGATTATAATCATTTTTATTCTTATGTTGACCTTCCTGACTTGTGACTCGAGCCTAACCTTGGGTTGAATCCCAGGTTGGGTTTTAAAATATAATAATAACTTTTATCCATATATTGACACAAGTCAATGATCAACCCGACTCATGACCCGAGACTTGCCTTGGGTTTATCCCTGAATCGAGTTTTAAGCTATGATAATAACCACTTTTGTTCTTACATTGACTTGAGTGAAACTCGGGTTGACTCGTGACTCAAGCCTTGCCCCGGATCGACTCACTAGTCAGGTTTTAAAAATATAACAATAACAATTTTTATTCATACATTAACCAGGTTGACCCTCTCGGCCCTAGGTCAACCCCCAAATCGAGTTTTAAAACTACAATAATAATCATTTTATCATTACATTGACCCAGAAAAACTAAGGTTGATCCACTTGGTCCTTGCACTAGGTTTATCCCTGAGTAAAATTTTAAAATTATAATAATAATCACTCTTATTCTTACATTGACATAGGTCAATTCATTTTTTCATTTTCAACTTGTGAATCGGGCCTTACTTCAAATTAATCTCTAAGTTAAGTTTTAAAACTATGATAGTAATAATTTTTATCCTTAAATGTCTTAATTTGATAATTTTAGAATTGAGAATTTTTTACAATTATATTTTAGGAATAGAAAAAAAATATTGTTTATGGAGACATATCTCTTTTATGCCTTATATTTTAAAAGTACAGAAATTCACTTTAAAATTATTTTAGAGACAGATTTATTTTTATATCTTTATCTCTTCAACCAAATATATTTTTACCTTCACTATTATTATCCCTTCTAAGTTAATACAGTACTCTACACTATTATTATCCCTTCTAAGTTAATACAGTACTCTACAGAGATTTATGGGGTTGCTTTTATTTCAACATGAGCATTTAAGCTTGAAGTATGTTTCATGTAATTAAATATTAAGTATATTAAGCTAACAGGTGTGAGGGAAACATTGTTTCCCACGACCATTAGCCGGGTTGGCAGGTTTTAAGATCGAACCGCTTGATTAGATTTAATGATACTACCAAAAACATCTCCATACTCTTAACATTTTTTTTTTAAGTTGAGAAAAAGAATAGTCCGAACCGCAGCGGAACGCGGACGAATGTATATTATATATTTAGTGTTGATTGGCGGTTTCTTAAAGAGAAGTGTTTATTTGTTATTGATGAGTAATGTGTTATAAATGTGTTTACGGATTAGATAAATGAAGAAAAATCCAAGAAGAGATTTGAACCATGGTTGTCAATTCCGTTCCGTTTCGCCCGGAATGGCTGAAACATTCCATACCAATTCAAAAAACGGAACAAAACGGAACAAATTTCATCTCACTTTAAATCTCGATCCGTTCCGGATTTTTCGGCTAAATTCTGCCCGGAACGTTCCGTTTTCATTCCACATGTTCCGTTCCGCTCTTGAAAAGTCATTGAATCAAATTGAACCTTGTTCAATTTAATTAATTAAATCACTCAATTATAAAAAGCTCTTTTTCATTACTATTTTCAATAACAATGATATTAATAATAATATTGAAAATTATTATTACTATTTTCATTAACAATGATATTAATTTTTTAAAATAAGATTTATCACTAATATATATGGTTTATGTTCATGTTGTTTTTTTCATGTTTATACTTTGTAAGAATTTGAGCAAAACAAGGGATGTTTTAGATTCCATTAGCCTTGATAACATTGACCTAACTTTATATTTAAAATATTTGTGTTAAAACATTTTACTTTCATAATATTTTGATATTTTGTTTAAATTGAATTACTTTAAGTTAAAGATTTATTTAATCTTGACTATTTAAAAATATTTTAAATTTTAAAATTATATTTGTTTGGCATTGTGTTTGTATTGCATAATTTATAATTAATTTATCTTGAATTTGAATTATGTTTGATATATATATAAACAGTATAACCCCGAAACGGCACGCTGAAACACTCTAAAATTAAAACATTTTATTTCAATTGAAAAAATAAAACACATATAGAAATGGAATTGAAAACCTTGCAAAAATCACTTAAAAATCCCTTAAATCTCTCCCTTCGTCATGATGGGCTCTTTGCCAGAATCATTCATACATGCCCACATGCAATGGTACTTGGATGTTTTCATTAATATTCTCTCTTCTGCACCTGAATATGCTTTGGAGTTATCTTTGGACCTCTCTTTCAATTCTCTTTCTTATTTACTGTTTACTTTTCAAGCTCTTTTCACATAATTAGAGTATAAATTAACCTTTCAATTTTTGGGCATTTTCTTTTAAAATATTAATTTACTCACATTTTTAGGCAAGAATCTAGGTTTACTACTTAAGTTAATTTATCCGTTCAAGAAAGAAAATAAACTAAATAAGGTTTACGCTTACTATATGGATTTAATCCCCCGATCATGTAGCTTGATTAGAGAAAGCATCAAGAGACTAATGAAATCATGTTTTCTGTGAGAAATTTTAAAGTGCTACTGGAATACGTATTAATAATTATTTTACAAGTGAGATATATATATAAAAGAGAGTTTAAATGTTTTTTTTTCCATTCATTACCTCTCTTTTCCTTCAAAATATATCCATAAAATAAGTATCATGAATCACTTCAAAATTTTCCATATCATGTTATCTTGATAGAAGATCCTGGTAGAATTTGTTAAGCATTGTTGTTGATTTCCAAGACAATTATGGGAAATGTGAATTATTAGCAAATTATAAAAAGAAGATTTTACTTTCATGTGAAATCAAGTTTATGTCAAAAAATCATCTCAATTCAAAAATTTAAGTTGTTAGGTGAATATGAGTTTTCAAAAATAGTTTATATTATTTTCTAACACATTTTATCAAGTGAAAATCTTTAAATCTCATTAAATTTGCACAAATTTAAATTACTTTTGACTTAATTTTTATTAATTAGAATGGAAATAATAAAATTTAAATTCATAACTAATTAATCAATAAAATTACGATATCATATTGAAATTGCATGTTTCAGCATGTCTCTTCCTCTTAATATTCTCATTCAAGGGCGGAGGTATGTTAAAGGCTATGGTAGGCTGTAGCCCAGGTCAAGATTTTATCAATATTTTTTGACTAATTTTATGTAAATAAAATTCATAATTCTTGATTGAGTTATCAAAAAATTCTTAAAATTTACGTGAAGCCTTCTAATATGATGCTTTAGCTTGGGTTAAAATTTCAGAATTTTTTGAGAAATTCAGAAATTTGATGAAAAATCACAATTTGATCAATTTTACGTTGTTGGGCGTAATTTTCAATCCAACCATCAGATTGAGCTAAAATTTTACGAGAAATCTTAAAATATATTGAATAAAATCTGGTTAAAATTTTAGGATGAACGGAGCTTGGTAGTGCTAAAAAAAAAGAACCGTAAAATAAAAGCAAAACGACTCATTAAGAGTAAAATAATTATTTTCCATTAAAAAATAAAACAAATCAGTTCTTCCTTCCTTTTATATATTGCCGACTGGACAGAAGCAGAATAGAAAAAGAAAGAAAAGAAAAGGTTAGAGAGAAATAGAGAAAAGTAAGGGGAAAACATAAAAAAATAATAAGAAAAGTGAAAGAATAACTTTGTAAACTTACAAAGTTCAACTTATAAAACACTAATCTAAGAAAGAATCAAGTGAAGGAGGAATTGAGAGAGAGAAAAAAATAATTACTTTGTTTTTCAGTTGATATGAGATTGTTATTTTATCCCGGTTGAGGGGTTGTTACAATATCGATTCAGATTCGATTATAGATGAATTATATTCCACAAAACATTGAAGGATGTAACTTTAATAGTGAGTTTATTTTTTACTTTTACTTCAATTTTATGTACTTTCAAATTTATTTCTTAATATTTTGAGTAGTGTATTTGAATTAAAACTTTACTGTTAACTTCAAAAATTAATGTATATAAATTAATAATTGATTGTAAAAAATATTTATATATTTATTTAATAGCGCAGGGTAGGAAAAATTCGTGACTCTACCCTTGTTCTCATTACATAAAAAGACATTTCAGCATGTCTCTTCCTCTTGAAATTGCATGTTTACAATGCACCACTAATATTCTTTATAATATTTCAATATTGCTCACGTTCTAGAAAAGCAAAAAAACAGTATTAATGGATGCCATTAAAAGCAACTTTAATTGAGATGACTTAACAAGTCTAATCTTGCAATTGTGGGGGCTTTGTGTTGGTACTGATGGCTATATAATTATATCCATGAAATCACTAATGGTACTTTGAAGATGATTATTTAAAAGGTGTAAACTTAAAAACTTCGGTATTAGGGCATCATTTAAATTCTTCCTGCCGGAGTCGGTAATAGAAAAGAGTTTCCAAATATAAACAAGTTTATGATTCACAAAAAAGGCGGTCCTTCTTAAATGTTAAAGAACACTCAGAAACAAGCAGAATTTTCCACTTTGTTTCCTTTCAACTGTACGCATACCGATAGCCATGAGTAAACGAGAGTGATTAACAAGAAAGGAGGAGATTAGATCATCAAAGGAAAGATCCCCGCACGATTAATTGTAACTTGCTGACATTTCAGAGATACTAATTCTTAATCACTTGGTGACGATTAAGATTAATTATTGAGTTAAATAGAAAACTTTGTATTTGGAACTTGGGGGCTTAACGCGAACTTAATTTTCAACATAGATCCTTCTTTTTATTGTTCTTTGTTCTTTTCTTGATGACATGTTAAATCAGTATTAAAAAAACAATAATAATTGGATGAATAATTCTCTTCGAATGCCTACTTTTATTCGTAATTATCAGATCTAAGATGCTTTTTAAAATGGCACTATATGTTTTAGGTATTACCCATTTATAATATTCCACCAAAATGTTTCGTAGAGAAAGCATCCAAATGCGAAAGATTTATTTTGTAAAGTTGTTGAGCTCTTGAGTTTCAAAGCACAATGGCGAATTAGGTCAAGTTTAGCCTCATGCATCCTTGTTTTATTTTGTCCTCTTGATATTAATTTGGTTGGAGTCGATCGGATTTTTCTTGTCAGAGAATTGGGCGGATGGGTTTCGATGCACATTTAAAAATATATATATTTTTACATTTTAGTTTCGATTTAAAATTCTTATTCACTGTATAACCGTTTACATCAAATAAATGATAAAAAAAATATAAAAACCTTATATGATTTTGTGAAATTAGAATATTTTTGGTTTAACACCTTTTTTTTTTTTGTTAATGTAAGATGTGTTCATACATTTTAAATATTATTAAATAAATAATTATATATATCCCTAAAAGGAAAGTGATATTTTATTTTTCAAGCACAAATTAAAATAACTACAATCCTTCAATAGGTAAGTACCCTCCCATACACTATTATGGGCTGTCTTTGTAAGGAAGCTTGCACCCTCTTGGACTCTTGGACTAGATTCCTTTTCTTCCTCTGTGAGAAGACTCGTAGCCTTGCTCAAGGCAAGTTTTTCAGAAATTTTTGTTTTCCAATTATTGAAAAAATAAAGTTGATTTGAGACCATGGATATTACAGATTGAGTTTAATGTTATATTGATGAATTCGTGAAAAAATTTCAAATAAAAATTAAGTTTTTCATTATTGTGTCACATGTTCATGAAGTACTGGCCTAGATTGTTTCTGAAAAACTAATTCTCTAATAAAACAAGAAATCCTCCAATGTTTAAATGTTTAAGTTGATAAATATGTATAGAAAAAAAGATAATATATAAGAAATAAAATAAAATAAAGTTACAGGAAGTGCGTATCTATATGTGTATAGAGTCCAGGAGTTGGGATTTAAAATTTATTAATTACCGCTAGGGATAGGCTTGAAACTTGTATGGCATTGGCGTACGGTCTGGAACTTATATTTTGCACGGTCAAGACTTTTTATTCTTACTTTATGACTTAGATATATTTATATATTCAGTTCTTGATCTTTCATGAAGAAAAGAAATATTTTCATGAAAAAATAAATAATTAAATATTGTAAAATGTTTATTTGTTATTGGTGAGGATATTGGTTGCAATATTTTTTTTTTAGAAAAGATTGTTGTGTGGGAATGTTGGAATAACTATTGGTCTAGAAAAATTAATGTCTATATTGAATAAAAAATTATTGCATGCTTAGAAAAAATTATACTCACATAAAAAGATTGTGTATTGGGAACTAAAAAAATATATAAAGATGTGTGTCAGGATAAAATTAAACACGAGACTAAATACCTAAAATGCTAGGTTTGTAATTATTTAAGGTCAAATAACTATAATTTCTAGCTGTTTACCAAGTTGAATGTGTTTGAGAACGCGGTGTAAATCGTGTCATTAAAACTTTTGAATTTTTTTTGTTTAAAATAAAAAAAATATTTTTAAATTGTTTTGATATGCTGATGTCAAAAATAATTTTTTAAAAATAAAAAAAAATATTTTGATGTGTTTATAAATAAAAAACATTTTAAATCAACATCATTATTACAATCTCAAACCTTGAGGTTAGCATGCCTAAATGGTTGGAATGCCTGTTAACGCATGCATTGCACGCACAAGCTATTTTATTTTTTCCTGAATCGGCATATCTCTTATATATGCAATACCTTGGAATGTGCTGTTTTTTTTTTTTTATTTACGTGGGTGTCCGGGTCAACTTGCGCGCATCACGACTAATCCCACGGCCCACTAAACATCCTGCAAACTCAGTAAGCATGTAAGGTACCGCGAGGGTAACATACATGCACAATGAGATTCGAACCCAAATACAAAGGAAACAAGCCCCTACCATCACTAGGGCAAGACCTCGAGTGCATGTGATGAACATGTGCTGCTTTTCATCATATTGATGGAGAAGGAAATAATATTGCAGATTATTTCGCAAAACAGTGCACTGATAAGGATACGGAGTTTTTGGCAATGTTGTAAGAAATTTTGTTTTAGACTTTTTATTCCAGCCACCCTTCGCTGGCTAGTTTTTATTATTAAGAAAAAAAAATTATTTTCACAAAAAAAATCACAATAATGATAGGAGTGAAAGTTTAATATGAAAGAAAAGTTTTTTTAATATTTTAAAAACCAAACTCAGTAATTTTGTAGCATATCAGGACAAAACATTGTGCTGAATGCCAACTAGAATGTTGACCGTTCAGTCCAGTTTGATTTGAGCTAAAACAAATCTAATCAAATTAGAATTTTTAATTTCTAGAAATATTGATTTGGACTGAACTGAAAACTGGTTCAAACTGATTTAGTTTGGATTAGTTGAAGTAATGCTTTTAAAATGGGTTTATTTTTTAGTTCTTTAATGAGTTTATTTTAAATTGAATTTTAATAATTTAGCTTAGATTTTTTAAGTTTTATTAACAAACTTTTTGTAGTGGACTTTCTAAACCAAACCAGCCCAATTCCTTTTTGTAATGGGCTTTCTAAACCAAACCATGAATGCCAGCACAACTTTTTGAATAATCCTCTCCATCCAATTCTATTAGCCTTAACAGATATTGATTTGACAAATACTTCTATTAATTTTGTTGATTTAAGATTTAAAAAATCAAATTTTCAAAAAGTTAGATTTTATACTTTTCATAACTCTTTGTTAATTCCTTAAATATAAAATTAAATAAAAATTAGTTAAAACATATTGACCTCTGAAAAATCAAAAGGGTCACGTGAGCTAGGACAGAAAGATCAAAAATCATGTGGAAGGCCAAAATTAATTATTAAAAAATAATATGATTCACAGAATGAATCGTGACCCCTTCCAAAAAGAAAATGACATTAATAAATCAAAAGATAT
>Ga0307507_10011665_pt1 | contig 11028 bp, 6 predicted proteins | sample 7_EM_MG_FD_207223 | JGI IMG/M metagenome (GOLD analysis project Ga0307507, IMG submission 207223) | Populus trichocarpa ectomycorrhiza microbial communities from riparian zone in the Pacific Northwest, United States - 7_EM | ecosystem: Host-associated > Plants > Roots > Unclassified | place... | reverse complement strand
GATAATGGACAAAAACGAAGCTCTGAGCACAAAACTATGTTTTTCTTGCTTAAAGCTAATATCACAGTACATAGAGTAGACTATTCTAATTATTTCTACCCTAATGGCTATACTTCTTGCTGCCAGTGTATTATCTTCACTTTACCTGTTGTGTCTGGGCAATTTTTGGCTCGACTCGGGTCGGTTGCCACTTCCACCGGAGGACCCACCTTTAGGCACTTTGCACCGTACCTCTATCTTCTCCAAAAGGTAGAATAATTTTACCATTAATCTTTTTCTCAATTTTTTATAAAATACATTACTCACTATATGGCAAATTGGATATTTCTCTACACTTTGTACTATAACTTAATCCTTTTAGCCAATGGGAAAGTGATATTGTTAGAGCATATTTAGAGGCATGTTAGCTATCTGTAGACAGATTTACAACTCAATAGATTTAGTATTGGTTGAGTTATTCCTATTTGCCAGTGGTACATGGGACACTGTAAGTGGCAAGTGTCCCATCTCTAGTGAGTGTCCCAACACTAGGTCAAATACGTTAGGCCGTTTTAGCTGACGTATAATACCTAAGTCAGAGACAGCACTGGTTAGTGACCTCATAAACGTATGGATGGATGGTGTTGTCTGCTTCTTTCGCGAGTGCTGTACTGTGATACTGGATACCCTAGCAGACTATTTGATTTGGTTTCACTCGCCATGATATTCTTAACAATGGCCTCTACCGAGATTTCAAAGGGGTGATCATAAACGGCCTGGATGTTTCCTATTGTACATCACACTAGATACGCTCCGGATTCTCTAAAGTTATCTGCCATGAGGTAAAAACAGGAGGGAGAAATAGTGATAAAAAAATCATAGCTCATAAAGATACAAATAAAAATATCTAAACCTATATTCCTTTCGTAAGGACATGCTGGTACGTCTCGGCTCACAACCGCCCAAAACAAATCAATGAGAAAAAAGAGAAAATCCTGTACTAAACAACAATCCCGTGCAACCCCCTGAAAAATAACCCAAAATTTCCATTCCCATTTGGTCCCTTATTCTCCTCGTCCTTCTCTGTATCCAGCACCGCAAATACTACTTCCCTCCACCACCCCCCCGCAAACTCCGGTTCCCTGAAGACCCTAAGAAAGCATTCCACGACCTTCTCAGGTGGGTTGTGGAAAGCCCCGCATCCCAGCGCGCCCAGCACAATCTTGCGGTGCCCCTCGGTGGCAGCTATGCGCAATATCAAGCGGATCTTCTCGAGCATGAGGTTTCGGTCTGTGGGACGGCGGTAGTCTGGGGGTGTGCTGTTTCTGAGAGGGGGGTCACGAATCGCGGCTACGGAGATTACCGAGAGGGTTTTGTACTTGGTGCTTGGTGGATAGAGTTTGTGGCCGTCAGAGTGGGAGGTACGGAAGACTACAATTGCCGGCGTGTAGATTCCTGCAACATCTGAGAGGGGGTAGTAGGCGCGATGGAGTTTAAAGCTGAGAGTTGAGCTATAGAAAATCATTAGGTACGGTCACTATAACGGGAACTGCGCTTGTATGGCGGAGGAAAATACCGGTAGCATAATTCCTCCTCTTGTGCCATTGCACCCATCTTCCACCCTCCTCCGCCAACTTGTGGATTTGCCATGTTTAGAACCACTACGTTCCTACCTATCGCTATCGCCGTGTCGAATGTGTCTCCATTAATGACTTTAATCCGGCAACCTCTTCTTCCAGCTTCTGGGTCGGGGTCCGGTAGCGTAAACCCCGGACAAGTTATTCCCGCGAGAGAAAATTCCTCGCCCAGGTATAATGAAGATTGTTGCTGCGCTGCAGGAAATTGGGCAAGTACACTGGGTATGAAGCGCCTATACACTCCCCACTCCTCGTTAGAAGGTTAACATTTGCAAAGGTGATATAAGTTGACACATACACCGTCTCCTGCGCAACCTCCACCCGCTTCTGGTTATACCTCGCATTCTGCGGCTTCAACTTCTCAAACGATTGTTGTGAATGGAATTCCCGAGATTGTGATTCTGATTGAATATCCATTTCTTGGGAGTCGGTTTCTTGAGGCTGAGATTCTAGATCCGAAGTTCCAAATTCCTTGTGCTCCGCCGAATCCTCCCTAATATACCTCCCCCGAGATGCCGAAGGCGCAGAGTTTGTGGGTCGATTTTGTGGGCTCGAGGATACCGATGACGATGGCGAGGAAGCGCCTTTAATGTAAAAGGTCAATTTCGTCTGGACGAGTTTCTTACCGCTGGCATTTTCGTCAGGGTTTTTTCGTCGGGGCGTTGATGGCATAGTGGATAGAGTTGTTGACCAAACCAGGTCTTGAAACGAATGAAATTTTCTACCTAGTCGTGGGATTGAGATGACCAGCCTCAGAAGAGGGAGGAGCGCTGAGAGTGTTCGGAGCTCTCGTAGGATTTTAAGTCACGTATCAAGGGTGGCATGAAGTTAAGCTACTCGAGTGCAGGCATAGCACCATAACGCAGTGTGGCTAAGGTGCAGAGCTGCCAGATGCATCGGCTCAGGGGCGCCAATCAACGTGGGATACTGCCGAGCGCTCTTCTCATTGGCTTACGCAATTCATGAGTCATCACAATAGACAATAATTTGTGATAAATGAAAAAGAACAAAGAGGGTTCGGTATCATGATCATTGCTTCCCAGAACTCGTGAAGCTCGTTAAAAGGGCTGACCTAGTCAGAGGGATAGCTCTCCGAGAGTCTAGTTACTCGAGCACCTTGGATCCTAATCGTAGGACCTCCCTTACAATTGGGTTGGATCGATCACGACTAGTTAATGCCTATAGCATAAGTATTTGGCGTGTTGGTATCTTATCTCTAAAAGTGGCACCGGAGTGAGATCGAGGGAGCGTGGCACAGATAGAGACCACTACCACATCACGTTTAACTCTCTTCTCGCAGCCCATACTCAAGCACAGTAGAAGCCATGTAATAGCTACTTATATTCCTAGACACAGAACTGAGAAACCCCTGGAAGCTCGTACATCCAGAATAGTATCATAGTAAAGGAAAATACGGCATCAGGCGAAGCTATTGATATGTAAAGCCTGAGGAAAACCTGAACTAGTCATTGAATTGTTGCATCGCTTGTCGAAAACTAAAAAGCAGTACCCTCGGGGGGTTGATGGACCTTTCTGTTATTTGGGCTGGCCATGTGTCTAGAAGTTCGCGATTCCTTGTGAGTACAGAAATCAACTTATTCAATCCATATTCAAGGAAAGCTTACTCCCTCAAAGCCACAAGGATTTTTTCCATGGTGTAATCCCTGTTCCACGGGCTCACACGACCTAGTTTGGGAAGATCGACCTGTCCAAAGAGCACAAGTTAGTGCCGGCAATGAAGTCCCGTCACTGCTCTACTTGATACCAACCTCGCCATTATTAGGATTAACACCGGGTAGATTGATCTTAGATATGAAGTGAACAACCGGAGGCTGGTCTGGGTAGGCGTCTCCGCAGTGTATTTTCAAACTATAAATACGGTTCTCATGGGTGCTCTATAAATTGTGAGTATGCTTGCCGTTGGTAGCTCCCGCCGAGGAAACTCACGTGGGGAGGTCCCAGAATGGTAGCATTCCAGTTGGACATCATCACGTCGTCTCCATCCTGTAGACCGTAAGAGCAACCATCTTGACATTGAAGAAATGCAATGTCAGCCTCGTATCAACCTAAGGGGGAGGGGGACAATGGGGGCAAACTGACCGGCACCCAACCCTTTCTCGCCCTTCTCTAACTCTTCGAGCAAACGAAAGTTCCTGGGAACTTTGGCCATTTTGGCTAAAGGGTATGGTAAAGTTTTGAGAGGCTGTCTGCGTTGGGATGAGTTCCCTTGAAAGGCAAATTGTCAGGTGTTGTCCAAAGTGAGGAATAAGGTGGGGTTTGTCCGTGGAGAGACGAGGGGAAGATAGGCTGAGATTTTAAACCCGCCTGGAGTTGTCTTGTGGCTTAGTTAGCCATGATGCTGTGGCTGGCTTGTCAAGCCACAGCTTCCGCACCTGCGCCCAATCATTCTTATTCTTTAGCTACCGATAGCAGAGCTTTTATCTTAGCCCCGGCTCCTATCCTCTCTGATGACACGGGAATACCTGTACCCTTGGAACAAATTAAATTGGGCTTGAGGAATTGCTCTTGATAAAGAACTTCCGGCAGCTGACTCAGCTCATCGCCAAGACATTTGAAAATCATTAGCTCAAACAGGAAATTTAATGGCTTGAACAGGATCTCACCTACAGTTCTACGCGGCTCTCCCGAAACACTCCAACAGCTACGTAACAAACAAGATAATGGGCCGATCGCTGTGAGGATTCGCTAAACTCCAAAACAGTATCGAGTACCCGACCCAATGCTTTATATCCCTTTTACCATTTCAGAATTATCCAATTGCATTGGTCCTCTAGATCGCAACTTCCGGTCGATCCTACAATAGCTTCACTTTCGACCCCCCCTCCTCCACCCCCGGCTTGAGGATGACCGCTCAATTCCTCACGAATGAGCTCACCAACCTGGTTCAGGAAGCGAAGCGGAAGAACTCGGATCTTAGACACGTCAGTTCCTATAGCCTAGGGCGATTACTGTATTCGCGGCGGTGATACTAAAACGTTCCCTTTTAGGCGGCCGAAAAATCTCTCGCAGATCTAAAGTCGATAGGACTAGCTACGGATGTCGCTGTTGGTATGCTACTCATTCCCGGGAATTCACAGTCTTGAGAGCTGATCAGCCGCTTCAGAGCTTTCGGGGAGACCACAGTTCTTACACCCGTTTCTCATCGCCTGCAGCACCCGGAATGCGAAATTTAGCACTATCGGTGTGGTTTGTTTACAACGATTGATTGTTTCGCAGGGGCTAGCAAAGGTCTGTTGGTACCAGGGAATCTTGAAATATGATCTAGCTGACTTCTGAAAGACCAAGTTGAAGGAGGTACTAGAAGCTTTCAGGGAAGCTGCGACTTTAGGTTTGTGCTAACTTGGTGTAATAAACCCAACGTCGAGAGATACCCCTGCTAATCTGAGCGTAGGGGTTGAAATACAGCTTAAGATACTGCAGGCGCTACCTCCGCTTCTACAGAATTATGCAGAGGATTTGAAAGGAAACCTGTTGGGCGAGGCCCTGCTGATATGCTCAATACTACAAGGGAGTAAAATGGGCGTAGTGAACAATACTGCTGCCGCGAGTACGTTATCCAAGTTGCCCCGGTTTGGCGTTCCTAGTGTTCGACTAAGTTGGCGTTATTCTAGCTTTGAGTCAAATTGTTATTTCAATCTTCGATAAAGTGGTGACTGAAGATGGTACGGAAATGCTCACCTTCGAATCACTAAATCAGTCAATGCAAGCTAACAGCCGCAGAGAGAGCACTGGAAGTCCCTACAGTGGGCGAAGGTCCTTCGGAGTCCGGAACCATACCTCTCCGAGCCGCGGCACTCGATGCTTACCGAGTGTTTTTTGACATTTGTCTTCTTACTGAAGGACAAAGGCCGCGATTCCTTCGATTTTCTGTCTTGCCGCAGCCATTTGGACTTGAGCTAATAGAGTCTGTTTTGACAAACCACCCTGACATATTTCTTACTCATCCTGAGCAAGCCTATGTCTTAAAGACTAGAGTAGCTCCATTGATAATGCGATCACTTTCTGACCGTCTTAATTTCCCAACTACCGTACGTATAACACGCGTGTTATACATATTGCTTCGGCGTCACCTCTCAATCCTGTCAGAAGAATGTGAGGTTGCGTTGAGCCTTTTGACTCACATGCTTGATCCAGAAGCATCTGCTTCATGGAAGAGAGCATTGTGTATGGAGGTATTTCGAGGAATTTGTGCGGAGCCAAGCCTTGTCCGCAAGATTTTCGCAGAATATGACACTAAGGAGGGAAAACTGCCCATAATGAGGGATTTGATGGGTGCTCTTACAAGATTAGCTACCGAAAAGCGTAGTGTCATAGGATCAGGTCCGCAGTCCTCCGCACCTGTGGGTCAGGCTGTACCAAAGGATTCTTCGAGCGAGCAAGCCGCACTGGAAGCCGGAGGTGTTGCTGGAATCATTGGTGGAGCTGTAGGATTGAGTGAGGTAAATGTAACTGGGCTCAGCACTCAGTGGAGCTTGATGAGGGTGCCGTGTATTGACCAACTAGACAAGAGCGAGCCCCCAGCAATGCCGGAATCGTACATATATTGTCTGACACTCATCTGTATAAACAGTTTCTGTGAAGGGCTGGCAAAATTTATCCTTCCATTATCGGTGACTAACGACGCCACAAAAGGAGCAAAGCGGAGAAACCCTACCCGAGTAGCATCTGTGGGGATGATGCGGACGAATAGTGCAGTAGGGAGCGATAGTGAATCTGGCCCTACCACAAGATCGGGGTCACCAGCGCGGACCCCGTCACCCACTAAGGGCGGTCTTCGCAGAAAGCCAACCATGAGGCAACATCGAATACCTGCTAATCCGCTGAGCATGGAAGGTCATCCTCTTTATAACGAGATCGTTATATCCGCGGCAATAATGGAGTCGTGTTGGCCCGCTGTTCTGGCAGCTTGTTCGACATTTCTCTATGCTACACTTGATAATGAATTCTACCATGGGCTTGTGAGGTCATTTCAAAAATTCACCCATGTGGCTGGGATATTACGCCTCACAACTCCTAGAGATGCATTCTTGACAACTCTTGGGAAGGCTGCGGTTCCGTCAAACGTCTTATCGGCGAACATCACAGCTGCTCCTATAGCGCCTGACAATCAGAGTCTGTTCTCAAACGCAAAAGGCCTTTTGAGTGTGGATAGCTTAAATAATTCCGAGCGACTGACTCCTGGTGGGACTGATCACCACCCCCCATCTCTTAATAGCCGCAATTTGCTTTGTCTCAGGGCTCTACTTAATCTCGGGATTTCCTTAGGCCCAACATTGGAAAAGTCATGGACCATAGTTCTAGAAACACTCCAACAGGCGGACTATGTTCTATTTGCGTCTTCCAGGAAGACAGGGAGACAAATTTCATTGACTGCGTCTACGGCAAGATCTGATCCGCAAAAAGGGGTAGATGCAGGTAATCCCTTAGCTAATATTGGGCCCGAATTGTCCGCCGTTGAAACCGCTGCAATGAAGATGTTTGAAGGAACAAGGGACTTTCCCGATGAAGCCTTCGTGGCAGTACTCTTGGCATTATGCAAACTTTCTGATGGGGGTGGGGAGGCTAATAGTCGGACATCAATCGATAAGTCGTCTAGTCCACAGAGATCTCCTCGATCACCAACCTTTAGCCATAAACGCCTGCCCAGTGTCTCAAACTTTTCAACTTCACAAGTGATTGGAGATAATGCGTTTGCGCTCGCAAAGCTGGGAGAACTGGCTCAGATAAACATGAGCCGATTGATTGGACCGAATCCAAGTTCCACCGGATGGGATATGCTTGCGAACCATTTAGCTACTGTGGCCAGCGCCAGAGATAGAGGGAACTCAATACGCATGAAGGCTGCTGAAGTCTTGAATGAAGTTGTAGTTTCAGCCGCAAAGGCTATCATAACGGAGAGCACGGAAAATGTGGCAGAAGTTCAAAAACGTATCCTTTCCGCATTGAGGGAGGGGGTAACAGATAGCGAAGTCTCCGGGGCTCCGGACTCAGTGACTAGAGCGACAGAGTTAGAGATACACCGTGCGGGTTTGGAAGCGTTGAACGCCATATTGGAACATTCTGGGCAGTCGCTGATAGCGGGATGGGAGATCGTGTTTGATATCATAATGAGCGTATTTGATTCTACCATGATTTGGCGGCGGGACGCGACGATTCCAGAGGCATCAGCCAAAATCACGAAGTCTACTAGGTCTCCTAAGCTGATCCGGAGCTCATTTAGTTCTTTAGAATTAATTTGTTCTGATTTCTTGGCGAGTTTGCCAACACCTTGCGTTTTGGTTTTAATAGATGCATTGTTTGCGTTTTGTGGGCAGAAGGATGACCTGAATATCTCGTTGACGGTACTTATTCTTTGGCCGGTAATAGATGTCTCAGTTGCTGATTTCGGTGTAGACTATTACTTTCTTTTGGAACGTCTCAGACTTCTTACAGACCAAGGGAGAGTCCTCACTCTCGGGCGAATTTGTATCCTCTAAAGCACAGAGCGAAAAGGACCTATTAGATACGGTGGAGCTAACAGATGCGGATTCCCACCCCGCCCTTTGGATGCTGCTTTTGCTTCGTTTGACAGGGGTCAGTAAGGATCAAAGAGCCGAAGTGAGAAATGGTGAGTATCCGCATTTTGATCGCCAGGAGTTGTAACTTATAATCAATTTATTTACCAGGTTCGGTTCAGACCTTGTTCCGGATATTCGATACTTATGGACATCGGCTTGGCCCACAAGCGTGGTCTTCATGTCTAAAAATTGTGGTTTTCAAAATGATGAATATCACCCCGACTGATGAGAAGGAGAGTGATATTCCGAAAGTGCGTACTGCTGAGCGAAAGCAGTGGGACGATACCATCAATCTTGTTCTGAATGGGATTGGCACGCTATACTCAAATTACTTTGAAGTCTTTGTTAAACAGTCAGAATTCCGCAACACTTGGAGAGTCTTTATTCGTTACCTAGAAACACTTCTGGAAAGACAGAGTTTTGAGGTTAATACAACCGTATTTGTAGTCTTGAAACACGTCCTGGAAAAGGTTGATAAACCGGACAATCTCGACTCGCCCTCAACGGAAGATGTCTGGAAGATGTGGTCAGGGCAGGGCGTCAAGCTAGTGGAAGGAAATATGGAGACTTCTCGGGCGGGCATTCAGGAGACGCTCTCAGCATATGTCGACTCGTTCAAGCCGCTTTATGGATTACTCGAGCCGACAATAAACGCTGATATGGTGGACAAAATACTGACCCTATTATGGGAATGCATCATCTTCCCTGATGCACCGGCGTATTTTCAGGACATTGACATCCTGACTCCGCTACAGGCGACCATCCTAGAAGTCATCCAGATGGTGCGAACAGATATCCCCGGCGTCCCATCGCTGGTATTGAAACAAGTTGCGGATCTTAGTACGGTCGCCTACCGACCACCGCATACCTCACAATCCACAAAAATCCGGGTTCCATCTTATATTGCACTAGCAACCCAATCAATGAAGATTTTGGAAACCGTCAGCTTCCGCCATGTGGAGAGCAGCGAAATCTACACAACGGGCGCCCTATCATCCGTCCTGTCAGCTCTAAAACTTCCTATTTCCCTAAAGTACGACTTCGCCCGTGCAGCCTCATCAGCAGCAGCGAAGCGCCCGTCGCAATGGATTCCAGCGACCAAAGTAGTTCTATCAATAATTACCAAAGCCCTTCCGGCAATCGGTAAACTAAACATTAGCGAAGCTCACCAGAAAGAGGTATGGAAGTTAATAGTCGAGATAATTGGCAGCGTTGTCTCGGCGAATACAACGGATATCGACGAAGCGACACTGACATCCGATGAAACCTTCGACATATCGTCCTTCCAGGAATTCCGGAGCTTGATCATCCCCCCGCTCGGACGTGCCGTTGTTCCAGATGAGGTAGTGGAGGCGTACGTGAAGAGCATATTCAAATCTTCCATTCTCTATGATATTGCGGAACTGGAGCATCCAGCGTCGACAGATACAAGTCTATCTTCACTTTCCATACGCAAACATGGAAAAACTAGCGAATTGGAATTGGTCAGGAGGTCTCGGATGAGCTACGCCTGCCTTGACGAACTATTTGCCCTGGCGGCTGTGAATGATTCTGGCATTCACCCAACCTATCCACCTTCCCGAGGATACCGCTAATAAGGATGATAGATTCAGAAGAACTCCAACGCCTCGCAGCAACTGCTGCGCCGTATCTAGTTCTACGGGCTGGGCATGTTTTGCAGCATTATATTTCGGTAATTAACCCTCTCCCTGGGCGCTCCTTATAGAAAAGTTGACTCTAGAATGGAAAAACAGGACCAGCCCCTCCGCGGCCGTATGCCTCAACCCGTACGTCAGCGCAAAGAAATGCTATACGTGCTCAAGTGTCTAGTCAATCTAGAGTCCGGAGTGAAGACGGTTTCTACCGATTGTGAGTCCTCTTCCTCCTCCCCCACCACCAGAAGAGTGACTAACAAAGAAGTAGCGGGACATATACCCCCCTCCGGAAAGAGGCACCTGTTTAGGCTGTTCCCACTACTTAGTCAGTGTGTTGCAGCGGCGCAGGGGGATCAGGAGATTTTGGGGTGGTTGGCGAAGACTATGGATGAGATTGGGGGTGCGTTGGGGGTTTCGTAGGTATCTCGGAAGAACGTGTATGGTAGATGTATGACAGTTGACAAGCGGTAATATCCCCGTTAACCTTTTTTTCTCTTTTCTATACTGTTCCTCCTTTCTTGTGGGGTGATGTGATCGAGTGACGCAGTCATTTGCTATAGATTTTGAAGTTTAAGCTAGAATTGTGCTGAGGTTTGGGTGGTTTTTTTTATAGAAAAGGGGGACTATATTGTAAAGTACTAGGACAAAGCTATTCGTCCGATCGGCGGCAACCGGGCAACCCCTCAAAAAACCCCACCTCAACGATCAACCACCCCTCAACAACCACGCCTCCAGAAAAGACTGGCAATCTCACAGAGTTTGAGAAAGGGCAAGTTGTTGCCTTGAAAGAAAAAACTCTCTCTTTTTCTGAAATTGGAAAGATCTTAAGTCGTCCCAAGAGTACTGTTCTAAGTTTATAAAACTAGTTCCAAAAGAGGGGTGATGGGAAAAACATCCCCATGCCTGGAAGAGACAAAATTATCGATACCAGAACCCATCACCGCCTAGTCAGAGAGTCTAAGAAGGCACACCACCTCCCCTTATCAGAATTGCGCAATGAGGTTGCACCACATGCCTCAGTCAAGACCATCAAGCGAGCTTTAGCATCAGTGAACATCAAGAAGTGGAGAGCCAGGAAAGGAGCATTTCTGAAAGATGAGCATGCTGTCAAGAGGCTAGCTTGGGCCAAGAAGTATAAGGATTGGACACAGGAGGACTTTGAGGGGGTCATCTTTAGTG
>Ga0307507_10011663_pt1 | contig 11030 bp, 9 predicted proteins | sample 7_EM_MG_FD_207223 | JGI IMG/M metagenome (GOLD analysis project Ga0307507, IMG submission 207223) | Populus trichocarpa ectomycorrhiza microbial communities from riparian zone in the Pacific Northwest, United States - 7_EM | ecosystem: Host-associated > Plants > Roots > Unclassified | place... | reverse complement strand
AACGCCTGGCGCCTGCTGGCCGACATCGGCCCCGCCGCGCTGGCCGCCCTGCGCGCGGCCCGCGCCACCGCACGGGAGACCGCCTGGCTGCAGGCCGCCGACACCCGCGACGGCATACCGGCCTCCCGCGCCGGCGGACGTGACCTGCCCGGCCTGGTCCTGGACCTCGACGCCACCCTGGTCACCTGCCACTCCGAGAAAGAGCAGGCAGCACCGACGTACAAGCGCGGCTTCGGCTTCCACCCACTGCTGTGCTTCCTGGACAACACCGGCGAGGGGCTGTCGGGCCTGCTGCGGCCGGGCAACGCCGGCGCGAATACAGCCGCCGACCACATCACCGTCCTGGACGCGGCCCTGGCCCAGATCCCCGACGCCCACCGCCACGGCACCGACATCCTCATCCGCACAGACAGCGCCGGAAGCGCCAAGGCGTTCCTGGCCCACGTGCGAGCCCAGCACGACCGGGGCATCGGTACCTCCTTCTCCGTCGGATACGCCGTCACCGAACCGGTCCGCCGCGCGATCCGGTCCCTGCCCGACCAGGTCTGGCACCCGGCCCTGGAACAGGACGGGACATTGCGTGAGGGAGCGCAGGTCGCCGAACTGACCGGCATGGTCGACCTCACCGACTACCCGGACGGCACCCGGATCATCGTGCGGCGCGAGCGGCCCCACCCCGGCGCCCAGCTCTCCCTGTTCGACCTCGACGAGGGCATGCGCCACCAGGTCTTCCTCACCGACACACCCATCGCGGGCGGCGGATCGCTCCAGTTCCTGGAGGTCCGCCACCGTGCCCATGCCCGCGTCGAGGACCGCATCCGCTGCGGCAAGACCACCGGCTTCGGCCGCTTCCCCTCCCGCCACTTCGCAGTCAACACCGTGTGGCTGGAGCTGTCCCTGACCGCGATCGACCTGCTCGCCTGGATGCGAACCCTGCTGCTGGACGGCGAACTCGCCGACGCCGAACCGAAAAAACTCCGCTACCGACTGCTGCACGCCGCCGCCCGCATCACCCGAGCAGCCCGCCGCATCCACCTGCGGATCGCCGAAACCTGGCCCTGGCGCCATGAGCTCACGGACGCCTTCGCCCGCCTGGCCGCCCTGCCCCGGCCCGCCACCTGAGCAGCGGAACCGACCCGTCCGCCCACGACCCAAGGAACCCTGGAGCACCCGGCCACGCGCCCTGCCCCCGCATGCCCACCCGCCCAGAACCATCGCCAACACGATCAACGCAGCTCAGCCGACCCCAACCGAAACGCTGAGGCTAGTGGTCGTAGGCGGTCAGCGCGCGCATGACCGGCTGGCGGCGCATGAACCTGGCTCCACTCATCAGGCCCCCTTGGAATCGATCATCCAGGGAGCCGGGAGGCGCTCTACCGGCGGACCGCCGAGATCAGTCCGCCGGGCCGCTCCTCGCGCTGCGGCGGGGTGCTGATCGGGCGGCCGTAGGCGGCAGCGCGCTCGCGCAGGGTGTGGCTGTCGGCCTCCCAGCCGTGCCCGGCCAGCCAGCCCACCGGGTCGTCGGGCATCTCCGAGACCCACATGGACGCCGCCGATCCCGGCGCGGCGTCCGCGCCGAAGCGCTCGATCACGCCGCGTGAGCCCAATGTCAGCCCCATCCGACTGCCTGCCGCCGACTGCGTGCTGATCCGGGCCAGCAGCAGCTCCACCGCGTCCTCGGGCAGATAGATCAGTAGTCCTTCGGCGATCCATGCGGTCGGCACGGCCGGGTCGTGCCCTGCGGCGGCCAGCACGCCTGGCCAGTCCTCACGCAGATCCACCGCGACGGTGATCCGCTCGCAGCGCGCGACGGCCCGCTCCTGGCGCAGCACCGAAGCCTTGAAGTCCAGTGGCGCGGCGGTGTCGACCTCGAACAGCCGGGTGCCCTCGGGCCAGTCCATCCGGAAGGCCCGGCTGTCCATGCCGGCACCGAGCAGCACGACCTGCCGGACCCCGGACGCGGAGGCCTGCTGCAACAGGTCGTCGAGGAACTTCGTCCTGATGACGATGGAGAACGCCACGGCCAGCCGGCGACGTCGTGCGGCCTCGTCATCGGGCAGCGGCGGCGAGGCGGGCCACATGCCTCCGGCGGCGGCGAAAGCCTGTGCCAGTGGGTCGCGGAACAGCGCGTTCTCCCGCTCGGTCTCCAGCGCCCGCACCCTGGCCACCCCCACCGCCGTGGCCCACACTCCCGACGGCTGCACCCACTCCTGCTCATCAGTCACCGCGCCAGCCTAGAAGACCGATTCCCAAGGTCGTGGATGAGGCCCGGGCGCGTCAGCTCACCGCGAGGAGGATCTCCTTCAACTCGCCCAGGCTGTCGATCCGGTAGCTCGCCTGGGAAAAGTCGTTCGTCTTCGTGAACTCGTTATGGACAACGGCACAGTCGATACCGGCCGCCACAGCCGAGGTCAATCCTCTGGCTGAATCCTCCACGACCAGGGTCTCTTCTCTGGTGGCGCTAAAGCGTTTCAGCCCGGCCAGGTACGGTTCCGGGTGCGGCTTGGCGAGTTCGTAGTCCTCTCGGACAAGGACGAAATCCATGAACTGCCTGATCTGGCGCTTTTCATGGATGATGTCGAAGTCGGCCCGTTTCGCGGTCGTCACGATGGCCATGCGGACGTACGTCGACAGCTCGGCGAGAGTGTCGACGACGCCGTCGATTTCGATGGCCTCGGTCCGCAGGTACTCCTGGTAGTAGCCGTTGCGGGCCTCGCGGACCCGGCTGAGGGTCCGGTCGTCGATGCCGGCCGTCCTGGCTTGGGCCCAGGAGCCCGACCCCCGGGCCATATCCCGGAGGTACTGATCCTTGTCCAGCGCGAAACCGGCCCCCGCCAGGGCGCGTTCTGCGGATCTGAAATACCAGAACTCGGTGTCGACCAGGACGCCGTCATGATCGAAGAGTATGTATTTCTTCACGGCCTCATTCCTTTCCGGCAGCCGTGCCGACCGGGCCCGGCACCGCGGATCGTAACGTCGTCACCCATGAGTGAGCGTTCTCAGTGTGGCCGCTGATCGGGCGACGACGGGCAGGAGGGGTGCCGCGACGAACGGGGCTCCCGTGCCGTTGGGGGAGGTGTTCGATGTCTCAACTCAGCAGCGCAGGAGCCCTGTTGGTTCCATAGCCTGCCGTACGCGACCTCCCCCACGCCTACGTCACCACTGTCACCGACCTACCCGCCGAGCGGGCACCGGGCCTACTCAAGAGCCTGCGCGAGCACGACCCCGGCTTCGTTCTCCTCGACGGCACGCTCGCCGAATGCGACCGCGTCGGCGACAGCCACGCCGACCACCCCACCGGTGAAGTTCTGTGGATCTCGACGGCCCACTACTACCAACTCTTCCAACGACCTGGCCGCACACCCGCCCAGGCATCCCACCGGCCCGTCCGGGTTGGAGACCTCCTGTCCTGGCCCCTTCTCCACAGCTTCAACTGTCCGCGCTCCCCTATTGGTTGTAGAGTTTTCCAACAAGTGGAGATCGATACAATGAGGGGGATCCATGAGCACACAGGACTCCGGTGCATCGCCCCCGCGATGGCACGGGGTGCACAAGGCGCTCGCTGATCCCCTGCGCATCCGGCTCCTGGAGGCGTTGTGGGAGACGCCTCGGTCCGCACGTGAACTCGCCGATCACGTCGACCTGCCGGCCGACCGGCTCTACTACCACCTCAATCAGCTTGAACGGGCCGGGCTGATCGAGATCGCCGAATACCGGCCGCTGGCCCGCGGCAAGGTCGAGCGGGTCTATACCCACGCGGTTGCAGAACCCCCCGGCGATGCTGCGAACCCGGAAGAGATGGCGGAGTTCCTCGGCGCGATGCTGGACGCCACCCGGGCCGACATCAACGCCGCCTACCGGTCCAAACGCACCGGAGGCCGCCGGGAGATCGAGCTGCATCGTGGCGCGCTGCGACTGACCGACGAGGCCCTGGCCGAGCTGCGCGGGCACATCGAACAGCTCACCACCCGCTTCGGGGACCGCGACGCCCAAGGGGTCTGGACTCGGGTGGTTGTCGCAGTCGTCGACCTGCAAGACCGCCCGCCCCTGGACGCCCCCGCCTGAGAGGCCGCCATGAATGACCGCGAGGAGCCCCCCGCCAGCCCTGCGTTACGAGCCTCGGACGCCGAACGCGACCAGGTCGAAGCGCAACTGCAGCACCACTACGCAGTTGGCCGACTGACACTTCCCGAACTCGAGGAGCGTGCGGTCGCGGCCTACGAGGCGCGCACCCGTGAGCAACTCCAGGACCTCTTGGCGGACTTGCCGGGGGAAGCAGCCGACCAACCTGCGCCATCGACTCGTGTGATCGACTCCCGCCTGCTGATCGTCCTGCTGTGCGTCTCGCCGCCCGCGGCGCTCATCTACTGGCTCATCCACCAACGCGCAGCACGTCGAAGGGGCTCACGGCCCCAGGCTGGGGAAGGAAAAGAGGAAGGGGCACTAACCGCGTCGAAATGACACCCACGGAAAGCGACACGGTCAGCGAACCCGGCCCGTCCAAAGCGGAGTTCACGCCAGCCACGCGCATACGTACTGGGCGACAAGAACCCCGAACCGCCCAACAAGCCCCACCCCTCCCTACACCCGCCTCGGCTGACCCCCCGCCCCGTCGAACCGCAGATTCCACCGCCCCGCATGCCCCGTGACCGTGGTGGTCGAGAGGGGGCGTACGTCGATGTTCCAGTAGGTCGACGGGGGTGCCTTGAGGGCGTAGACCAACGCGGCCCGGATGACGGAGGGTTCGGCTACGGCGACGATGCGGTCGCCGTCCTCGATGGGGCGGGTGTCCAGCCAGCCGCCGACGCGGGAGATGAAGGACAGCAGGGACTCGCCGCCGTGCGGGGTGGAACGCGGGTCGGCGAGCCAGGTGTCCACCAGTGCCGGTTCGCGGGCCATCGCCTCGCCGAGGGTCAGGCCGCGCCAGCGGCCCATGTCGCAGTCCCGCAGGGCGAGTTGCACCAGCGGGGTGTAACCGAGGCCGTCGCCGGTGGTCCGGCTGCGCGGGGTCGGTGAGCAGTAGCGCAGCTCCGCCGCCGCCAGCGGCAGCAGAACCGGGGCGGCGCGCTGCACCTCGTCCCAGCCCGCCTGGTCCAGCGGGCGGTCGTCCTCGAAGCGCTCCGCGAGCAGCGGAGAGCTGCGTGCGGCGGCGACGAACGTGACCCGAAGTTGCATGCGGCGATCGTGATCCCGCTGAAGTGCGCAGGTCAAGGGGGGCCGGATGAGAGTTACTCAGGGTTTGCGAAGCCTTACTTCGCGGTCGGGACCAGGCGGACAAGTCACTCGAAATACAAGGCCATCCACCGGTCGGGCCGGTCCAACGGCTTGAACCCGACCTTCTCGTACACCCCGTGCGCATCGTGCGTCGCGAGTAGCACCCGGCGCACTCCGGACGGCCGCAGCTCCTCCCGTACGGCGCCGACGAACGCCGTACCGACGCCCTTGCCGCGCACCGACGGGTCCACGTACACATCGCACAGCCACGCGAACAACGCCCCGTCGGTCACCACCCGCGCGTACGCCACCTGCTCCCCCGAAGCCGTGTCGTACACCCCGAAGTTCAGCGAGGCCGCGACCGCGCGTTCGTGCTGCTCGCGGGGGCGGCCCTTCGCCCAGTACGCGTCGGTGGACAGCCAGTGGTAGGTGCGGTCGAGGTCGACGCGGGCGGAGTCGGCGGAGAACTCATAGCCTTCGGGGAGGCTCGGGATGTCGCTCATGGCGGGAGGCTTGCAGGTCAGAGGGCGAGGTGTCGAGCGGTTTTGGCCGGTGGCTGGAGCACCTCCTCGCAGGCCGCCCGAAGCCGTCGTACTCCCTCCACGATCTCCCCCGTCCCCGCGACCGCCGCGAAGCTCAACCGGACGTGGGCGGCCGGGGGTTCGGCGCTGAAGTAGGGGCGGCCCGGGGTGATGGAGACGCCCGCGCGGAGGGCCGCCGTGGTCAGGGACTGCTCTCCCCCAGAGCCGAAAGCCTGGGAGGTGCCCCCATTGCCGTCGGGGAGGCGGAGCCAGAGGTGGTAGCCGCCGGAGGGGATGTGCGGGAGGGAGAGGGAGGGGAGTTCGAGGCGCAGGGCCGTCGTCATCGTGTCCCTGCGGGTCTTCAACTCCGTTGAGATCGCGCGGAGATGGCGGGGCCAGGCCGGGGAGCCGACGAGTTCGAGGGCCGCTTCCTGGAGCGGGCGGGGGACGAAGAAGGTGTCGACGACCTGGATGGCGCGCAGGCGTTCCAGTACCGGGCCGTGCGCGGCGAGTGCGCTGACCCGGAAGCTGGGTGAGGTCGCCTTGGTGAGCGAGCCGACGTGGACGACGACTCCGTCGGGATCGTCGGCGGCGAGCGGGCGCGGCAGCGGGCCCGCGTCCTCGTGCACCAGCCGTCGTACGAAGTCGTCCTCGATGACGAAGGCGCCCGCGTCGCGGGCGATGCGCAGGATCTCCGGGCGGCGGGCGGGGGCGAGGACCGCGCCGGTCGGGTTCTGGAACAGGGGCTGGCAGACGAAGACGCGGGCGCCGGTCGCGCGGAACGCGTCGGCGAGCAGGGGCGGTTTCACTCCGTCCGCGTCCACCGGCACCGGGACCGGACGCAGGCCCGCCGCTCGCGCGATCGCCAACATGCCTGGATACGTGGGGGATTCGACGAGGACGGGTGCGCCGGGGGGTGCGAGGGCGCGCAGTGCGGTGGTGAGCGCGGTCTGACCGCCCGCGCTGACCAGGACGTCGGCGGCCGTCACCGTTCCGCCGATGCCGCGCGCGAACCACTCGCGCAGTTCCGGCAGACCCTCCATCGGCGGGCGGCCCCAGGCGCCGGGGCGGCGGCCGGCCCGGGACAGGGCCGCGGCCAGCGCGCGCTCGGGCTGCAGGGACGGGTGCAGATAGCCGCCGTTGAACTCGATCACGCCCGGCGGCGGGACGGCCAGAGTGGCCAGGACCGCGGACGCGTCCACTGTGCGCGGCACGAAGTCGGCGGTGCCGTCCGCGCTGAGCGCGACCTCCTGCCAGGAGGTGTCCCCGGCGACGGTGGCGGTCACGGGGCGGGGTGTCGCCCGGAACGCGCCGGCACCGGGCCGGGTGACCACCAGTCCCTCGGCGGCCAGCTGCGCGAGGGCGCGCGAGACGGTCACGGGGCTCACCCGGAACCGTTCGACGAGCGCCCGGCTCGACGGCAGCTTTCCACCGGGAGAGTAGCGGTTGAGTTCCTGTCGCAGATGATTTGCCAGTTCGCCGACACTGCTACGCTCTTGCATGAGAGCACACGATAGCGCTACTGCCCCCAGCCCGATAGCGGTCAGCACCTCCCCCGCTACGACACCCAGGGTCCGCTCCGGTACCGTCCAGGCCGCGCTCGGTGTGATCGCCTTCTCCCTCACCTTCCCCGCCACCGCCTGGGGACTGGAAGGCTTCGGTGCCTGGTCGTTGGTGGCCGTGCGCAGCGTCCTCGCCGCGGTCATCGCGGGCGGGTGTCTGCTGGCGCTGCGGGTTTCCGTGCCCAGCCGTCGGCACTGGGGCGGGCTGGCCGTCGTAGCCGCCGGAGTGGTGGTCGGTTTCCCGTTGCTCACCACGCTCGCACTGGAGACGTCAACCACCGCGCACGCGGCGGTGGTTGTCGGTCTGCTGCCGCTGACGACCGCCGCCCTGTCCGCGCTGCGCACCGGCATCCGCCCCTCGCGCACCTTCTGGACGGCCGCGCTCGCGGGCGCCGGCGCGGTGCTCGCCTTCACGGTGCAGCAGAGCGGCGGCGCCGTGACCACCGCCGATCTGTATCTCCTCGCCGCGCTGCTGGTCTGCGCGGCCGGTTACACCGAGGGCGGCCGGCTGGCCCGGGTCATGCCCGGCTGGCAGGTCATCGCCTGGGCACTGGTCCTGTGCCTGCCGCTGAGCGTGCCCGCCGCCGCGATCGCGCTGTCGTACGACACCCCGCAGCTCACCGCGCACAGCGTGGCCGGGCTGCTGTGGGTCGCCGCCGGTTCGCAGTTCCTCGGGCTTGTCGTCTGGTACCGGGGCATGGCCGCCATCGGTGTCCCGAAGGCGAGCCAGTTGCAGTTGGCCCAGCCGCTGCTCACGCTGGTGTGGTCGGTGCTGCTGCTCGGCGAGCACCTGACAGTCGCCGCCCCGCTGACCGCGGCGGCGGTGCTGGTGTGCATCGCCGTCACCCAGCGGGCTCGGAGTTGAGAGGCGCGCGCGTACCGACACCGACTGCGAGATCAGGCACCAGGCACCAGGCCCTCAAGTCCCCGGATGCGGAACGGTGGTTCAGCCCACGGCCGCGAGGAGTTCGTCGCGGTCCGGGCCCTCGGCGCAGCGTGGCGCGCCGGCCGCCAGTTCGGTGAAGCGGGCGGTCAGGCCGGGCTTCGACATGGCGGTCGCCGGGTCGACGAGCAGGAAGCCGATCTCGCCCATCGCGCGCATGACGGCGGCGTCCTGAAGGCCGCCCGTCCTTCCGACGACATGCTGGATCCAGCCCTCGTCGTCGCAGTGATGGACCTCGCCCCGGATGTCGGCGTCGATCTCGGCCCAGCGGTATGTGTCCCAGCGGGCCAACCCCGCGCGCAGCGGCTCCAGTTGCCGTTCGGTGCCGGCCGCGAAGCGCAGGGCGAGTTCGACGGGGTCGCGTACGTCCGTCTCGCGCAGTACGTCGCGGAGCAGGCCCGCGTGCAGGATGCCGGCGGTCATGCCGAGGCCGAACTGCGGGTTGGTGGTGGCCCACGCGTCGCCCAGCGCGACCAGTCCGGTCACCAACGGCCGCCCGGCGCACACGAGTTGACGGCGCGTGCTGCGGACACCGCCCATGGCGACGGCCGCCCCGACCTGTTCGCCCTTCGCCCACGGCGCCGGCCCCGGGTACAGCGCGATCGCGCGGTGCCAGGCCTCCTCCCGGGCGAGGCCTCTGAGGCCCTGGTCCCGGTCCGAGGTGACCAGGGAGACGGACCAGGTGTCGCTGTCGCCCGGCACGACGACGATCGACACGCTGTTGTGGTGGTGCAGGGGCCAGGGCATGTGCGGGGCGGCGCCGCCGTCGGACGACCGGAAATGCCGGGTGTAGTAGCGCCACCCCCGCTCGATGCGCCGTGGCTGTCGGCCGGCCTCGGGCAACAGCGCGGCGAGGTCGGACCTGCCCGAGGCCGCGACGACGAGGTCGGCCGACAGGTGCTCGCCCTCGTCCAGGACGAGCCCCGTGACATGCGGGACGCCCGCGCCGGACGGCACTTCGGTGCGGAGTCCTCGGGCGCGGGTGCCGCGCCGTACCGTGACCCCTTCGGTGTGCTCCGCCGCGGCGAGCAACGCCGCCTCCAGCACGGGCCGCCGCGCCGCCACCGTCGCGAACCGCGCGTCGTCCGGCTCGGCCACCCCCCGGGGCATCAGACGCAGCGCTCCGGCGATCACGTTGTGGGGCCGGCCGCCCCGCTCCAGGACGTGGTCGACGACGTCGGGAAGTTCGTGGCGCAGTCGGCCGTATCCGGCGGGCAGGAGGATGTGCGCGACGGAGAACTGCCCCACTCCTGGCCGCTTCCAGTCCGCGAAGACCCGGTCGGGACCGCCGACGGGCGGCGGCGGATCCTGGTCTACGACGGTGACCCGATGCCCCTGCTTGGCCAGCACCATCGCCGTGACGAGCCCGGTCGGGCCGGCTCCGAGTACCAGTACGTGCATGGGTTGCATCGTGATCAGCTCCTGCGGGACCGGGCCCCTTAAGGCGAAGCCATTGCTCATGCGTCGCTACGCGCATGACCGCAATGCGGTTCACGGTCCCCCCGGAGCCGCCCGTCAGCGCGGGGCCTTCGCCGGCTGCTGGTAGTGGTCGGCGACCACTCGCGCCATCGCGCCGACCGGATCCACCGCGACATCCCGGGCTGCGAAGAACACATGCCCGCCGAACTGCGGGTACGTGGCGGCGAGAGTGAGATGCCGGGACAGCTCGGCCGGATCCTGCCAGGCCGCGGGCTGCGCCGGGTCGCCCGCCTTGTACAGCGCCTCACCTGCGTAGAGCCGCGTCTTCGTGCCGCGCGCGACCTCCGCCCACCAGGGCAGCAGCTTGGCGTAGTCGGCGGCGGCGAAGCCGATGTTCCAGTACAGCTGCGGGACGATGTAGTCGATCCAGTTCTCCCGCACCCACTTGCGGGTGTCCGCGCAGAGGTCGTCGTACGTCTGCACCCCCGCGCGGGTGTCGGAGCCGCGCGGGTCGGTCGCGATGTTGCGCCACACGCCGAAGGGGCTGATCCCGAAGCGCGTACCCGGGCGGATCTGTTCGATACGGGCCGCGGTCTCCCGGATCAACTTGTCGATGTTGTCGCGCCGCCACGCGGCCCGGTCGGCGAATCCGCCGCCGTACTTGTCGTAGGCCGCGTCGTCGTCGAAGGTCTGGCCGGCCACCGGGTACGGGTAGAAGTAGTCGTCGAAGTGGACCCCGTCGACCGGGTACTTCTCCACCGCGTCGAGGATCGCGTCCTCGACGAAGGCCCGGACCTCAGGCAACCCGGGGTTGTAGTAGAGCTTCCCGCCGTACGCCACCACCCAGTCCGGGTGCTTGCGCGCGGGGTGCGAGGCGACGAGCTTGGTCAGGTCGGTGTTGTTGGCGATCCGGTACGGGTTGAACCAGGCGTGCAACTGCAGCCCCCGCACATGCGCCTCTTCTACGGCTGTCTTCAGCGGGTCCCAGCCGGGGGCCACGCCCTGGGTGCCGGTCAGGTACTGCGACCACGGCTCGTACGGCGAGGGCCACAACGCGTCGGCGGTGGGCCGTACTTGGAACATCACCGTGTTGAGGCGGTCGCGGACGGCCGTGTCGAGGTGGGCGATCAGTTCGGTGCGCTGCTGTGCCGGAGTCAGACCCGGGCGGGAGGGCCAGTCCCGGTTGGCCACCGTCGCCAGCCACACGCCCCGCATCTCGGTGACCCCGCGCGGACGCCCTGCCGACCTCGGCCCGCGCCCGGTGTCGGCCGCCGCGCTGCCCGTCGTGGCCAGCGTCGACAGCGCGGCCATCGCGAACGCCCGACGTGACAATCGCCCCATCTGCACACCCCCATACGCTGTGGATCCGTG
>Ga0307507_10011662_pt1 | contig 11030 bp, 3 predicted proteins | sample 7_EM_MG_FD_207223 | JGI IMG/M metagenome (GOLD analysis project Ga0307507, IMG submission 207223) | Populus trichocarpa ectomycorrhiza microbial communities from riparian zone in the Pacific Northwest, United States - 7_EM | ecosystem: Host-associated > Plants > Roots > Unclassified | place... | reverse complement strand
AAGAATAGCAGCGCCGCTTGATATTTTATGCGGTCCTTAAGTCACGTGACTCGCGTCTACTATAATCCACGTCTGCCAAGATCCACCGTTTTCCACCAGCGCCGTAACAATGGGATCTCCGTAAGGGAACTTAGAGTAGAAAATTTATTTCGCGATCTATAAACGCGTGGCATACTCTCTGTAGACTGGCTAGCTTAAGGGACCATAGTTAAAATCTATTATAAGTAAGCGGGTGCGTTTGCTTATCTATTATAGCAGACAAGACAATACAAATAGCACTAATATAAGGAAATTAATAGAGCTTATACTAACCATCTGGTTCTAGTCCTAACTTAAATATTTTAAAAAGCATTAGCAAGAAAGTTATTATTTTAGATAGTGCTATTAAACATACTAAAATAACTGCTTCTACTATAAAAGCCTATAACCTTTATTAAGTGCTTTTAATTTTTATATTTAAGAATAAGTATATTTAACCTAGTTTAGAGACCTTGTCTGGTCTAGGTGGTCTTAGCAGGCAGAATTTACTAGCAGTAAGGATATAGACCTAAGCGTAACCTTTATCCAACCATCTAATATTCTACCTTTTAATAAACTCTTTCCTATAGTTATATAGTATATACAGCATATATTATTCTACTTTATAAGCCTTGCTTAAGAGCCCTTAAAACCTCTAACTATTTCTGCTTATATTAGGACATTCCTAAGAAATAGTAGGATAGATAAAACTAAAACATATTATATATAGGAAATAATCAAATTACTTAATAGTAACTAGAAATACTTAGCGATTATTTAGAAACTGTTAAATTACTATAGAAGAAAGTTCTATTCCTAAGTTATCTAGGCCTAAGCCTATTATACACTATACGTTTAGGGGTGATCTCTACTTCTCTTTTACTTTTAAAGATTCGCTATTAATCTCTTTTTTACTACTTTTATTAATAGCGTTTTATAGGGTTAATCCAAGTCCCTTCTATATTCTACTCTTATCTACTAAAGCTACAAGTATTTTTCTATCTTTCTTTTTAAGCGCCTCTTTAAGCTCTCAAAACCTTATAATATACTTAATAAACTTACTAAGGTTCTTTTTATAATAAGATCGAAGTTCATAGGACATTAGGTTAGTTATAGGCTCTTTAGTAGGCTTCTAGCATAAAACTGCCACTCTATCTATAATGTAAACTAAGCAATACCTTAAATTCTTATTTCTCTCTGCGGCTCTAATACTTATTAGCCTAGGCTTCTACTCCACCTAGTATTTAAGTATACTATTTTCAACTATGCCTTCTAAAATTTGGTTTGGTCTTCTTAGAAATCTAATAGGCTGTTTATCTTCGCTTTTATAATCTAAGCTATTATTAAGAACATCCACAAAGTAGGCTTTATCATTACCTGCTTAGCTATTAGTATAATTAAAAGATCTATAATTATCTAGCTATCTTACTAGGAGGCATTGGAGAAATATGCTTAATACTAGTAACTATATTCGCGGGGTTAGATGAGCCTGTTATTAGGTAAGAAGATTAATAGGCCAAACTTAAAATATAGGACTAGCCTTACTATAGCTTTCCGCATAGTCTATTCCTAAGATATACACATCCTTATACTCTTAGGTGTTATAGGGATACGAAATTTCTGTTCTAGATATTTAGGCAGGCAAAAATGGTATTCCCACCTATCTAGAATTAGATGGCTACAAGTAGTCCTTAACTGGAGAAAGCATAGCTAGTAAGAGCTTAGGGCCAGTATAAAAGAATTAGAAACTATAAGTGCTATAGAGTAAAAAAAACTGCACAATAGCGCCCTTTATGCCCTTATAGGACTAACGCTAGAAGCATAGCTCTAATCTAAAAATATTAAATTATATAAGCTGCTTCACCATAACACTAAGTTATATTAATAGTTATAGGATAATCTCTTTACCGCCTATGGCTTTTAGGTATTTGGGGGGCTGATACCTCTACTGGCACCTAGTATCTAAGCCTTTTCTCATAATATTAAATAAATCCCCTATTTAATTCTAAGTGTAAAACTTAGCTTGGCCGGATTACTAACTTTAAACAATAATTAATTATTGGGGCTACCCCTAAACACTAGTATATAGAAGCCCTTATCTAGTTCTAGATAGAGTAGAAATTATATTCCTAAACTTCTTCTTAGTTACATTAAAGGTGGCTAAATAAGCCATAGCTTTATCTCCTAACTCCTTACTTACACTATATACTTTAGAAACCATAATATAGCGCTTAGAAGGTGGCATTGCTTTTACCTACATTATATAGATTTAGGCAGAAATATTAATCTTAGAGTAACTTACACAATCCTAGTTAATAAATTTATACAAACTTCTTCAGCCGTTAAAGTGTGCGGTGTTTATATAAGCTTCTTTATATTAATACTAACAAGAGCTAAAGTATTAAGACTACTTATAATCTAATAAGTAATAATAGCTAAGCACTGCTCATAAAGCTAGAAACTAGTACGTTAGTTCTTCCGCACTAATATAATATGTTTTAGTTAGGTATTTATATTTAGTAACAGCTTAGCCAATAATTACCCCTAGCAATACCTCCTTTAATTTAAACAGCCACCATTAGATTTAGTCTAGCAGCCTATACTTTTAGGTATAGACATTATACTAAGCAAGGAGTAATTATAGCCAATAGATATTATACGCTAGCTTTAGGGTAAAGGGGCCGCTGATATACTTCGCCTCATTTAGGCAATATTAATCTCCCTTTTTAAACTTAGTCTTAGCTCAGCTAAGCAGTAAAGGAAATGTTATAAAGGTAGCATTTACCTTGCCTCCAAATGTCCTTAAATTAAGCTAGCTTTTCCCTAAATACCAAGCCTTACTAAAATATAGTTCTTTTCTATGCTTATTAAATAAGTCCTATTATATATATGCCTTAAACAAACCTAAATTAGATTGCTAATAATTCTTATAGGTCTGCAGGAAGAGCTTAGGAGACGATCTATATATACCACCCTAGTATTATATATTTCACACCTTATAATTAAAGATAGAAAGAGGATAGTAATAAAGATAGTAATAAAAAGATAGTAGTTTTAAACAACAATAATAAGCTACGGACTTCTAGCCACCCTATTAATAGATTGCGCTAGAGTGACCTAGTAGAAGGGCAAATCAATACTACTAACATTAATAAACCAAGCCGGAGTAACAATAATGGATTATTAAGTAACAATAGAGAACTTGGGATTTAGCGTGATTTAGTAGGCAAGACTCTATAAGTGCAATGCTATATAGAAGAATAAAGTAGAAATTTAATAAGAAATTATAGAATGTCTATAAAACGCCTAGTGGTCTGTCTACGTTCTAAAATCTACACTTTTATCTCTCTTAGCTTGACCTCTTCTAAGCTCTATACAATTTACAATAATCTCTTAAGTCTCTTAATACGGGTAGAAGATTTTATTCACCGTATTACTAATAAAGGACAACTAATATATAATAATAACCCTAAACTCTATAAGTTTCTTTCTAAGCCCAAACACTTACATCCTAAGCAAGTACCAGTTATATTCAAGGTTAGTAGGCTTATAAATTTATATATTAAAGAGTTAAAGAATAATATCCAGTATATACTCTTTAGCGCTTATTCCATCTATTGCAATCTACTAAGTAGGATTGTATACCTCTACTAGTATAGTGGGAAAGGGTTAGGAGGAAGTATAATAGGACTTCTACTTATCGCCAAATTTGTTAGACTTCTCTTATAGGAATTTCTCCAGTTCTTTAAGCCTATAGAATCCATTATATAGGAACTTGTCCAGCATGCTAGGTCTATAGGGCTCTTTATATAGAAACAGCTTCTTCTTTATAGTATTAAAGTTATTTTCATTTTTATATATCTACTATTAGTACTTTCTTAGCACCTGCTTTATACCTACACTTGCTAGAATAGTTTTCCAATCACTACCCTTTTCCTTTAAAGAAGCTTCTTAAATTAGGGCTTAAAAAACATGTCTGCTAATCCCTTTTATAAGTAACTTAAAAATCGTCTTGCCCTCTATTAAGAGTTTCAATACTATATAAATTTACTTTAACATTATGCCGGCGCTAGCAGGGAGGGTACTAACCCGCTCTAGCTACACCCTTATTTAAGAGGCGTTTAATTTTTAACGCAAATAAAGAGAGAAGTTAGTGTTTAAACGCGCTTTTCGCTATAAAATAGCATGCAGAGGTAAAGGTTAGTGGGGTAGATGCTAAGAGTTTCTAATAGCGGGGCAAATACCAGCTAGGACTAGATAAGGATCTTTATAAGGGAACTTTAAGTAGAAAAATTATTTCGCAATCCCTAAATATATAGCGCACCCTCTATAAACCAGCTAGTTTAAATAAGGGACCTGCTACAAGCAAAGCCTAGTAACATAAATACTACCCTCCTTTATATTCGTCTTTATTATAGAGTCTATTATATTAATAAAGCGTCTACAATCCCTTAGGTCGCATATTTAGCGGTTTTTTATCTTCCTATAGGCGCAGTTGCCTTATCACTATAGGGCATACTAACCAGTATTTATACCTTATCAGTAGTAGGAAATAAATTAACGCTTAACTTTTATATACTATCTTATTACATTTAATGCAATTTTAACTTCAATTAAATATAGTATCAAGGTTATGTAATTTAAGCCCTTCCAACTCGCTTCCTAAGTAATAGTTATTTAAAACTCTTATACAAGGCCAAGCTTATTATTACCATTACTATTATAGACCACGTCCATGCCTAGGTCAATGCCACCCTATTATCTCTAGAGAACTTTAAAGAACCTATATATCAAATTTCCCCTTAATCTTATCTTAAACAAATATATTGCTCTCTAAACTCCTATTAACAAGTCCATCCTAGACCTAACCTGTTATTACAATTATTCACAGTCAACTCTTTTAAAATAGACTCTATCACTAACACCTCTTCTATTACTTCACTTAACTTAAATGTTAAGAAATTTAGAGAAAGACTATCTTAAGAAATATTAAGTATAGTATATATACACGGATAACAAGATTAGGTCAAGAATAGAATAGTAGTCAATATAGTACCAAAAATTTTCGGTATTAACAGTGCTAGTATTCCACCCCAGGTAAACAGCCCCTATAGCCATATTAAGAAAATATATGCCAGTAGCAGCCACTAATAGATAGCCTAAACTAGTTTAATAAATAACTATATATCAACCTATAGTGTAATAGAAAAATTAATTTACTAAGCTACTATTTCATTTTGCCCAATTTATAAACCTTGCTTTCCAGTTCTTTAAGAATAGTAGACTAAGTGTCTTTAATAAGCTCTTTATATTCCTTAAGGCATTCTCTAGTAAACATAATATTACCTATAGACCTATACTAGTGTTAGCTCTAGTCTATATAAGTACACCTTTAACATATAACGCAACGTCTATTATCTTTATCACGATAGTAGATTTTTTTTTTTTAAAGTACATATAAAGCCAAAGATATCCTAACCTATATACTCGAATATAGCCCAGTTATAAGCACCTAATTAAGCCGCCTAACTAATCTATTTATTAAGCTCTTTATAACACTTGCCGCAACTTTACAGAGGGAGCTCTAGTGCTGTAAATTCAGCATTTATTGTGGTTAATATCTAGGCAAGCTTTTCTAATACTATGTTAAGGGCTTTAAGCAGTTCTATAAGTTTAGATATAGGGCTTTAGCTTAAAAGGCCTCTAGCTATAAGGTATACCAATCAACTTAATTAAAAAGTAGATGTTACTAGGTCCACTAGATTAAAAGTATTTTTTATTAAATTTGTCATTTTATCACTTGTTATATATTAAGATAGGGTATAACTTGCTAGATTTACCACATTAAGCTATATATATAAAGCACGCTCTTATCTTTAGTTATTGCATTATTTAGGCCAGACTGCGGCAAGAATAAGTCATACTAGATATAGAGATAGCAAGTATAGGAGCCACAAGAATAGCTAGCGGGGTTAAGTAGGGTTATAGTATAGATCTATACCTGTTAAGAGCGAATAGGAATATATATATATAGCGTAAACAACATTCCACAAGCTAGATAATTAAAAGATAGAGCCATCCTAAGAATGCTATAGCTGCAGTATAAATAGACCTTCTATATACTACTAAGTTGCAATAATAAATCAAGCAGCTCTAGGAAGCGATGCCAAAATATAAAGTAGTAAAAAAGTTCATAAAGATATAGGTTATATAATTGTGTTTTTTAGGTATAGCTACAGCGAAAACTTATTTAGTAGATATAAAATAAAAAATGTATTATAACCACCTATATGCTACACAAATAATCAAGAGCCCTTTTTATAGCCTATCCCAAGTTAGCCCAATCAGAAAGCCTACCAGGCGCTGCTCTATTATAGCTTAAGGCTAGCATATACTAAGGGTCTTACTACTCTTTATTATAAAAGGATTTAAAGGCTATAAATTATACCAACTTAAAACCTAAATTGGTACTCTTCACTAACGTAATACCTTAATAATAGTAAGGCGCAAGCCTAGGCATATAATTGCCATTACCTAAGTAATCTAGTTAGCTGTTCCCTTAATTTTAGTTATAAAGTGCCTTTTATTATTCTTTAAAAAGATTAGAGGACGTTAGTATTGTAAAGCAATACTGTTCTTCTAACTTAGACAAATTGCTAGATAAACCAGCGTAGTCCAAATAGGCGCATTTAAATAAGAGGATCCTTTTATAAAACTATTATATAGTAGAGCATTACATAACTAAGCGCCCCTTACAGCTGGGCGTTCCCCTTCATTAATAGTTCTCTTAATCCACTCGCGGGTTTCTTAAGACTGCACAGCATATTAAAACCATTATCCCGCGTTATTTAAGTAGTACATCTTAGCTTAATCGGCTATAATCTAGATTAACGCTTTAAGACGCTTCAAGAACAACGAGGAAAGGAAGGTCGTAAGCTATAATACTACGTTTTAATAGTTAAAGGAATGACAAATGCTATTATACTGAGTTTGGACTTTCTCTATAACCTTAGGGCTAGCATTACAAATGGGATTGTGGTAGTCTTAATAAGGGTTATCCAGGCTAGTAACAAAACGCCTAAAACCAACGGCCAACAGTAGGAGGAAAAACTACAAAAGTAGGATGCTTCGAGGCATTATATAATAAATTCACTATTACTAAAGTAAGAGACGTCTATAAGGAGATTATTTACACAATTAGTGCATTTATAAATCTCCTAAGTTAGGGAGACAGCGCGTCTTTAAACCATAACGTGGTAAGGTAGCTTTGTTAAGCCACCTAGGGTCAGCCGCGCTACGCCACACCCTTTAAGCTAAACTTTTAATTGTAAAAGCAAAGCTCAGAACGCTCCGCGCGGCCAGTAAATATTGCATTACCCCTACCACAATTCTATATCTATAGCAATTTAAAAGTAGTCCTAAACAGCTTCGCAAGCTTATCTTATATATCTTTATATTCTATATCCAACAGCTATAGACGACAGGTTCGACCTTAACACGCTTTTACTTAAGAACTTTAAGCTTATCTTAAGCGTTGTAGCTAGCAAAGATAATAGCCTCCAGACAGAGCTATATATACACTATACTATATTAAAATTAGAGCTGTTCTAGCGCTAGGGACAAATAGAAGACCTTAAAGAAGCAATTAAGAAGGGGAAGCGGGCTGTCACAGAGATGTAAGAAGATAAGGGCGGATCTAAGCGAGCTTAGAGGCTAAGGGGAGAGGAAGCGTAGGGAAAGAAGCCCTAGGGGAACAAAGCCCTAGGGGAACAAAGCCCTAGGGGAACGAAGCCCTAGGGGAACGAAGCCCTAGGGGAACAAAGCCCTAGGGGATTATTCCCCTAGGGGAATAAGCGAAGCCAGTTTCGCTAACGACTGTAGAGGCTTTAGGTGCCCATTTTAGACGCCCTATAAAATTCGCCTCCTAGGATTAAGCTCTAAGGAGCTTCCAGATCCTAGGAATAATCTCCTAGTAGCCTTAAGCTTTTAGGGATAGTCTCCTAGGAGCCTCTAAGTCCTAAAAATAGTCCCCTAGAAGCTTCTAGGTCCTAGGATTAGTCTCTTAGGATCCTTAAACTTTTAGAAAGTTTTAAGTCCTAGGAATAGCGTCTTAGGAGCCTTAAACTCCTAGGAGCTAGGTGTTAGTAATAGCGGCCTATAAAAAATATACAGCTTAAAAAATATTCCAGCCGTAGAAAGTATGCAGTTATGGCGCCTAGGACCAATAGCCTAAAAGTATTACCCTAAGACTAATTTCACTCTAGTGCCATCTGGAGTAGAAATATCCTCTTAAGGTATCCCCCCTAAACCTATAGTAGGATAGTCTACCTAGCGTTATGCCTATTATTAGTGGTTATATAATAGGGTGATACATTCCCATAGCTTAGATTAAGGCTCTACACTCTATCAAGCCATATTAGGCAAAGTTTAATTAGTATTATATTCCTAAGTCGTTTCTCAGCCTATAATACCTCTCTCACTTATAGGCTTAAGTAGTCCGTTTTAGATTAGTCCGCTTTAAAGCAATCTCTAATTAAACTTTCTAGTTTCACCTTGGCTTGCTATTATATATAGTTATATACTAATCAGATCCCTCAACCGGCTCCAGCAGACCTTAGCGACATTACCAGTGAAACACCGGTGACTCGCCTGAAGGTTAACAGCGACATGACAACTAAAGAAATGGCCAGAACCATCAGCCGCCTCTTAAACAACACAGCACCAGGACTAGATGGGATCCCAAACGAAGCCCTAAAGACCTGTGGACCACTTATAGCACCTTGGCTTGCAGACGTAGCTAGAGCATGCTTTGCAATAGGCTACTACCCACAACTTAAAAGATCTATGACGACGATTATCTTACGAAAAGAAGGTAAAGCAGACTACTTAATCCCAGGAAGCTACCGCCCTATTGCCTTAGAAAACACCCTAAGCAAGATCTTAGAAAAGGTTATAGCGGACCATATAACAGACACAGCAGAGAAACACGCCCTACTACCACAAAGCCAAATAGGGGCAAGAAAGAATCGCTTAACGCTATTAGCACTTACACTACTTGCTACTACCATTAAAACTACATAGGCTATGCGAAAGGACTTTATAGTATTAATGCTTAGCCTAGATATCAGCGGCGCCTATAATAATATACCCTATAAGCGTCTCCTATACATCCTTAGGGCAAAGAGCTTCCCAGAATAGATTATTTAATTTGTTTAAGGATTTATAGGCTAGAAAGAAATATTACTAGTCTTTAGCAGATACTAGAGCCCCCCTATCGCAGTTATAATAGGAATACTATAAGGATTACCTCTGTCGCCTATATTCTTCCTCTTCTTTATAAGCAACCTGCTTGACACCTTTAAGGAAGGGGCAACCTAGGGGATAGGCTTTATTAATGACATAAACCTAATTATATATAGGCCAATAGCTGCAGAGAACTATAGGACACTAGAGAAAGCCTATAATACCTATATAGAATAGGCAAGACGACATAGAGTCCAATTCTTACTAGAGAAATACCAGCTAATCTATTTTATAAGAAAACATAACCAATCTGCAGATCTTTAGCATATAATCTATATCTAAGGCTTTAGGGGTTAACCGGTTCAAGGCCTAAGGGTATTAGGAGTATAGGTAGACAGCAAGCTCCAGTAGAGCGCATATACGGCGTAAGCAGCCCATAAGGGCCAAGCACAGTATATTACTATATCCAGGATTATTAATTCTATATAGGGTCCATGCTTCCAGAGGTCACGCCTACTATATATAGCAGTTGTCCGGCCAACCATGACGTATAAATCTAGCATTTAGGCTACTGGAGAAACTGAGAAAGGCCCCCCTAAATTACTCCTTAAACCACTCCAAAAGGTCTAAACAGCCTGCCTTAGGAGTATAACAGGCGGGTATAAGTAAACGGCCACAGTACTACTTAAGAAGGAAGCCAATATTCCCCCCCTATAACTATATATTGAAGCCAATGCAATATAAAGGGTGCAAAAGGAATGTAACTTTAACGTTATAAAGTATATTAAGACACGCCTAAACAAACTATAGAGGGACCCTAGGGTGCCCTATAGGAGAAGAAACCAACAACCCTAAAGTAGGGAAGATATATTAGGAAAACAGGTAGAGAAAGTAGAAGAAGAATAGTGCAGCGCTAGGGCCCAGGCCTATATAGAGAAGGAAGGGAGACGCGCAAAAGGCCAGCAAAAATAACAGTAAGGGAGAGAAAGGAGCCAAAGTAGAGCACAAAAGAGTACTAGAAAACCATCTACCGCAATACAATACTAGTTGGACCGACGCTGGAGAGATAAATGGGAGTTAAAGGTATAGAGGTAGACTCAGGCAAGGGGAACCTAAGCCGTAGCATAGATAATACTATAGGGGGTAAATACCTAAGGGCTCTAAAAGGGCCTAACAAAGGCAGAAAATACAATAGCAACACTCTTAAAAACAGGAATAATAGGACTAAAAGATTGGCTTCACTGGGTAGGTGTCCTAGTAGGTAGCCTAAGGTGCGAATATGGCTGGCTAAGACAGACACCAAAACACGTAATACTATTATGCCCCTTACACACTAGCCGAAAAGCAATGCTCTTAGTAGCTAGCATAGAAAACTATAATACACTACTCTTAACATAGAAAGGCCTTAAGGCGGCTACCCGGTAGCTTATTGGCTAAAATATACTAGACTAGTTCTAGGTTACAAAGGAAATAGCAATAAAAGGTAAAGGGGCGAGTAATAGGCGCCCCCTAATAACTCTACAGGAGTAGAGTACAGTGTATAATACTAGCGCGTCCGTAGGTTTGTTACGGCAGTAGTGGTTCCCAAGGAGGTCAAAAAGTAAGGTAGTAGAGCACCACTGGTAACTCGCAGGCGACTTACAAGCGAGCCCCAAAAGGCGGGGAGACGGATTACGGGGTTTTCTTAAATAGAGTTTTCTCCCTATATATATATAAGGAGTAGTCCGCGTGGGCCCAACAGGGATCCAAATCGGACGTTAAGCAATGAA
>Ga0307507_10011661_pt1 | contig 11031 bp, 9 predicted proteins | sample 7_EM_MG_FD_207223 | JGI IMG/M metagenome (GOLD analysis project Ga0307507, IMG submission 207223) | Populus trichocarpa ectomycorrhiza microbial communities from riparian zone in the Pacific Northwest, United States - 7_EM | ecosystem: Host-associated > Plants > Roots > Unclassified | place... | reverse complement strand
AAAATTTGAAAATTTAAAATGTGCACTTTTTGGAAAATGGCAATAACTAATGTTGTGTCATGGGGGTTAGTGTGTATTTGATAATATGATATAGAGTGTATTTCAAAAGTATTTTTCAATTGAGAATATATAAAAATATTTTTTTATTTTTAATATCAACATATTAAATTATAAAAAATATATAAAAATATTAATTTTCAAACAAAAAATATTTTAAAAAATAATAAACCACAAAAATAAACTAGCCTATAATGCATTGGAACTCATTATAAATATGTAGTGTTAAAAGGAAGCTAGCAAGAGAATGGCTAGCAACTTCACTTGCAATCTCAAAAAGCAACATTTAACTGATCTTTTAAACATGTTTGGGAACGCGGTGCAAACCGCGTTCCCAAACAATTTTAATTTTTTTTTGTTAAAATTTAATATGGTTTGTACGTTTTGGATCGTTTTGATTTGCTGATGTCAAAAATGATTTTTTAAAAATAAAAAAACATCATTGACATGCATTTCGGTACAAAAAGTTATTTGAAAAGTAACCATTACTACACTGCCAAGCACAGACTCCCGAGTTTTGATATTGATATAAATACCCCTATGGAGTGCAATAATTAAAAGGGAGCAGGTGCTGATCTGTTGACATTTTAGTTTTTTCAAGAGGTAAGGAATTGCAAATGGTATGATAAAAAAGTTGATAAGCCTAAAAGAACAGGGAGAGTTGACTTATGATGTACGCATTACGCAGGATACAGTGAAAAGGATAGCACGATTAGTTGAAGAATGAAATTACAGGGAGATGTTTTAAAAAGGTTAATTGCTGCATGAATTTAATAATTTATTAAATCAAATGTAAATATTCTTTACTGTCACTTGAACCATCCCCTCGGATTGCTCTCTTGCCCTTCAAAACACCGTTTCCTAGAGCGTTTTCCGTGCCCTAATAAATAGATAAAAATAAAAATATCAATATCACCAGCATGCATAATATATTATTTAAAATTTATTTTTTAAAACCACGGCCACATATATTATTATAATGTATGGTTATCATAATTTGATTTTGATCCTCCTGTATGTTTTTAATTTAATTTCTAAGAAGAAAAATCCTTAACCTTGATATTGTTCATCCCTTTTCTTCCCTCATCCTCAACACCACAGACACCACAGACACTACAGTACCTCCCACAACACCCCAATCGCCACTACTGCCCCTTTTGGTTCCACCCAGCTCCGGCAGTTTTCCGGTCAAGTTCCAGTAGCTCTCAAGAGGTTAAAATCGAAAACCCTTTTTCTTTTTGGATGGGGTCAATTTCTTTACCGAAAATATAATGCCAAAGCACTATCATTATATTCTAAAAAGCAAAAAATAAAATCAACGACTCATTATAAAAAAAATTAAAAATAATAATGATTGTCGAACTCCATGAATTAAACTGTAGAATGATAAAATCAGGAAAAAAACTCATGAAAAAAAATATTAAAAAACAAAACACCAGCAAAACCAAATGAAATCATTAAAACTCGTAAGTAGTATTATATCAATCCTTAAATATATATATAAAAAATAGTGAATTAAAGGGAAAAAGAAAAAAGAAAAATCAAATTCATAAAAGAATCTAAAACATAAAAAAAACAAAAAAAATTAATTTTCAACGAATTCAATGATGATGGATGAAATTTTTAAAAATAATTGAAGCGAACCCGGTCCAATCTTCAAAATTTATGATACAGATCATGAGGTCAGATCACAACGTAAAAGGCAAAAAATAAAATATAACAATGTAAAATGCTAATCCAACCAAATAATTAGGGATAAACATGAAAAAAAAATTTAACAAAAGCACGATTTAAAAAATATAAACCTGAAAAGAAAGAAAATCAAATTTAACACAAAAAGTAAAAAAAAAAATCATAATGGTTGAAATTAGAAGATAATTTCAATTAAAAAAAAGATAAGAATAACTAAAAAGAATAAGGATTATATTTGATATAAAAATAAAATGTCAAGGGATGAAATCCAGAAACAAATTAATTCAATAAAGGATTCAATACCAAAAACATCATGATTAAAAGAATTGAGACCAAATATAATATAAAAATAAAGTGTAAAGAGATGCAAATAAAAAAATAATTAACTTAATAAATGATCCAAAATCAAACATTACAATTAAAAAATAAAAATAAAAATTAATATTAAAAAAAATATTAAAAAAAAATTAAAAAAAAAATTTAATTCAAAACCAAATACATTACATCCACCCCCACCGACTGCGTCCCATCAGATTCGCAAATCCAGAACAGAAACGGCACTTGATGACCGAAGTCTAAACCAATACCGGCCCTCGATCTCAGGTTTCAAACAAGCAATAATAAAATCTCCCCGTTAGACTATAATATATATTTCTTGATAAGTCTCCAAATGTCATTTTCTGGAGCTGATCTGAATCTAACAAGCAAATTATTAGCCAAGTTCATGTTGATCAATAAAGAGCTGGTCTTACATATCTTGCCTTTTGAATTAATTACGGTAAGAAAAGCAACTACTTATTCAAGGGTCCATTAGACAGATTACTTTTAATCTTTATCTGATAAATTGCTCTTCAATTTATATATGTATATAAAAAAAAGAAAAAGAGGGGAAGGTAAATTCAGCATGCATATAGAAAACCTTTTACTAATCCCCGGAAAAATCAATGGCGTTACTGCTGGGGTATTTCAATCTTTTCGTATTGATTATTAGAAATTTATCTAGGAATATACTTGTTTTTTGTAATTTTTATGCACAGGAAAATAATTCGCCTTTGTGTCGTTGGGATCGCCTTCGCGTTTTCTTCTTGATGGTGCGACGCGTGTAGCCAATAGGAGATGATTTTTCACTGGTGGGGCTTTCTTTGCTTTTTTCTTATTTTCTCTCTGCTCCCCTGAAAATTACAACTTGGTCCTTTATATTGTTGTAATCTCAACTTCAGTCCTTATTCTTTTAATTTCTATTTTTTTGTTCTCAATCCTTTTATATAATTTTTATTTATTTTTAATTTTATTATTCAATCCCAATTTATCATATATATTTTTTCAATTTGGTCATTATCCTTTTTTTTTTCTTTTTTTTCTTTACCTTTTTATAAAGATTCTATTAGTTTTTAATTTCATCATTCAATCTAAATTTATGGTATATTTTTTTTTAAATTTCTTTCTCATTCTTTTGATATTTTGTTAGAGTTATTTTTCTTTTCAATTTCACCATCCAATAAAAAAATTATAATTGCCCTCTAATTTATTTTGTATTCTAATTTTTATTATCATTTTCTTAATTACCATTTTTTGTATTGCATCGTTTATGTGTAATAGATTTTTCCCCCTAATTTCATTATTTATTGTTTAATTTGTTAGGGATTAGGCTTTATGGTTTTTTCATACATGGTGCTTCCGATCTAATGACTTATGTCATAAGTTTGAAAATTTAATGGAGGGGGGGAGGGTTGACATCTTTTTTGGCTTATTTTCTCTTATGATTTCATCATTCATCATTATCTTTTTTTAAAAATAGTTTTGGTTTTCCTTGATTTTTTTCTATTGAGTTATCTCGATCTCATGATCTAAAATGTGGATTTAGTAGGTTGGCCCGGGTTGACTTGACTCTTATTGCCCAGATTACTTGTCTATCATGCTAACTCGGATTGACTTGAATTAACTCGGGTTATTTTTTATCCCCTTTACCTAATTTTACACTTCTATATTTAATTGAATAGAAATTAAACACCATTATTTTTCTGTTCTTGAAAAAAATCTATTTCTCAAGTTATCATGATCTTTTTTTTTTGTTTTTTATTCATCTATTATTTTATTTTATTTTTTTAATTATTTGATTAAAATAAAATCATTTTAGTTGATCAGTCAAGACCATATCTAGAGACATAAAAAATAATATAAAAACACCAGCTTGCAATACTTATATATTATTTTTAGAAAGAAAATATAGACCCGAGACGTCATCCAGATACACATGAGTCCACACTACATGATTCTGGAAGTAAAACAGCATTTAATTCGAAAGTCAAAAAACGTTAGATGGTGTAATTATAGTCTTTTTGACGAGGAAGCATGTATGGCATTCCGTGCGTAAAGAAAAGGGTGCCCGTCGACAGGGACACCACCCTCTCCCCCCATTTGCAAATTGATATAAAATATCTGCAAATATACGGTGGCGTTCAAATTTCAACCTCACATGATCATCGTACAACGTCATAAATGACGGAGCAACTAGAAAAACGCTGCCTATAAAAATCCAATTTACAAGACAATTTGACTAAGCCGGCACCAAATGGCGAAGCCCTATGTCGGTGTGCAGATTTTCCACCATGGGCGCACGTCATGGATCAGCTCAAAATACTTTTGTTTATGAATTCCTCTAATTATTTAGCAATCAATGTCGACAAAAAGATACATTAAAGAAATTAAATTAAATTAAATTAATTCAATCAATGTAGGTACATTCTCCCAGTTTTTTTTTATTAACATGAATATTCGGGTTAGCTTGTATATACCTCGATTAATCCCACGACCCCTGAAGTTAACGGTCATATAAGCTTCCGGTGACTCTGAGATTTGTGAAACTCGAACTGGTGATTTTTAAGGAATAAACCTGAAACCTGATCAGTTAAACTATACCCCTTAAAGTTACATTCTCTCAATTTTTATATACTCTTGAAGTGGAGTTTTTTTTTCAAATTAGCATGGTTAGCAAACTTATTTTTCAACTAGTATAAGTGACAAAATAGTTGGGTATATAATATATGATTAATTTATAGGTCACGCATGTAGTACTAATATGACAAGTGGTTGCGTATTTAGCATATGCATAATTTATTGGTCTAGCAAAATTATTTATGCACGACCTATATATTATGCATATGCTATATTTGTGGTTATTATTTGCATATGTTATTAGTGTGATCAATGGTTGGGCATGTATTACAGTGAAAATTATTATTTGAAGGTATTAATTTGGAAAATAAGTTTTAATAATCTTTTGGAGCGGGTGACATGATAACACTTGGACAAGTCTTGTATTAGTGAGAAAATGATGAACATGAAGTTGTCTGAGAGTCAAAAACCAATTTAATAATCCTAATTCAGCTGGATTGGATTTTGGAGGATCCATCTTGTGCCCCTTCACATCCTTTGGAAGTTTACGAGATTCAAGGGTTACAGAAATGCGAGAATTTACAGGAAATTCAGCTACCTCGCTGCCACTCTTTCCATTTTCTCTTCTCCATGCTATTTGAAAACACAATTTCAACCATAATGAAAAAATGAAAAACTTCAGCACGGTTACTATTTTTTTTTAATTTTTTAAAAAACTTAAGTAATTATTTTTAATGTTTTTTATTGTTTTAATATGTTGATATTAAAAATAAAAAAAATATTATTTTAATATATTTTTAAACAAAAAAACATTACAAAAACCCTTCTAACCAAACAAACATGTACTTAATCCCTTCTTGTTTACAAAGCTAATCGGCTATGCTATTGTTGTTCCAAGAATTATAATTTTAATCCTTTTTCTGAGCTTAGTTTATATTCTTTTTTCAATTTGTTTTATTTTTTAAAAATAAAAATAAAAATAGAAAATAAATAAATAAGTAAGGTGATCAAAAGTTTAATTAGGAAAGAAGTATTAAGAAAAATATTAACCAAGAACGGTGTACACTAGTTTAATTAATTTTCTTACAATCTAGTTTTGATAAATAACAAAGATATATTGAATTATAGAAACAATTAACACACCGATTTATTAATTTATCTATGTCCACTATTTAGTTAATAATCAAATTACAGCCAGATAGAGCTCAATAGGAAGTCAAACTAATCCTTGACAATAAAGCATGTGTACACATTATTTAGTTGCCAAGACCAGCAGCAACCAGTTTTCAAAGAAATGGAATTAGTAATCTTGATATCGTTTCTTTATCTCAAGAAAAATTATAAAAAATACAAATATAGTAACTTGTTTTTGAAGGGAAACGGAACCAAGAGCCAAAGGCTGTGGTCCTGTTTTGTGACCGGGTTCAAAGTTCATACTAGGTTTTGAAACCTGGCTTGACCTGACACGTCGAGTAAATAAATTTAGAAAAAGAAAAGAATTTAATTGGACTAATTAAAAATTCAGTTATAACCTATTAATTTTTTTTCAATAAGAAAATATAGTTTTTTTTATTAAAAAAAAGATTGATATGATGATCTAGTCAAAACTTGTGAGCCGATCAAAGCCTGTGACATGGATCTTAGGCTGAGTTTACTGCCGGACTGGATTTAAAATCTATGGTTCAAGCAACTCGGAAGGAATGTCATTTCCGTTAATAAAGACAATATTAGGGGCCTTTAACAAGCCACCAAGTACACTCCTTAAAAAGTCCTATATAAAGTGAACAAGTCGAATGGCTACTACACTCAAATAACGCCCCCGCACAAAAACCTTTTTTTAGAGTATTTCTTTGTAAGGAGACAAAAAATACACGACACATGTCTTTCTCCACGCAACCACCGTGTTCCTCCAACACCGCAACTACCACCGTGGAACCCTCCATTGCTACCTCAATCTCCACCATCCACCCGGACATCCTCCAAGCCCACATCCTAAACCGACTAGACGGCCTCTCCTTGGTCTCCACCGCATGCACTTCCACCGAACTAAATTCACTAGCATCCCAACAAGACTTATGGACCAACATATGCCACTCCATTTGGCCTTCCACTAACACGCCACGTATACGCGAAATAATCTCCCGCTTACCCAGCGGCTGGCGCTCTCTCTTCTCTGAATCCTTCCCTCTCACCACAGGCCCCCGGGTAAATCCCCCACGAGACCACGACCATCCATCAGAACTGATCTCAGCCGTCGATATTCATTACAAAAATAAGCTGATTTTTTCCAAGGTTGTAGAAACAGAGACCTCAAGCTCGTGGTTTTTGTGCTCTCCCTTCAGAATCGACATGCTTGATCCGAAGGACACGTGTCCGACTCCCATACCGAATTCAGGTTCTGAGGAAACATGTCGCGATCTGGCTGGTGATTTGAGTTTGAGCTGGATATTGCTTGACCCGACCCGTTTACGGTCGGTGAACCTATCGAGTCACAAACCGGTGTCGGTTCAGAGGCATTGGCTCAGCGGCGAAGTGCACGCGCGGTTTGCGACAGTGTTGGCGGCAGGAGAGAGAGGATCAGCATCAGAGAGTGTGCAGTGTGGGATAGTGGTCACGTGCGGAGGGGGAGCCCAAGGAGGGGAGATGCAGGTGAGGGGAGTGAGCTTGCAAGTGGAGGATATGGATGGTGTTTTCTTAAACGGGAAGGGTAGTTTGGGTGTTTTGAATACGGGGTTTGAGGGTAAAAAGGGAATGAGCGGGAGGAGGGAAATGGAGGGACGGAAAAGGTACGGGATGTTTTTGGAAATGAAGAGGGAGAGGAGGGAGAGGAGGTTGAAGAAGGAAGGGGCTTTGGACATGCTGTGTGTGTCTTTCGGGGTCATGGTTCTTGTCTCTCTTGGGTTATTTCATCTGCTGAGATGAACTTCAATCTTAATTTTCCCAGGTTGTAAGAGTTGTAAAGGGGGAGGGTGGAGAGAGAGAGAGAGTTAGAAAAACACTCCTATCAAACAAGTGTACAGGCGATAAAATTGTTATTCTGTGACACTCGTCGGTGGAGCCAAGCAATTAATTAGACGGCAGAGGGGATGTGGAGATGCATGTTGTGTCTAGTTCTCATCTGCTAAACGCTGCGTTGCATGTATTAAAACTCATTTCAATAATATGGTCTGGAATTAAGTTCTTGTCAATAGGCCGGAGCAATTTTGCCGGCTCGAAGAACATAGAAAATGACAGAAACGTGAGGAGTTTACGAGTATGGGAGCAGCACAAAGAATGCCAGATGCCAATGCCTCTGGTTGTTGATTCACGAGGAAATGCTTCCCTTAATTTTGTCATCCCTGAAATGAAGAAAGTTTTTACAACAAAGAGTGTCAAAAACATGATTGAAACAAAGAGCTTTTCTTAAAAAAAAAAAGATTCCAATGATCAAACATACAAAAAGTATCTTTTCAAATAAGCTCTGATATTCTTTCCTTATAGACAAGTAATGGCGAGAGCTCAATTGAGCTCAAGACCAAAAAAAAACATGAATGCTGTCTTATCAAGGTGTTGTGGGTCCGTGCAAAAGGAAGCAGAAGAATAATAGACGAAGAAGATTTTCCATTGGATGCTCATTAGCTAGCGTCTCCTTCTACGCTACAGTACGCATAAGTCGGCAATGTGACACATAAGCGATCGACATAGATCCATTTAAAAAAAAACAATTATAATAATTTATAATGATTTAAAGAAAAAATCTACTTAACTAAATTTTCAACTAGTTTCATATAAAAAAAATTTAAAAATAATTAAAAAAACAAAAAAAAAAGACAATCTTAGAAAAAATACATGTAAAGCCCAAAAACAAGGGAAAAAATGAAAAAAAATGTGGGAAAAAAAAAGAAAATAAAGAAATACAAATAAAAATATGAAAAAAAAAACATGTGGCGTGGGGAAAGCAACAGTACTTTCCCCACGCCTTTTAGAGTATTGTTAATTATAGAATTCTGTGCAATTTCTTTTAATAATTACGAAGTTAACAATGAAATTTGTGACGTCGATCGGTAATTACCGACAATATACAAGTTTCCCTTCAATGTGACAAGTTGAATAAGTTATAATCATTTAGGAATTTCACATATAATGTGTAAAAAAAATAAAATTTTTAAATGAATATAATTTTGATGTAAACTATAAATAATTTTTTTTATGCATAGTATAGTTTTGAATTGGAGCATACAAGAAAAATTAGTTTATTCATACTGTATGAAAAATAATAAGGCCTTTACCTTAATTAATAGTGGTAAAGCTTTTTTTTTTTTTTAATTGCTGCCGGAGATTCTTACCAAGTTATCATCAATACATAAACAATAAAAAAGACTTTTTGAAAGGTAAAGCTGAAAGGGATGTTGCACCACCAGTACTATCAGGTGAAGAATTAGATAATGTAGTTTCGTAGTATGAGAACATTGTATTTGTTTTTTTATTTTGGTAAAAAGAAGTTTACTAGTTTTGGTGTACCTCATAATTGGATAAAACAGAGTATTTTTTAAAAGCTTTTTTTTATTAGAAGACTAATGTTATCCGATATAATTTGGATGTCATGCATATCGAGAACAATGTGTTTGATAATATTTCTAACACGGTTATGAACGTGGAAGGAAAAATAAAGAATAATATGAAAGCTATAATGGATTTAACTTTGTATTATGACTTTTGGAATATAGAGCTTTTTAATAATAGGTTATGTATCACAAAGCCCAAACCACATTTACCTTATATAAGAATGCATTGTTTCTTATTTACGAATAACTTAAGAGTATGTGATTTCTTGATGAATGTGCTTCGACATAACAAGATGGTGAATTTAGAGAAATATATATTGTCTGAAATAAAGAGTCATAACTTTCATGTGTTTATGCAAACACTTATTCCAATTGCTTATAGAGATTTATTGCAAAAAAACATATGGAATGTGTTGAGATTTTTTATTGCTGACATTGTCAAAGTATTTCTGTTCAATAAATCCTATTTAGTAGGACACGTAAACTAAGTTTATAACTGATTTCCTATTTGTTACCACGTAAAACATGGGTTGTTAAGTTTTCTGTTCACCATCATGTAAGGCTTATATAAGCCAACCTTTACGTTGATTTGAATAACATTTTGAGTGCAGCATCAATCAATTTGCAGTAAGCTGTGTTATAACCAACAAATTGGTATCAGAGCAGGCTATAGGATTTAGTCGTGAGTGACAAGAAACTGCAGTTTCTTATGGAGAGTTAAACACAGAGAGTTATTCTTAAGAGGAGTTAAACACAGAGAGTTTTAAACACAGAGAGAGTTATCAAATGACAGCTGAAAATTCATTTGTCCAACCTGCAATTCCTAAGTTCGATGGTTATTATGATCATTGGTCCATGCTTATGGAAAACTTTCTTCGCTCAAAAGAATACTGGAGCTTGGTGGAGAATGGTGTTTCTATTGCAGTTGAAGGAGTCGAAATTACTGAAGCACAACGACAATCTATTGCAGATCAAAAACTGAAAGACTTGAAAGTTAAAAACTACTTATTTCAAGCTATTGATCGGACTATTATGGAAACAATTCTTAATAGAGACACAACCAAGCACATCTGGGACTCCATAAAGCAGAAATACCAGGGATCTACAAGAGTTAAACGAGCATAGCTTCAAGCTCTTAGAAAAGAGTTTGAAATTCTACAAATGAAAGAAGGGGAGAGTGTTAATGCATATTTTGCCCGAACACTCATCATAGCCAACAAGATGAAGATTCATGGTGAAAATATACAACAAGTCGTGATCATTGAAAAGATATTGAGATCAATGACTTCAAGGTTTGATTATGTGGTGTGTTCTGTTGAAGAATCTAATAACTTAGACACATTAACCATTGATGAATTACAGAGCAGTTTACTTGTCCATGAGCAGAGGATGAATGGGCACCAAAGAGATTAGCAGGCATTGAAAGTTACATATGATAACAGATTTGGTGGGAGAAGAGACAGTCAAGGACGTGGAGCATTTCGGGGAAGAGGCAGAGGAAGAATCAATCCAGCATTTAACAAAGCCTTAATAGAGTGTTATAAATGTCATCAATTGGGACATTTTCAGTATGAATGTCCGAAATGGGAGAAGGAAACAAATTATGTAGAGCTTGAGGAGAAAGAAGAGTTGTTGTTAATGTCATATGTGGAGCATAATCAATCAGGACGAGAAGATGTCTGGTTTCTTGACTCAGGGTGCAGTAATCATATGTGTGCACATAAGCAGTGGTTCTCTGATCTTGATGAAGAATTTCATCAATCTGTAAAGCTAGGGAATGATTCAAAAATGGCTGTGTTGGGAAAGGGTACCATACAGTTACAACTTGCTGGAATTACTCAGG